>Ga0302299_10000549_pt1 | contig 20671 bp, 16 predicted proteins | sample III_Fen_N3_4_FD_198795 | JGI IMG/M metagenome (GOLD analysis project Ga0302299, IMG submission 198795) | Peat permafrost microbial communities from Stordalen Mire near Abisko, Sweden - III_Fen_N3_4 | ecosystem: Environmental > Terrestrial > Soil > Wetlands > Permafrost | place: Sweden: Abisko... | reverse complement strand
CTGGACCAACAACGCGTGGGTCGCGGCGCTCGCGCTCGTGGGCGGCTCGCTGTTCTGCCTGCCCGGGATCTACATCCTGTGGCAGAACGCGCTCAACATCGGCGTGGTCGGCGGGCTCATGGCCTACGCCGGCAAGCTCGACCTTTTCTTCGGCCTCATCACGCCGCACGGCCTGCTCGAGCTCACCGCCGTGTTCGTCGCCGGCGGCGCCGGGCTCCGGCTGGGCTGGCAGATCATCGCTCCCGGGCCGCGCCCGCGCTCGGTCGCGCTGGCGGAGGAGGGCCGTTCGACGCTGACGATCGCCCTCGGGCTCGTGGTGGTGCTCCTCGTGAGCGGTCTGGTCGAGGCGTTCGTGACGCCGTCGCCGCTGCCCACGTGGGCCCGCATCCTCGTCGGGGCGACCGTGTGGATCGCGTTCCTCGCCTACATCACGGTGTTCGGCCGACGCGCCGAGCTGGCCGGCGACCTCGGCGACGTCGGCGACCGGGCCGCCATCACCGAGACCCTCCCCTACGCCGGCTGACCTCTCCCTGTTCCAGATGTGATCACGTCTGGAACAGGAAGGGTCAGAGGCGGCCGGCGGCTTTGAGGGCGAGGTAGCGGTCGGCGAGGCGGGGGGCGAGCTCGTCGGGGCCGGCGTCGACGACGTCGCCGCCGGAGCGGGTCACGAGCGTGGTCACGCGGGATCGGGCGGCGACCGCCGACGCCGCCGACGCGGCGTCGTAGACCGCGGGGGCGGCGCCGCGGGACGCCGCGAGCTCGTCGAGCCGCTCGTCGCGCACGGAGGCCAGCAGCACGGTGTGCCGGGAGGCGAGCGAGGGCAGGTAGCGCAGCAGGCCCTCCTCGAGCGCCGCGGGCTCGAGGGCGGTGAGCAGCACGACGAGCGCGTGCTGGCGCACCCGCGCGTCGATCGCCGACACGACGCCGTGCGCGTCGAGCTCGATGAGGGCGGGCTCGACCGACGACAGCGCGTGGGACATCTGGGGCAGCAGCTCGGACGCCGAGGCGCCTCGTACGTCGGCACGCACGGCGCGGTCGAACGCGAGCAGGTCGACGCGGTCGCCGGCCTTGGCCGCGAGCGCCCCCAGCAGGAACGCCGCATCCATCGAGGCGTCGAGGCGGGTGCCGTCGCCGACACGAGCTGCCGACGTGCGGCCGGTGTCGAGGACGAGCAGCACGCGGCGGTCGCGCTCGGGTCGCCACGTGCGCACCATCACGTCGGACGCGCGCGCGGTGGCGCGCCAGTCGATCGAGCGGACGTCGTCGCCGATGACGTACTCGCGCAGCGAGTCGAACTCGGTGCCCTGCCCGCGCACCATGAGCGCCGTGCGGCCGTCGAGCTCGCGCAGGCGCGCGAGCCGCGACGGCAGGTGCTTGCGCGACGGGAAGCCCGGCAGCACGCGCACCGCCCACGGCGCCGGCGCCGAGACCTGGCGCCCCGCCAGGCGCATCGGCCCGAGCGAGCGCACGGTGACGAGGTCGGAGCGACGCTCGCCGCGCCGCACGGGCCGCAGCACGCTCGTGAAGCGCTGCACGCGACCGGGCGCGACGTCGAGCGCGTGCCGCGTGACGTCGACCCCCGCGGTCGGCGCCCACGCGTCGCGCAGCACGCCGCGCACCCGGCGGCTGCCGGTGTTGCTCACGGTGAGCGCCACCTCGGCGCGCTCGCCGAGGCGAGTCGTGTGGTCGCCCGACCGCGCGAAGGCCAGCGCTCGAGGCGACCCTGCCAGCCACGCGTCGACGCCGAGCACGACGAGCAGCGCGGCGTCGAACGCCAGCACCACCGCCCACGACCGCGCGACGAACGCGACGGGGACGGTGAGCAGGAGCGCCAGGAGCGCCGCGCGTCCGGTGACGACCATGGTCGACGCCGTCAGCGCGGTGCGGGGACGGTGGCGAGGATCCCCTCGAGGACGGCGTCGGGCGTCACGCCCTCGAGCTCGGCCTCCGGCCGCAACGAGACGCGGTGGCGCAGCGACGGGCGGGCGAGCGCCTTCACGTCGTCGGGCGAGACGTAGTCGCGGCCCGACAGCCAGGCCCACGCCCGGGCGGCCGACACGAGACCGATCGCACCGCGGGGCGAGACGCCCAGCCGCAGCGACGGGCTCGTACGCGTGGCGCGCACCAGGTCGACGACGTACGCCGCCACCTCGGGAGCGACGGCCACGTGCGAGACCGACTCGCGCGCGGCGGCCAGGTCGGCCGCACCGGCGACGGGCCGAATGCCGGCGCCGGCGAGGTCGCGCGGGTCGAAGCCGCCGAGGTGGCGCTGCAGCACCTGGAACTCCTCGTCGCGCTCGGGGAGCGCGACGCTCAGCTTGAGCAGGAAGCGGTCGAGCTGCGCCTCGGGCAGCGGGTAGGTGCCCTCGTACTCCACCGGGTTCTGCGTGGCGGCGACCACGAACGGCTCGGGCAGCGGGCGCGGCCGCCCCTCCACGGTGACCTGGCGCTCCTCCATCGCCTCGAGCAGCGAGGCCTGCGTCTTGGGAGGCGTGCGGTTGATCTCGTCGGCGAGCAGCAGGTTGGTGAAGACCGGGCCCGGCTTGAAGGAGAACTCGGCGCTGCGCGCGTCGTAGACCAGCGAGCCGGTGACGTCGCCGGGCATGAGGTCGGGCGTGAACTGGATGCGCGAGCTCTCCAGCGCGAGCGAGGTCGCGAGCGCCCGAACGAGGAGCGTCTTGGCCGTGCCCGGGACACCCTCGAGCAGCACGTGACCGCGGCACAGCAGCGCGATCACGAGACCGGTGACGACGGAGTCCTGCCCCACAACCGCCTTGCCCACCTCCTCGCGCAGCGCGAGGAGGGCGTCGCGCGGGTCGCGCTGGGGCTGGCCGGCGGGCGGGAAGGTGGCGTCGGTCATGAGCGTCGGACCTCGTTCTCCAGCGAGTCGAGCAGGTCGGCGAGCCTGGTCAGGCTCGCGTCGTCGGGCGGGGTGGAACCGGGAGCGAGCAGGGTGAGGACGTCGGGCTGCGGTCGACCCGTGCGGGCGCTCACGGCCGCCGCGAGCGTCGCGAGGTCGGAGGTGGGCGGCAGTGCGAGCCGCGACCGCAGCCGAGCGGCGGTCGACGTGCGCAGGGCGTCGGCGGCCCGGCCGCGAGCCCGGCCCCGGCGGTAGAGCCGCGCGCGACCCTCGACGGTCTCGGTGGCGCGCACGACCACGGGCAGCGGTTCGACGACGACACGGCCCAGACGCCGCCCGCGCCACCACACGACGACGAGCATCGCGAGCGCGACCTGGATGACCGCCCAGCGCACCCACGAGGGGACGAGGTCCTCGACGCTGGGCGGCGCGTCGGTGGAGACCTGCAGCGGGTCGGCCGCCGACGCCAGCCACCAGACGAGCGTGTGCGAGCGGCCGAGCGTGTCGAGGCTGAGGGCGGCGTAGCCGGACGTGGCGAGGGCGTCGTTGGTGTAGGCCTGCGGTGCGCCCACGATCGTGGTCGTGCGCGCCGCGTCGGTGCTGTCGTCGAGCACGAGGCCCGACCAGCAGCGCTGCGCGCCGTCGAGGTTGGCGTGGTAGGTGAGGCCCTCGCGGGGGAGCGTGCCCACCCGCGCGGCGGTCGGCCACGTGCACCCGGCGTCGATCTCGTCGGTCGACGAGCTGCCGCTCACCGGCACCGCCCACGGCGCCATCGTGACCAGCGTCGTGTCGTCAGGTGACACGAGCACCAGGTGCGTGAACGGTGCGGTGCTCAACAGGCCGGCCATGCGCTGCGACAGCGGGGCGGTGGGCATGATCACGAGAGTCACGTCGCCCTGGTGCGCCAGCACCGCCGCCTGCGCGTCGACCGCCCGCGTGACCCGGACGACGTCGACGCCCTGGTCGCGCAGCAGCTGGGCCGCGGCGTGCGAGCCGGACCGGTCGAAGGCGTCGGGGTCGAAGGCGCCGGAGGCCCGACGGCTCTGCGCGAGCGCCATGACGACGGCGCCGAGCAGCACGACGACCACGATGATGATGAGCCCACGGTTCTCGCGCAGGCGCGACCGCGCCGTGGGCGTCGCCCCGGACGTCGCGCCCTCCGCCGCGCCGAGCAGGTCGGTCATCGGGGCACCGCCAGCACGTCGTCCCGGCCTGCGCGGGCACCGGGACGCGCGGCCGCGGTCGCGTCGTCGAGCTCGACAAGACGCCGGTAACCGTCGGCGTCGGCGGAGCGACCGCCGTACCAGACGTCGTCGAAGTAGCGCGCCCCGTCGCGCATCGGTGCCGCGACCGACGGAAGCGCCGCACCGGCGTCGCGGGCGATCTCGTCGGCCGTGCGCCCCGGGCGCGCGTCGACGAGCCCACGGTCCTCGAGGTCGCGCACGATCGCGCGCAGCCGCTCGCGCACCGCCTCGGCCCAGGCACCGGACGCCGCGAGCCGCTCTGCCTCGGCGCGGTGCTCGGCGGCGCTGCGGTCGCCGAGCTCGAAGGCGGCCGCTCGACCGCCGGCGCGCTTGAGCGGCCCGGTGCGGCGACGGATCGCGACGACGAGCAGCACCACGACGATGACGACGCCCACGGCGCCCAGCCAGAACTGCGGCGACGACGAGCTCACCCGGTCCATCAGCTCGCTGATGCGGTCGAGGATCCACCGGATCGCCTTGGACACCAGGGACTCGTCGTCGTGCTGGTACTGGGGATTGGTGAGCTCGAGGCGGGCGAGCCGCTGCGCCTCGTCGCGCCCGAGCTCGACCGGCACCGTGAAGGCGGGCACCGTCACGCCCCGGGGGCGGCGGCGGCGCGCGCAAGCTCGATGTCGAGGGCCTCGCGACGGATGCGCCGGTCGATGTAGAGGAGCGACACGACGCCGGCGCTGAACGGAACGACGATGATGCCGGTGACGAGCGTCGACAGCGCCGTGACCAGCGACTGGGTGAACGAGAACGGGTCGGGCACTCCGCCGCTGCTCAGGCTCGACACCGAGAGCACCCCGGCCACCAGGCCGAAGGGCACCGTGATCACCTGGCTCACGACGGCGCCGATGATGATCGCGAGCAGGTGGATGCCGAAGGTGCGCCACCACGCGCCGCCCACGAGGCCGAACGACCGCTGCAGCGCGCGCACCGGGCCCACGCCCTCGAGCACCAGCGCCACCGGCGCCAGCAGCAGCTTCACGTAGAGCCACACGGCGGCGACGATCGCGGCGATGCCGACGACGATGCCGACGACGATGCCCGAGCCCGAGCTCGCCTGGCCGACGAGCACGCCCAGCAGGATCGCGATGCCGACGCCTCCGATCGAGACGGCGGCCAGGATCAGCGACGACAGCAGGGTGAGGCCGAGCAGGGGCCAGAGCCGGTTGGCCGCGCGTCGCCACACGTCCGACGTCGAGACCGGCTTGCCCAGCACCGCGCGCCCCATGGCCGTGGTGAGCAGACCGGTGGCGAGCACGTTGAGGATGTAGGTGACCACCACGACGAGCAGGTACGCCGCGCCCAGGCCGGCCGCGCCGCTCGCGAGGTCGGACAGGGCGGCGTCGACCTGCGCGGTGGAGCCGGCGCCGGGGGTGCTGGCGGCGTTGAGCAGCGGCGTGAACGCGGTCGACATGGCGGCGTAGAGCACGAGCTGCAGCAGCGCCGTGGCCGCCGCGATGAGCGCGGAGATGCCCAGCACGGTCTTGGGGTCGCGGCGGACGTAGGAGATGGCGCCGTCGAGGATCTCGCCGACGCCGAGCGGCCGGAGCGGGATGACCCCGGGCTTGGGCGCCTGCGGCACGGCGCCCCACCCCGCGACGCCGGGCAGGGCGGGCGAAGGGTAGGCGGCGCCGTACGCCGGAGCCCCGGGCGGCGGCGCGTAGGTCGGCTGCCCGTACATCGGCTGCCCGTAGGCCGGGGCAGGGCCGGGTGCGGCCGCGGGCCAGGCCGGGGCCACGGGCAGCTGCGGGGACGGGTTCGACCAGCCCGGCGCGGTGGGCGCGGCCGGGGGCACGAGCGGGTCGACGGCGGTCTCGCGCGGGATCGCGGGCCAGGTGGGCGCGTCGGGCACGACCGTGGGCGGCGGCACGACGGGCGCGGTGGGCGGCGGCACGAGAACGCTCGTGTCGGACCAGTCGGGGGCGGGCGGCACGGGCCCGGAAGCGCCGGCGCCCCCCTCGTCGGGACGGTTCTCGCCGTCCTGCTCGCTCATGACCGCCCCTCGTGGTCGTCGGGCCGCAGCGACCCCGCAGACGCCCGGATCCCCCGATCGTCCCACTTCGATCGTGCCAGCAGGACGGCCGCCACGCAGGCCGCACCCCTGCTCTCGACCCGTCCGGACGCACGGGCTGGCCTCTGGGGCGGGTGCAGGCCGGCCCCGCGGGAACGTCGTCGGGCCGCGGGACGTCTCCTCAGGGACGGGGGCCAGACGCCCCGGTCGCACGCCGAGATCGGAGTTGTGAGTCGACGATGACCACCGTGTCCTGGGGCGTCCCGCTCCGCGCGAGCGTCGTGGGTGCCACGATGACCTTTGTGAAGGGACGAGTCCTCGTCGTCGACGACGACACCGCGCTGGCAGAGATGCTGGGCATCGTGCTGCGCACCGAAGGTTTCGAGCCGGTCTTCTGCGCCGACGGCGCCAAGGCCGTCGAGGCGTTCCGCGAGAGCAAGCCCGACCTCGTGCTGCTCGACCTCATGCTCCCGGGCCGCGACGGCATCGACGTCTGCCGCGCGATCCGCGCCGAGTCCGGCGTCCCGATCGTGATGCTCACGGCCAAGACCGACACCGTCGACATCGTGCTCGGTCTGGAGAGCGGCGCCGACGACTACGTCGTGAAGCCGTTCAAGCCCAAGGAGCTCGTGGCCCGCGTCCGCACCCGGCTGCGCCGCACCGACACCGCCGGCCCGGAGAACCTCAGCATCGGCGACCTGCAGATCGACGTCGCCGGCCACTCGGTCAAGCGCGACGGCGAGCCGATCGCCCTCACGCCGCTCGAGTTCGACCTGCTCGCGGCGCTGGCGCGCAAGCCGTGGCAGGTCTTCACCCGCGAGGTGCTGCTCCAGGAGGTCTGGGGCTACCGCCACGCCGCCGACACCCGCCTGGTCAACGTCCACGTCCAGCGTCTGCGCTCGAAGATCGAGCACGACCCCGAGCGCCCGCAGATCGTCGTCACGGTCCGCGGCGTCGGCTACAAGGCAGGCCCTCCGTGACGGCCCGCGCCGCCGCCTGAGGGTGACCTGACGTCATGAGCGCCTGGTCGGAGGTGGTCGGGGGCCTGCGGTCGGTGCTCCGCCGTCCGCTGCACGCCTGGCGCACCTCGATGTCGTTGCGCGTGGTCACGTCCACGCTCGCCCTGTCCCTCCTCGTCGTGGGGCTCATCGGCGTCCTCCTCATGGGACGCATCACGTCGGGTCTCCTCGACGCGAAGGAGCGCGCCTCGGTCGTCGAGGCCGGCAGCGGCGCGGCCGACGCGCAGCGCCAGCTCGACGCGGCGAACACCGGCCCGCAGACCACGTCGGCCACCACCCTCGTCGACAACGTGACGAACTCGCTCGCGTCGCGCGCGGGAAAGCCCGGTCTCTACGAGGTCGTGCTGCTCGCCTCGCCCCCGAAGGTCGGCGACACCCCCGAGCGCGCCACCAACCAGGTGTCCGACACGAGCGTGCCCGCCGAGCTGCGCACCGCCGTGCAGGACGACCAGCGGCAGTCGTGGACCTACACCGAGGTGCGCTACACCGACGGCCGCGTCGTCCCTGGCCTCGTCGTGGGCGCGCCGCTGACCCTGCCCAGCGCCGGGAACCCGCGCTACGAGCTGTACTTCCTGTTCCCGCTCACCCAGGAGCAGAGCACCCTCGACCTGGTGAAGCGCACGGTGCTGCTCGTCGGCATCCTGCTCGTGCTCACGCTGGTCGGCGTCGCGTACATCGTCACGCGCCAGGTGGTCACCCCCGTGCGGTACGCCGCCCGCACCGCCGAGCGCTTCTCGGCCGGCTACCTCACCGAGCGCATGGCGGTGCGCGGCGAGGACGAGATGGCCACGCTCGCCACGTCGTTCAACACGATGGCCAGCAGCCTGCAGGAGCAGATCACCCGCCTCGAGGCGCTCTCCCGCGTGCAGCAGCGGTTCGTGTCCGACGTCTCGCACGAGCTGCGCACGCCGCTCACCACCGTGCGCATGGCTGCCGACCTGCTCTACGAGTCGCGCGAGGACTTCGACCCCGCGACCGCCCGCAGCGCCGAGCTGCTGCAGACCCAGCTCGACCGGTTCGAGGCGCTGCTCTCCGACCTGCTCGAGATCAGCCGCTTCGACGCCGGTGCGGCGGTGCTCGACGCCGAGCCGGTCGACATGCGGGCTCTGGTCGGTCGCGTCATCGAGGCGGCGGCCCCGCTGACCGAGCGCAAGGGCAGCGTCATCCGGCTCACCGCGCCCGACGCTCCGTGCCTCGTGGAGGTCGACGCGCGGCGCATCGACCGGGTGCTGCGCAACCTCGTCGTCAACGCCGTCGAGCACGGCGAGGGCCGCCCGGTCGACGTCACCGTCGCGTGCGACGACGACGCCGTCGCGGTGACGGTGCGCGACCACGGCGTCGGCCTGCGTCCGGGCGAGTCGTCGTTGGTGTTCAGCCGCTTCTGGCGGGCCGACCCGGCCCGGGCGCGCACCACGGGCGGCACCGGCCTCGGCCTGTCGATCGCGCTCGAGGACGCGCGGCTGCACGGCGGCTGGCTGCAGGCGTGGGGCCAGCCCGGCGACGGCGCCAACCTGCGTCTCACGCTGCCGCGCACCGTGCAGGGCCACCTCGAGGAGTCGCCGCTCCCGCTCGAGCCCGCCGACGCCGGCCCGCGCGTGCAGACGTCGCTGGCCACCCCCTACCGCGAGCCGCGGCGCTCCGCGCCCACGGTGATCACGGCGATCACGCCCGAGCCCACGCCCGAGCCCACGCCCGAGTCCGAGTCCGAGTCGACGTCCGAGGAGGTGGCCCCGTGACGCGCACCGCGAAGGCCGCCGCGCTCGGCGCCCTGGCCGCTGGCCTGCTCGCGGCCTGCGGCGGCGTCCCGACGTCCGGCCCGATCCAGCAGGGGCCGGTGATCGCGGCGGCCGGCGACGACCAGTTCATCCGCGTCATCGCCCGCCCGCCGGTCGACGGCATGTCGCCCGAGGCGATCGTGCAGGGGTTCCAGGAGGCCACGGCCAGCCCCGACCCCGGTTACTCCGTGGCCCGGTCCTACCTGACGCCGACGGCGTCGTCGACGTGGGACCCCACCGCGGGCGTGGAGATCTACGACAACAACGGGCTCACGCCCACGACCAAGAACGGCTCGGTCGTCGAGGAGGGCGTGCTCACCGCCACGATCGACTCGCAGGGCGAGTACTCCGTCGCGCCGCCGGGAAGCACGCGCCGCTGGGACTACACGCTGTCGCAGGTCGACGGCGAGTGGCGGATCGCCTCCCTCCCCGCGGGCCTCGTCCTCTCGCCCGGCGACATCGAGCGCAGCTACCGGTCGTTCGACCTCTACTTCTGGACCCGCGACTTCGGCACTCTGGTGCCGGCGCCCGTCACCATCCCCATCTCCGAGTCGGGCGTGGCCACGCAGCTGGTGCGCGGCCTGCTCGGCGGCCCGACCTCGTGGATCGCCCCGGCGGTGCGCACCGGCTTCCCCGAGGGCACCCACCTGCTCGTCGACGCCGTCCCGGTGGTCGACGGCGTCGCGCAGGTCGCGCTCTCGCGCGAGGTGCTCAGCGCCGACGAGACGGCCCGGCAGAAGCTCTCGGCGCAGCTGACCTGGACTCTTCGCCAGCTGCCGGACGTGACCGGCGTGGCGATCAGCGTCAACGGCCAGCCGCTCACCGTCGCGGGCAGCGCTGCGGTGCAGCCGATCGATGCGTGGCCGTCGGTGAACCCCGACGCGCTGTCGGCGCGGGCCACGGCGTACGCACTGGCCAAGGGCGCGGTCGTGAAGCTGTCGGCGGAGGGCGCCGCGACGCCGGTCGCCAAGGTGCGGCCGACGATCTCGCAGCCCGGCGTGAGCCTCGACCTCACGAAGCTGGCGGCGCTGTCGTCGGGCGGCTCGCAGCTCTACGTCGGCAAGCTCGGCGACGGCACGCTCACTCTCGCCTACACCGGGTCGGACCTCTCGCGCCCGTCGTGGGACTCGTCCGGCGACGTGTGGATCTCCGACCGCGGCGTGGGCCTCGTGGTGGTCACGGGCACGCGCGCGCGACGGATCCCCGTGGGCGACGTCGGGCCGGGCTTCGATCCCCACGGCATCACCGCGGTGGCGGTGTCGCGCGACGGCACGCGGCTCGCGATGCTCGTGCGCCGCGGCAGCGTCGTCGAGCCATGGGTGGCGCGCATCGAGCGCAGCGGCGACGCCCTCAAGGTGGCCTCGCCGCGCCGGGTGACCGGTGCGGTGATCGAGGCCGTCGACCTCGCGTGGCTCGACGCCGACACCCTGTCGGTGCTCGGGTCGTCCGGGCAGAACGCGCTCGAGGTGCTCGAGCTCGGCGTGGGGTCGGCGCGCACCCGCCGCTCGGCTGCGCCGGACTCGCGCGCCACGACGATCGCGGCCGCCCCCGACCGCCCGGTGCTGCTCGGCGACGGCACGTCGACCTGGCGGGCCACCGCCCCCTCGTGGACGCTCGTCGCCGGCGTCACCGACGCCGTCTACCCCGGCTGACCTTGTCGATGTGTGTCCACGCGCCGCTCCACCGGTGGCACAGCACACATCGACGGTGAGGTGGCGGCGTCGGCTGCGTGTCGTGGTGGACGGCGCGCAGACGGCGTGGCGTGGCGGTGCCAGGGTGCGCGGGTGCTCGGACGACTCGTCGACCGGCGGCGCTGCGCTGGGTGCGGCGGCGGGGCCGGCCCGTGGTGCCCCTCGTGCGCCGTGGGAGTGGCAGGGCCACCGCTGCTCGCCCCGCTGCGACCGCACCCGCCCGGCCTCGGGCCGGTGCGGGCCGCCGCCGAGTACGCCGGCCCGCTGCGCGAGGCGCTCGTCGCGTTCAAGGACCACGGCCGCTGGACGCTGCGGACTCCGCTCGGCGACCTTCTCGCGGTCGCCGTCGCCGCCTTCCTCGTCGAGTCTCGTGCGGGGCGCTGCGCCCTCGTCCCGGCGCCGTCGGCGCGCGCGTCGGTCCGCGAGCGCGACGGCGACCACGTGCGCGAGCTGGCGCAGCGGGCCGCGCGGTCGTTGCGGCGCGCGGGCGTCGAGGTGCGCGTCGTCCCGGCCGTCGCCACCGTCGGGCGGCGCCGCGACCAGGTGGGGCTCGGCCGCGCCGGACGGGCCGCCAACCTCGCCGGCACGATGCTGCCCACGTCGCGGGCGCTCGGGCTCCGCGACCCCGGGCTCACCGTCGTCCTCGTCGACGACCTCGTGACGACGGGGTCGACGCTCGCCGAGGCGGCGCGGGCGCTCGCGGGCGTCGGCGTGGAGCCGTGCGGCGCCGCGGTCGTGGCAGCCACCCGGCTGCGGCCGGCTGGAGTGCTCCGGCCGCGCGGCGCAACCGCTGCTGGTCCGCTCGGCTGAGAGCTTCCCGCCAGGTTCCCGCGCGGCGCGCACGCGCGCTCCCCCCGGGCTACCGTGGGTCTGTGGCACCCGTCCGGGTCCGTGGTTGCGTCCCAGGAGGGGTTCCGGTCGCCGGAGCACCTCCGGGGCAAGCCGATGCCAGCCGCAGGCAAAACGGTCCACGTAAGGCGACTCTTCGTCGTTCGATCACGGTGCGGTTTAGGTGTAAGTCCTGCCCCGCCGGTGAGCCCCAGTGCTCGCCGTCACGGGAGAAGGGGAGTAGTCGCACAATGCCCGACCGGGCGCGGCGAGACCCTCGGCAGGCGAATGTGGGGTCGAAGACCAGGTCGGCCGGACGGGTGCCACGTGTCCGGTCCGCGCGCCGTGACGCGCGGTCTGCTACCGACTCGAGCGCCCTGCGGGGCCGAGTCCAGCGAAAGAGGTGACGCCGTCATGTCCAGCATGAACGCACCCGTCGACATCGTCGTCCGCGGCCGCCACGTCGAGGTCTCCCAGCGGTTCCGGGACCACGTCACCGACAAGCTCGGCCGTGTCGATCGGTTCGGCGTCAACCTCAGTCGCATCGACGTCGAGGTGAGCAAGGAGAACAACCCGCGCCAGTCCGACCGCGCGTTCGAGGTCGAGCTCACGTGCGTCGGCCGCGGCCCCGTCATCCGCGCCGAGGCCACCGCCGACGACAAGTACGCCGCGCTCGACGTCGCCTACGCGCGGCTCGAGGAGCGGCTGCGCCGCGCCGCAGAGCGCCGGCACGCGAAGCACCGCAAGGCCGTCCCCATCGGTGGCGTGCCCGGCGAGACCGCCGCCGCCGCCGAGGAGGCCGCGGAGGCCGACGACGCCGAGGCCGACGTCGTCTACGAGGACGGCCCCATCGTGGTGCGCGACAAGACGCACCCGAGCATGCCGATGACGGTGTCCGAGGCGCTGCACGCGCTCGAGCTCGTGGGCCACGACTTCTTCCTGTTCCACGACATCGCGACCGACCTTCCGACCGTCGTCTACAAGCGCCGCGGCTACGACTACGGGCTGGTGCGCCTGACGCTCGTCGAGGTCGAGGAGGCAGCGGTCGAGGCGTCATGAGTCTCGTCGACGCCTCCTGAACCGGCGTCGGCTCATCACGGGTGGCACACGGATTTCCGGTGCCACCCGTGAAGTTCCCCGCCGAGTGACATGATGCGGCGCGTGGCGAACCGAGCCCCTGTGCGCGTGGTCGTCGCCGACCGCCAACCGCTGTTCCGACGCGGCGTCGTCGACGTGTTCGCCGAGCAACCGGACATCGCCGTGGTCGGCGAGACCGGCGACGCCACCGATCTTCTCGACCTCGTCGAGCGCGTGGACGCGACGCTGGTGCTGCTCGACCTCGGCGTGCCCGGCGGCGGCGTCGAGGCGTGCGCGCGGCTGCGGTCGGCGCGCCCGGACGTGCGGGTCGTCGTCATGACGCAGGCCGACGACGACGCCGCGCTCGCGGGCGCGGTTCGTGCCGGGGCGCGCGGCTACCTGCTCAAGGACACCAGCCCCGAGGAGCTCGTCGAGGCCGTCCGCGCCGTCGCCGCCGGAAGCTCGCTGCTCTCTCCCGCGATGGCCTCGCGCCTGCTCGACGAGTTCGCCGTGCTCGTCCGTCGTCAGGACGGCGCGGCCGAGGGGTCGGCGTCGCTCTCACGGCGCGAGCTCGAGGTGCTCACTCTGGTCGCGCAGGGCCTCAACAACCGCGCGATCGCAGAACAGCTGTTCATCAGCGAGAACACGGTGAAGAACCACATCCGCAACATCCACGAGAAGCTCCAGGTGCACTCGCGCATGGAGGCCGTCGTCCGAGCCGTGAGGGACGGCGTCCTCCAGATCGCCTAGCCGTTCCGATGAGGGGGACCCTCACCCAATAGAGCCGTACAAACTCGGCCCCCACGAAGCGAGTTGTCCCCAGGGCCCGCTCGACGGCGCGACTCACGCGGCCGGCTGCACGCGAAGCCTCGGCGCAGGGTGGGTCGAGACCGCTCTGATGGTTGCCCACAGCTCAGCGAGCACAGCGTGCGGCTCCTGCCGAAGTCGATGCGGTGTCACGTGGAGGACGAGCAGCCCAGCCGCGGTCATGCGGGCGTGGCGGCGCATCGTCGCCTCCCACTCCTCGACCCCGAAATGGTGCTCGCGCGAGTCGATCTCGAGGACGACGCCGGTCTCGGGGTCGTACGCGTCCGGGTAAGCGAGGAACACGCCGTCCGGCGTACTCAGTCGCGGGTTGAGCAGCATGCGTCCCAGCCCGGCCTCGACGAGCAGGTCTCGAAGCTCGCCCTCCGGCATGGAACGCGCACCCTCGAAGACTGCCTCGAGCGCCAATCTGGGGAAGCGCGACCCACGCCTCTGGCCCGTGAGCAGCTCGTCGTGCAAGGCCTCGGGCGAGGTCAGCCGCCGTTGGACGACCTCGAACACCAGGGCCCGCACGGCCTCCTCGTCGGTGCATCGACGTGACGCGTCCAGCACGGCCCGGTGGATCGGTGCGAGCCGCAGCAGCCCGTCGTGCAGTGCCGGCGGCATCGACCTGGTGCGTTCGACCGTGACGAAGTCCCGACTCGCTCGCTTGCAGGCGTGCGGAACGAGTACGTGGACGGCGTCGACCGCACCGAACGCCGGGCGGAGGGCTGTCTTCACCCCTCGGTGACGCAGCCGTGCGGCACCGGTGACGATCGCCTCGGGCCCGGCGTAGAGCTGGGCACCGGCCACGTACTGGATCGGCGCCCCCTCCTGGGCGGGCTCGAAGCGGTGCACGCCGGGGAGCAGGAAGCTGAACATCCCGCCCACCTGGCGCTCGTGCCACTCGATCGTGCTCGCGGGGACGCCGAGGCGGGTGAGCTGGGCGGACGTGATGAGGCCGTATTGGCGGACTGCGACGTCTCTGACCTGCTCACGGGACCACTGTGCTCGTCGAGGCATGGGCCCACCGTGGGGCCTCGAAGCCGCGCATGGTGCCCCCGACCCGCTCGCCTGTGGACGATCCGATCCGAGAGGGGACCGTGTGCACGGCTCTATTGGGTGAGGGTTCCCCTCATCGGGCGCGGCGAGGTCGGGGTTGGGGGCTAGGGTCCGGCGCGTGGTGGACGAGGTGTCGCTGAGGCAGGCGCGGGCGATGGCGCTGCACGCGCAGGGGCTCACCTCCGGCGTGCTGCCGCTGCGGCCGTCGCAGGCGGCGTCGGCGTCGCTGAAGCGGCGGGTCGCCGCGGTCGACGCCACCTTGCGCCACCTGGGCGCGGTGCAGCTCGACACGATCAGCGTGCTGGCCCGCAGCCACGAGCTCGTGCCCTACGCGCGGCTCGGAGGCGTCGGTCGCGACGCGGTCGAGACGGCGTACTGGGGCGGCGGGCGCGGCAACGACCACCCCGGCACGGCCACGTCGTTCGAGTACTGGTCGCACGCGGCGTGCGTGCTGCCCGTCGAGGAGTGGCCGTGGTTCGCCTACCGCCGCCGCTCCTATCGCCGCCGCGGAATCCGCTGGCACGAGGTTCCCACCCACGCGCTCGACGGCGTCCGGTCGCGGCTGGCGGCCGACGGACCCCTCACCACCACCGAGCTCGGCGGTGCGCGCCGCACCAACGAGTGGTTCGACTGGTCCGATACCAAGATCGCGGTCGAGTGGCTCCTCGACGTCGGTGAGGTCGTGTGCGTGCGCCGCGTGGGGTGGCGCCGGGTCTACGACCTGGCCGAGCGGGCCATCCCCGCCACGCACTGCACGCCCGACGCGACGTGGGTCGAGGCCGACGGCGTGCACGGGCCCTCCGACGCCGACTGCGTCCGCCAGCTGCTGCGCCGGGCCGCCCGGGTCATGGGCGTGGGCACCCGGTCCGACCTCGTCGACGTGCACCGCGTGATCGCGCGCCACGTCGACCCCGCGCTCGTCGACTCCGGCCTCGACGACCTCGTCGCGTCGGGCGACCTCGTGCCGGTCGCCGTCGAGGGCTGGCGGCAGACGGCCTACGCCTGGGAGCCGGCCCTCGCCGCCCTGTCGTCCGGGGGCGGTACGGGCCGCAGCCGCACCACGCTGCTGTCGCCGTTCGACCCGGTGGTCTGGGAGCGGGCCCGGGCCTCGCGCCTGTTCGGCTTCGACTACCAGCTCGAGTCCTACGTCCCGGCCGAGAAGCGGGTGCACGGCTACTTCACGATGCCGGTGCTGCACGGCGGTCGGCTCGTCGCCCGCGTCGACCCCAAGCGCGACGGCCAGGTCCTGCACGCCCGCCAGGTCACCTTCGAGACCGGACGCCGGGGGGCGGTGCCGGCCGCTGCGATCACCGGCACCGCCGCGGCGCTGCGCGAGGCGGCGTCGTGGGTGGGGTGCACCGACGTGCTGGTCGGTCGCGTGGCCCCCGACGCCACGGGCTCCGCTCTGCGCGGCGCGCTGGCGCAGGCCTAGCCGACGACGTCGACGAGCTCGCCGGGCAGGAGGCTGCCGAACCAGACGTCGACCCGGCGGTCGCGGTGGAGCATCCCGCGACGGCGCACACCCGAGACGACGTACCCCGCCTTCTCGGCGATCCGGCGCGACGCCGGGTTCCGCGTGTCGGCGCACCACTCGATGACGGCGAGGCCGAGCTCGTCGAAGGCCCAGCGCGACGCGAGCACGACGGCGCGCGTGGTGAGCCCTCGGCCGCGGCCCGCTGGACGGGTCCAGTAGCCGATCTCCGCGACACCGCCGGGGTCGCCGGTCAGCTCGACGCCGTGCAGCCCGATCAGGCCGAGCAGCTCGTCGGGCTCGCTCGCGTCGCAGACGCCGAACACGGCATCGGTCGAGGCCTGCCAGCCGTCGACCGCGATCGACAGGATGGCGTCGAGGTCGTCCGGGCCGTACGGCGAGGGCACGCGCGTGAACCGCACCACGTCGGGGTCCGAGGCCCCGGCGATGATCGCCACGCCGTCCGATCGGACTGGCTGCCGCAGGAGCACGACCCCGTCGGTGAGGTCGCGCCGAGGAGGGAACGTGGCGCCGGTCAGCGGGGCGGGTTGGGCCGTGGACCCGGCGCTGAGGGGGACATCGGCAGGCGTGGGGTCGTCCATCGGCCCATCCCATCGCCTGCCGGGGGCGTCACGCGACCTGATTGCCGCCCCGGAGCCCCCGGGAGCACCCCCGGGCGTGCCCGGGAACACCTCGTCGGCCGGAACTCCGCGGGGGTGTGCGGGCGTCGGAATGTCGAGGGCTGTGACCGAATGGTTACCATGCTCCGGCGGGGGTTCGCCCCGCCGCGCCCGACCCTGGGCACCCGTGACCCTGACAAGGACGTTCGCTCGTGTCTGTCCTCGACAAGATCCTCCGCGCCGGCGAGGGTCGCCTCCTCAAGAAGCTCGAGTCGATCGCCAAGCAGGTGAACGCCCTCGAGGAGGACTTCGTCGACCTCACCGACGACGAGCTGCGGGCCAAGACCGCCGAGTACAAGGAGCGCTACGCCGAGGGCGAGACGCTCGACGAGCTGCTCCCCGAGGCCTTCGCCACGGTCCGCGAGGCGGCCAAGCGCACCCTGGGTCAGCGGCACTACGACGTGCAGATCATGGGTGGCGGGGCGCTGCACCTCGGCAACATCTCCGAGATGAAGACCGGTGAGGGCAAGACCCTCGTCTCGACCCTGCCGGCCTACCTCAACGCCCTGACCGGCGACGGCGTCCACGTCGTGACGGTGAACGACTACCTCGCCGAGCGCGACTCGGAGTGGATGGGCCGGGTGCACCGCCACCTCGGCCTCACCGTCGGGGTGATCCTCGCCAACATGACGCCCGACGTGCGCCGCCAGCAGTACGAGTGCGACATCACTTACGGCACCAACAACGAGTTCGGCTTCGACTACCTGCGCGACAACATGGCGTGGTCGATCGAGGAGCGCGTGCAGCGCGGCCACAACTTCGCGATCGTCGACGAGACCGACTCGATCCTCATCGACGAGGCGCGCACGCCGCTGATCATCAGCGGCCCGGCCGACGCCGCCACGAAGTGGTACTCGGAGTTCGCCAAGCTCGTCCTGCGCCTCAAGAAGGGCGACGAGGACAAGGGCATCCCGGGCGACTACGAGATCGACGAGAAGAAGCGCACCATCGGCATCCTCGAGAGCGGCGTCGAGCGGGTGGAGGACTGGCTCGGCATCGACAACCTCTACGAGTCGGTCAACACCCCGCTCGTCGGCTACCTGAACAACGCCATCAAGGCCAAGGAGCTGTTCAAGCGCGACAAGGACTACGTCGTGATCGACGGCGAGGTCCTCATCGTCGACGAGCACACCGGCCGCATCCTGGCCGGCCGCCGCTACAACGAGGGCATGCACCAGGCGATCGAGGCGAAGGAGGGGGTGGAGATCAAGCAGGAGAACCAGACCCTCGCCACGATCACCCTCCAGAACTACTTCCGCCTCTACGACAAGCTCGCGGGCATGACCGGTACGGCCATGACCGAGGCCGCCGAGTTCGACCAGATCTACAAGCTGGGCGTCATCCCGATCCCGACCAACCGGCCGCTGGTCCGCATGGACGAGCCCGACCTCGTCTACCGCACCGTCGACGCCAAGCTCAACGCCGTCGTCGACGACATCGAGGAGCGGCACGAGAAGGGCCAGCCCGTCCTCGTCGGCACCACGAGCGTCGAGAAGTCCGAGCACCTGTCGGCGCTGCTGCGCAAGCGCGGCATCCCGCACGAGGTCCTCAACGCCAAGCAGCACGAGCGCGAGGCCGCGATCGTCGCGCAAGCCGGCCGCAAGGGCGCCGTCACCGTCGCCACCAACATGGCCGGTCGAGGCACCGACATCATGCTCGGCGGCAACACCGAGTTCCTCGCGGCCGCCGAGCTCGCGCAGCGCGAGCTCAGCCCGATCGACACCCCCGAGGAGTACGAGGCCGAGTGGCCGATGGCCCTCGAGCGGGCCAAGAAGGCCGTGGCGGCCGAGCACGAGGAGGTCATCTCCCTCGGCGGCCTCTACGTTCTGGGCACCGAGCGCCACGAGTCGCGCCGTATCGACAACCAGCTGCGCGGTCGTTCCGGCCGTCAGGGCGACCCCGGTGAGACACGCTTCTACCTCTCGCTCGAGGACGACCTGATGCGCCTGTTCAAGGCCGACATCGTCGACGCGTTCCTCCGCCGCTTCAACGTGCCCGACGACGTGCCGATCGAGGCGAAGATGGTGAGCAACGCCATCCGCTCGGCGCAGACCCAGGTCGAGGCGCAGAACTTCGAGATCCGCAAGAACGTCCTCAAGTACGACGAGGTCATGAATCGCCAGCGCGTCGTCATCTACGACGAGCGCCGTCGCGTCCTCGAGGGCGAGGACCTCCACGAGCAGGTGCGCACGTTCCTCGACGACACCGTCGACGGCTACGTCCGCGCCGAGACGTCCGACGGCTACCCGGAGGACTGGGACCTCGACCGCCTCTGGACGGCGCTGCACACCCTCTACCCGGTGAGCCTCACGCCCGAGGAGCTCAGCGAGCAGTCCGGCGGCGGCCAGGCCGGTCTCACGCAGGACTACCTCATCGCCGAGCTGCAGACCGACGCCGCGGCGGCGTACGACCACCGTGAGGAGGAGCTCGGCAGCGAGGTCATGCGCGAGCTCGAGCGTCGCGTCGTCCTCTCGGTGCTCGACCGCAAGTGGCGCGAGCACCTCTACGAGATGGACTACCTGCAGGAGGGCATCGGTCTGCGCGCCTACTCGCAGAAGGACCCGCTCGTCGAGTACCAGCGCGAGGGCTACGAGCTGTTCGCCGCGATGATGGACTCCATCAAGGAGGAGTCGGTCGGCTACCTGTTCAACGTCGAGGTGCAGGTCGAGGAGCAGCCCTCCATCGAGCTGATGCCGCAGGCCGCACCCGACCTCGGCGCCGCCGCGCTCGAGGCGCAGGCGCAGCAGGTGGTCGACGAGCCGGCCGAGGAGCACGGCGGTCACGCGCCGTCGATCATGGCGAAGGGTCTCGGCCCGCAGCGTCCGCAGCGGCTCGAGTACTCGGCGCCCAGCGTCGACGGCGAGGCCGGCGTGGTGCGCGCCAGCGAGGACGTCGACGAGGACATCCCCGAGCTCGGCCCGGACGCGTCGCGCGCCGAGCGCCGTCGTGCCGAGCGCGCGCAGCGCAAGCGCGACGACCGCAACAAGGGCTGACGGTTCGCAAGCGCAGGGGCGACCGGTCTCGTCCGGCCGTCCCTGCGCCTTCCCACCGGTCCGACGCCGGTCCGGTGCGCAGCACGACGTCGCTGCCCTCGCTCGCGAGCGGGGTTAACGTGCGCGGGTCGAAGGAGGTCCGCGTGTACGTCGCCGACAGCTTGCGCCTCACCACCGAGGGCGCGCGCCAGGTGCTCGCAGCCGGGATCGAGGCCGCTGAGGCCGCGGGTGTCGCCGTCTCCGTCGTCGTCGTCGACGCGGGCGGCCACGCCGTGGTCGTCGAGCGCATGGATGCCGCAGCGCCGCACACCGTGCACTCGGCCTCGACGAAGGCGGCGTGCGCCGCCTCGATGCGCAAGCCGACGGGCCTGGCCGGGGCATCGGTCGACCTCAGCTACGGCCTCGGCATCGCCCTCGCGGCCGGCGACGGTCGCTGGACGCCGCTCCCCGGGGGCGCCCCGGTGCTCGTCCGCGGCCAGTGCGTGGGCGCCGTCGGCGTGTCCGGAGCGCCGGGCCACGTCGACGAGCGGATCGCCTCCCAGGCCGCCGACGCCCTGGGCTGACCAGCCTCAGAGAACCGCGAGACGCGTGCAGCGCCAGCGCCCGTCCCAGCCCTCGAGCCGGACGGCGACCGCGCGGGCACGGCGTCCGCCCACGACGACCGCGGTCGCCTCGACGATGCCGTCGGCCGGCTCGAAGACGTGCACCGACGACACCGTGCGCCGGGCGCGGCCACCGCGCGGCGCCTGCGCGGGGCGCGCCGCGAGATGGACGCCGAGGTCGGCGTAGACGTCGGGCGCGAGCCAGCGCACCAGCTGCGAGCGCGGTCGTTCGTGGCGGAGCACCTCCAGCACCGCCTGCACGAGCTGCGCGGTCCAGCCGCCGGGATCGGGCAGGTCGCGCCGCGAGGTCGCGACGACGGCGACGGCCGGGTCGATGTCGCCGTCGAGTGCCGGCTCGCGCGGCACGAGCCGGAGCCCGGCCGCGGCCGGGACGGCGTCGACCTCGCCCGGCAGCTGCCACTCGAGGGCGAGCGTGCCCTGCACCGCGGCCGGCCGGGTGCGGATGCTGCGGGTGAGGGCGCGGGCCGGACGCAGCAGCGGGACGGCGTCACGTCGCGGCGGGGCGGGGGTGGGGTCAGGGTGGG
>Ga0302299_10000548_pt1 | contig 20681 bp, 18 predicted proteins | sample III_Fen_N3_4_FD_198795 | JGI IMG/M metagenome (GOLD analysis project Ga0302299, IMG submission 198795) | Peat permafrost microbial communities from Stordalen Mire near Abisko, Sweden - III_Fen_N3_4 | ecosystem: Environmental > Terrestrial > Soil > Wetlands > Permafrost | place: Sweden: Abisko... | reverse complement strand
CGAGCGCGGCGCTGGAGATGGTCGGCCTGGCCGACCGCGCCGACCACGACCCCAACGAGCTTTCCGGCGGCCAGATGCAGCGCGTGGCCATTGCCCGCGCCGTCGTCGGCGACCCGGAAGTGCTGCTCGTGGACGAACCGACCGGCAACCTGGACCTCCGGGCGACGGGGGAGGTCCTCGAGCTTCTCGACCGGCTGCACGACGAGGGCCGGACCATCCTCATGATCACCCACGAAGAAGACGTCGCCGAGCACGCCGACAGGCGCCTGGTGCTCGGTGACGGCGTCCTGCACGACTACCATTCCCAGGCCGCGGAGGCACACCGATGAACCCACGTCAGACTCGCCGACCACGCCGCGCGCGCGACACCCGCCGGGCCGGCGCGGCGCTCCTCGCGCTCTTCGTGCTCGCGGCGCTCGCCTCCGGCTGCGGCGGCTCCAGCTCCGGCGGCACGCCGGCGGCCGGCGCGACGCCGACCTCCATCCAGGTCATGGCGACGGCCACCCGCGGCGATCTAACCCAGTCCGTCATGGGCCAGGCCAAGATCGTGAAGGCGGGCGGCAAGGAGGTCGTGGTCGCGACCATCGCCGCCCAGAGCGCCTCGTCGGTCGCGGCCGGGCAGACGGCCAGCGTGTTCTTCTTCAAGGCCGGCCAGGGCGGGTTCCCGCAGGCCGGCGCCAGCGGCATGCCGGTCCCGCAGGGCAGCGGCATGCCGGTCCCGCAGGGCGGCGCCAGCGGCATGCCCGTACCACAGGGCAGCCAGGGCGGCGTCCCCGGCGGCGGCTTCGGCCAGGGAGACCGTGGCGGCGTGGCCGGCACGGTCACTGCCGTCGAGACCAACGCCGACGGCACCGCCTCCGCCACCATCTCCGTCGCCAAGCTCCCGTCCGGCGCCACGACCAAATCGATGGGCTTCGCCCGCATCGAAGTCAAGGTCCTCGCCAGCAACGTGGTCCTCGTGCCGACCGCCGCGATCAAGGGCAGCGGGAGCTCCGCCACCGTCCAGGTCGTGACGAACGGCAAGACGGAGACCCGCACCATCACCATCGGCCAGCAGTCTGGCGTACAGACCGAGGTCGTGTCGGGGCTGAACGAGGGCGAGAACGTCGTGTACGAGCAATCGTTCCGGGGGTTCCCGGGCGGCGGCGGAGGGTTCCCGGGCGGCGGCGGAGGGTTCCCGGGCGGCGGGCAGAGCGGCGCGCCGTTCCCGCAGCAGAGCAGGCAGTCGAGCGGCACGCAGTCCGGCGGGAGCTTCCAGTGAGGGGCCGAGGTGAACGCTCGCCGGCACGTCGACCGGCGCGCAGTGGAGGAGAGCGAGCATGAAGAAGCGCAAGCGCTGGATGATCGTCGGGATCTTCGTGGTCGTCGTCGCCGCCGCCGCGGTGGCCGGCGTCCTGTGGTTCGGCCGTGACAAGGCGGCGAGCGTGCACTACCTGACCGCCAAGGTCACCAAGGGGACGATCTCGCAGACCGTCCAGGCGGACTTCACGCTGAGCTCCGAGAATGGGACGACGTCGGTGGCTCTGGGCGGCGGCGCCGCGAGCAGCAGTTCCAGCTCGACGAGCAGCTCCTCGACCTCGTCGGCCACGCCGACCACGTCGAGCCTGTCGTCCGGCGCCGCCCTGGCGGCCCTCGACAGTGGCGGGTCTGACGCGTCGGCGGCCACCTACGCGGCCTATGCGGCGCTGACGACGGCTCCCCCGGCCGGCGACCTCCCGGAGGCGAGCGACTCAGGCAGTCCCTCGCCTTCACCGTCGCCGTCTCCCTCCCCGACCAGGACGCCCACCCCGACCCCGACGCCGACCAGGACGGGATTCCCCACGCCGACGCCCTCGCCGTCGTCGAGTGGCTCCGCGCCGTCGGGTGGGTTCGGCAGTTCCGGCGCCTCCAGCACCGGCTCGGCCACCACGTCGACGGCCACCACATCCAGCTCGTCCACCGTGAGCGGCGTCGTCACGCGGCTCGTGCTGCCGGCCGGCGCCACACCCACCACCCTGCGCCGGCTCCTCTTCGTGTCCGGCAAGCCGGTGTTCGCCTTCGTGAGCCCGACGCCGCTGTGGAAGAACCTCTCCACCAGCCTGCGCTCGGGCTCTCAGCGGGCGAACGTCGCCGTCCTGCAGCGCGCCCTCAAGACGCAGGGCTACTACAAGAAGGCGATCAGCGGCCGCTTCACCGCCGCCACCGCGAAGGCGCTCAAGCACTGGCAGAAGGCCAACGGCCTGAGCGCGACCGGCGTGGTCGACATCACGAAGTTCGTGTGGATGCCCACGGACAGTGTCCTGACCTCGTGGACCGTGAACCTGGGCAGCCACGTCAGCTCGGGTACGGCGCTCGCCTCGGTCGTCTCGCCGAGCCGGCTCAGCGCCGACGCGCTCGTCAGCCAGGCCGACATCGCCGACCTCAAGGTCGGCCAGAAGGCGCAGATGACCATCGACGGGTACGACAGCGACGCGTTCACCGGCCGCATCAGCTTCATCTCCAGCGAGCCCGCGTCGTCCTCGTCGGCGAGCGGGTCGTCGAGCTCCACGCAGTACTCCATCACGGTCAGCCCCCGGGACCTGCCCAAGCTGGCCAAGTCGGGCATGACCGGCGCGCTCGACATCGTCCTCGCCCAGCGCACGAACGTCCTGCTCGTGCCGACGACTGCGGTGTCCGGCAGCTCCACGACCTCGTTCGTGCGCGTGATGCAGGACGGCAAGCCGATCTACCGCCAGGTGCAGACCGGCATGGCCACCTCCTCGTACACGGAGATCACGAGCGGCCTGGCCGTGGGTGAGACCGTGGTGACGGGCCAGTACACGGACGGCGCCACGAGCACCGGGACGACCTCCACCACGCAGTCGCGCGGGACCAGCGGCTTCCCCGGGGCCGGGGGCTTCCCGGGCGGCGTGCCCGGCGGCGGACTGCCGGCCGGCGGACTGCCGGCCGGTGGCGGCCAGTGATCGTCTTCCTCGAGTCGCTGCGTCTTGCGTTCTCGAGCCTGCGCGCCAACCCGCTGCGCGCCGTGCTCACGATCCTCGGGATCGTGATCGGCGTCGCGGCGGTCGTGGCGCTCACCTCGATCGGCGGCGGCTCCACCAAGGCCGTCGTCGACCGTTTCAACTCCTTCGGCACCGACACGATCACCGTGCAGACCAGCCGCTTCTCGTCCAACGCCACGGCGCTCACACAAAGCGACCTCGCCGCCATCAAGCAGACGCCCGGCGTGAAGACGACCGTCTACACGGTGGACACCAACGCGACGGTCACCTCCGGCTCGACCTCCGCCCAGGCCAGCGTCACGGGCACGTTTCCGCAGTACAAGGCGATCAACCACCTGACAGTGGAGGCCGGGACCTTCTTCACGCAGTTCGACGTGGACCACAGCCTGCCGGTCGCGGTGCTCGGTTCCACGACCGTGAGCGACCTCGGGCTGGCTCCGCTGCGGGCCGTCGGGCAGACGATCAACGTGGGCGGCGTGCGCTTCCGCGTCATCGGGGTGCTCGCGTCCCAGGGCGGCCTCAGCTTCGGCTCCGTCGACTCCGCCATCGTGGTGCCGCTCTCGGCGATCGAGGGCCGGCTCGTCGCCTTCCACCCGGACATCTCCGAGGTGCGGGTGCAGGCCGCGCCGGGGGCCGAGGACACCTTCTCGTCGGCGGTGGAGAGCACGCTGCGCACGCAGCACGGGTTGGCCACGAGCGACCAGAACGACTTCGAGATCGTCGACGCCAGTTCGATCTCCTCGGCGGTCTCGTCGAGCACCAAGACGCTCACCAGGCTGATGGCCGCCATCGCCGCGATCAGCCTCGTGGTCGGCGGCATCGGTGTCGCCAACGTGATGCTCGTCACCGTGCGCGAGCGCACACGGGAGATCGGCGTGCGGCGCGCCGTCGGAGCCACCCGGCGCGACGTCGTCATGCAGTTCCTGGTGGACGCCGTCATCATCAGCCTGATCGGCGGCTTCGTCGGGCTCATCGTGGGGTTCGTCGGCGCGTTCGCCGGCGGATCCGCGCTCAACATCTCGCCGGTCTTCTCGTGGACGGCGGTGATCCTCGCCCTCGTCGTCGCCGTCGTGGTCGGCGTGCTGGCCGGGATCGGCCCCGCCGCGCAGGCCGCCTCGGTGGAGCCGACGAACGCGCTTCGCTACGAGTGAAGGACGGCGGGGCGCGCCCGCGGTCCCTTTCGTCCTCGTCCACCGACTCACCGGGCGGTCCCGCGGAGCCCGTGGAGCCACGCGGGGTTCCTCTCCGTTCGTCGTCAGCGGCGCTCGCCGCTGGCCCCCTGCGGCGGTAGCGGCTCGTAGTCGCCGTCCGAAGTGGCCGTGGTGATCCCATCCTGAGGAGACGTGATCCCGGCTTCTTTCGCGCCGGACGTGTCCCCGATCTGACCGTTCCTGCAGGGAAGGACCCACGCAGCCTGCGAGCATTATCACTGCACAGACCGTGTTTACCGCCCGCGGGTGCGGAAACCTTAGATGGGAATCAGTGATGAGGGAAACGCGGGGCGACCCGCCGATCAGCAAGAGTTCCGGGACCGGCCGAGCGGCAGAGCCGGCACCGAGAGGGTGAGGTGGCATCATGAAGAGTACGGCCCATAAGAAGCTCGGCGGCATCGCCGTTCTGTCACTCCTGGCGCTGCTCGCGATCACGATCGGGGCGCAGGCGGCGTTCGCAGGTTCAGGCTCGACACCCGTAGCGGGCACGCAGGGCCGCGGGGGCGTGTCGGCGGCGGGCTTTGCCGCGCTCGCGACGACGCCGGCGGCCGGCACGCAAGGCCGCGGCGGAGTCGCCCCGGCGTCAGTCACGGCGGTAGCCGTCACCACGCCGGCGGCCGGCACGCAGGGCCGTGGTGGCATCGCCGCCGTGTCCGGTTCGGCGACCCCCGCACAGGCGGCGGCGCCCGCGACCGTCGGCTCCGGCCTCACGATCCGCGCCAAGGGCGGCGTCCCTCGGCCAGTGTCTGGAACCCTGGCCGCACCGGCAGCCGCAGCCAGCACGAGCAGCTTCGGCGTCTGGCTCGCCGTCGGCATCGCCGCGGCGGTGCTCCTGCTGGGCGTCGTCGCATGGGTCTCCTACCGGCGTCGCGGCGCACGCGCGGAGTCCTCGCTGGTGGCGTTCTGCGCGCTGCATCCTGACGACGCGGCCTGCATGTCGGCCTAGAGCCGACCGCAACGACCCTGCGCCGTCCCTCCCGGCGCAGGGCGGAGAGGGGCGGCGCCGCCGATGGCGCCGCCCCTTCCGCCGCCCCCGCTTGTACTCCTACGAAAATAAGCGTAGAATGGTCGAGTCTACGGAAGGCTCTTCCTCATGGTCCGCTCCTCTCCCGCATCGTCCGTCTCTTGAAGTCCCGCGTGGTCGGCTCGTTTCTGCAGACGGGCACCGGCAGACCCAGCCAGAAGATCCCCGCCTTCGGTAGCGGACGTGTCTGCGGAGCGCCTCACTGCAGCACCGTCCTCTCGACCTACAACCCCTCGCTCTTCTGCTCGCTCCACGACGTCGCCGGCATGGCCCGGCGCCGATCTGGTCCGGGGCGCGGCTGACGAGCAACGCGCTCGTTCGGCAGTCGCAGCGGCCCATCGGGAGGCGGCAGCGCACGCTCGGATGGCTATTCCTCCCGTAATACCGTATGATTTTAGTCTTGTTAGTCGATCCTTCCTCGCTCCCGCTCCTCGCCGTCAAGGGCATGCAGCTCGCTCTGCCCATAGTCCAGGGTGGAATGGGCGTCGGCGTATCACTCGCTCCTCTGGCGTCGGCTGTGGCCGTCGCCGGCGGTCTGGGGCTGGTCTCCAGCGCCGGCCTTGACCGGATAGTCTCCAGGCGCCTCGGGCGCAAAGTGGGCATCTACGAGGCCGTGCGTCTGGAAGTGGAAGCGGCCAAGGCCCGCGGCGGCTTCGCCGGCGTCAACATCATGGTCGCGCTCCAGCGCGACTTCGTGGCCTCCGTGCGCGCGGCGCTCGACGCCGGCGCCGACGCGATCGTCTCCGGCGCCGGCCTGCCGCTTTCGCTGCCGTCGATCCAGCCGGCGCGCGCCACTGCGCTCATCCCGATCGTGTCGTCCGCCCGGGCGCTGGACGTCATCTGCCGGCGCTGGGAGCGCCTGCACGCCCGCCCCGACGCGGTCGTGCTCGAGGGACCTCTGGCCGGCGGTCACCTGGGCTTTCACGCCGGCCAGGTCGACCTCGCAGAGAACACCCTCGAGCGACTCTTGCCGCCGGTCAAGGAGGTCGCGATGGCCCACGGCGACATCCCGGTGGTCGTGGCCGGCGGCATCTATTCCCACGAGGACATCCAGCGCTTTCTCGCCCTGGGCGCGGACGGTGTGCAGATGGGTACGCGCTTTCTCGCCACCGAGGAGAGCAGCGCATCCCCCGCCTACAAGCAGGCGGTCCTGCGCGCGCGCCCGGAGGACCTCGTGGTGGCTACCGCGCCGGGTTCGCCGTGCGGCCTGCCGTTCCGCGTGTTGCGCGAGTCTCCGATGTACCAGGAGGCCCTGGTGCAGACGCGTGCGCCGAAGTGCGCCAAGGGCTACGTGCTGTTCAAGGACAGGGAGGGGCGGTTCACGCAGTGCGCCGCCAAGGATGACAACGAGCGCTTCTTCTGCATCTGCGAAGGGCTGTTCAGCGCCGCCGGCCACGGCGGGCCGGAGGAGCCGTTGTACACGGCGGGCACGACCGCCGCGCGGGTGGATCGCATCCTCCCCACGAGTGACCTCATGGCCGAGCTCGCCGGCGCGCCGGCGCTCCTGCCCCTGGTGGCCTAGCCGGCGGTCCCTCTTCGTCTCTGGTCCCGGTGAAGGACTCATGGCCGCCCGCCGATATATGTGGGTACCGTGGATATGCCATGGTGCGATCCTGGGGAGGCGGGGCCCGATGACGATCCGACGACTTTCCACTGCTGCCCTGCCGGCGCTTCTCGTGGCGCTGGCGGGTGTCATTGCAGGCCCGGCGCCGGCGGCGCCCAACGTGCCCGATCCCGCCACCGGATTCCTGCTCAACGGCCGCCAGCTCACGCCGCAGGGCGCGCAGGTGCGCCTCGGTGACTTCCCCACAGGCGGCGCCGTCACCGCCGACGGACGCTTTCTCTGGACGGTGTCGGCCGGCCAAGGTGCGAACGACGTGCGCATCGTCGACACGGCGCGCCGGCGCGTGGTCCAGGTCATCGCCCTGCCCGGCTCCTCAGGAGGCATCGCCCTGGACTCGGCCCGGCGGCGCGCCTACGTCTCCACCGTCAGCGTCTCTCGTTGGTGGCCGACGCAGACCGGCCTGCCGGGAGCCACGGGCAACTTCGTCCTCGTCTACGCGTGGGACGAGGGCTCCGGGAAGGCGCAGTTCGTCAACGCCATTCCGGTGCCCGCCCAGCCCGGAGCGCCGACCGTCCAGGAATTCCCGGTCTCGACCAACGGCGCGACGGACGCCTGGCCGCAGAAGCTCGCGGTGTCACCCGGTGGCGGCCGCCTGCTGGTGCCGCTCAACCTCGCCGGCAGCGCCGACGTGGTCGACCTCAAGCATCACCAGGTGCACAACGTCGTGACCGGGAGCTACCCGTTCGGCGCGGCGATCCTGCCCGACGGCCGCACCGGCCTGGTCAGCAACGAGGCGGCCGGGACGCTCTCGGTCGTCGACCTGGTCAAAGGTGTGAAGCTCCGCGACATCCAGGTCGGCCCCCCGCTCTCGCACCCCCAGGGCATCGTCGTCGACCGCGGGGGTCGGCGGGCCTACGTGGCTCTCTCGGCCCTGGACGAGGTGGTCGTCGTCGACCTGCTGCACCGGCGCGTCGAGCGCACGATCTCGGTGGGCCGCAGCGCCGGCCTCGGGACGATGCCGGTGGCGGTCGCGCTCAGTCCCCAGGGCGGGCGTCTCTTCGTGGCCGAGTCGGGCGCGAACGAGATCGCCGTCATCCGCCTGCCCGGAACGAACACCAAGCCTGCACGCGACTGGAAGCTGGTCGGCCGCATCCCGACGGCCGAGGACCCGCAAGCCGTGGTCACCACCGCGGCCTGGGGCGGCCGCGCGGCCCAACTCCTCTACGTCGCCGCCCGCGGCCTCGGTGTCGGTGCCAACCCGACCGGCCCGGTCCCGACGAATCCCTTCGATCCGATCTTCTGGGCCTTCAACTGGCTCGCTCCGACCACCGACGTCTTCAGCCTCCACAGTGGGACCACGTACCTTCCCGCCATGGTCCGAGGCAACGCAGGGCTGATGCGGCTGCCGTCGGACGCGAGGGTCAAGCGCCTCGACCCCAAGGCGACGCGCCAGTTCCACCCGCGCGACGCCCAGGCTGCTCCCGCCGGGACCCCGCTCCGTGCCGGCGGACCGATCAAGCATGTCTTCTTTGTCGTGCGCGAGAACCGCACCTACGACCAACTGCTGGGCGACCTCGGGCGCGGCAACAGCGACCGCCACCTGGTCGTGTTCGGCAAGAAGGTGACCCCCAACCTGCACGCCTTGGTCACGCGGTTCCCGCTCCTCGACCACGTGTTCGCCAACTCGGAGGCATCCATACAGGGGCACTTCTGGACCGCCTCGGCGAGCGTTCCCGACTACGTCGACCGCAACTGGGTCCAGGAATACGCCGGCCGCGGGCGTCCCAACGACTTCGGCGTGTACGCGGTGACCTTCCCCGGCAACGGCTTCCTGTTCAACCAGGCCGAGCGCCAGCACATCTCCTACTTCAACTACGGCGAAGGGATCGCCGGCGACGAACCGACCATCAACGACCGCGACCGCACACCCGAGCTGCTGGCGGAGGAGAACCTCGTGGCCGCCAACTCGGACATCGGCCCCGGGTTCACCGGGTCGCCATATCCCACCCCCACCGGGACGCCCTACCCCAACGACCTGACCATCGGCAGCACCGGCACGGCGCCCTACCCCGGAGAGATCTTCAACTCGAGCATCTCCGCCATGGCGACCTCGCCACCTCCGGGCAGTTTGTCCTGCATGGACACCTTCCAGACGAGGTTCGAGAGCCAGTTGGCGGCCGACGCGGTGCCGACCTTCAACTACCTGACGATGACCGGCGACCACACGCGCGGCACCCAGACCGGCTTCCCCGTCCCGGCCGCCATGGTGGCCGACTGCGACCTGGCCCTGGGTCAGCTCGTCGATCTGATCTCGCACTCGAGCATCTGGTCGTCCTCGGTCATCTTCGTGGTGGAGGACGACTCCCAGGACGGCGCCGACCACGTCAACGCGCACCGCATCCCCGTGGCGGTCATCGGCCCCTCCGCCAAGCAGGGGGCGATCATCCACCGGCGCTACGACCTGGTCTCTGTGGTGCGCTCCATGGAGCTCATCATGGGCATGAAGGCGCTCTCGCTGAACGACGCCATGGCGACGCCGATGTACGACGCCTTCACCTCGGAGCCGCTCAACTCCGCGCCGGTGGACGTCATCCCGGCGCAGGTCGACCTGCTGGAGCGAAACACGCAGGCTGCTCCGTGGGCGGCGCTCTCCAACAGCCTGCCGCTGGGGCAGGTCGACGCCGTTCCGCAGGGGCAGCTCGACGCGATCCTCTGGAAGTCGGTGTACGGCGCGGACAGCACGCCGCCGCCTCCGGGGCCCGACGCCGAGCGCGACGAGTAGGGCGTCAGCTGGCCGCCGTGGGGCGCGAGGCGCCCCTGGTCTTCACTGGCGCGGTGCGCGCGTGCGCCAGTGGAACAGCGCCCCCAGGGTCACGCCGAGCAGCAGACCGAGGATGGCCGAGAAGACGACCAGCCAGACGAGCGAGACTGAGGAGGAGCCGACGACCCAGCTGACCTTGACGTGGTCGGTGTTCGCGATCACGAGCGCGATCAGTGCGACGATCAGGACGACGGCGGCCGTCGCGTAGAGGTAGAGCCGGGTGCGATGCGCCCTGCGGGCGAAACGCGCACCGCGCGTCTCACCCTGCGGCCCGGCGGCGACGATGGCGATGTCGGGTCGACTCGTCGACTGCGTGTCGCCGGGTCTTGATTCTGCGAGATCCATTGTGGACTCCCTCTGGAAATGGCCTTGTGGCGGCAAGCGCGGAGGAGAACTGGCGCGACGACGCCGTCTCATCGGAGGACCGGGACGGCGTCATGGGGACGACCGACGTCATCGGGGCGGACGAGGGTCCGCAGTCGGAGCATTCCCCCGGGGCGCATCTGCAACCTCGCTGGGGCTCGCCCGGCCGGTGGATCTCAAGCCTCAAAGAGAGAAGGCCCGGCGGCTCCAGGAGCCGCCGGGCCTTCTCAGGCAGTGCTAAGAGGCTGCTGCCGTTCTTACGAAAGCACGCGCACGTTCGTCGCCTGCGGCTTGTTGTTCTTGCCGGTGCCCGCCTCGAACGAGACGGCCTGACCCTCGTCGAGGGACTTGAAGCCCTCGCTCTGGATCTCGGAGAAGTGAACGAAGAGGTCGTCGCCGCCCTCGTGCTCGATGAAGCCATAGCCCTTGTCGGCGCTGAACCACTTTACTTTGCCTGTCGCCATGCTGATCAAATCCCTTCGCCCACTCGGGGCAAAACAAAACGACGTGACTACCGCGTCGAAGTGCGGTGTGTCACGTCGCAATCCCGCGGGCCCGATCGGACCCGTCTTCGAGTATCGTAGCAGATTATGGCCCGCGGTGCTCACGGAGCGGGCGCACCGCCTCCGTAGACCTCCTCGAGCATGTCGCCCAGCGCGCGCAGCTCCGCGGCGCCGTCGCCGGCGTACGCAGAGCCGTGCATCGTCGCGCACACCCGCGGCTGCAGCGCGGCCAGCCGCTCGATGCGCGGCCGCGTCTGGGGCGTCCACGGCACGTACCAGTCCATGGGCGTGCCGCGCGAGCTCTCCAGCATGGACCGCATCACTCCGACCCGGCTCTCGGTGGCGACGTCCGGGACGTCGCCCACCTGGTGCAGGAGGTCGGAGCAGAAGAGGACGCCGGCCGTCTCGTCGTAGAGGTGGCCGGCGTCCCACCCGTGCGGCAGGTGCGGCGTGGCGAGAAAGCGCAGTCTGTGCGCGCCGGTCGTGAGCGTCTCCCCGTCGTCGAGCGGCCGTACCTTGCCGAACGCGTAGTCGCCGACGCTCACCAGCGCGCCGGTGCGGCTGCAGGCCGCCTGCGCGTCGCGCGCCTCCTGCAACCAGAAGTTCAGCGCCCCGCACTCGTCCGCCTCGAAGTGGCTGAAGGCGATCCAGCGCAGGGACCTGGGGTCCATGATCTGCCCGACGGCGTCGCGCACGCGCTCGAACATGCGCCGCGTGCCCGTGTGGTAGAGCAGCGGCTCCTCGTCGCGGATCAGGAACTGGCGGAACTGGAGATCGGCCTGCTCGATGTAGGTGCAGATGCTGAAGACGTCCGGCGCGATCTCGCTGACGGTGGTCATCGTGGTCCCCTCTCCTGTGCCGGCGGCGGCGCCGCTTGCAGGAGGCGTACCCGGTGAGGGCGTCGCCCGCACCATCGATCCGGAGGAGGGCAAACGGCATGAAGCGACTACGGCGATGGTACAGTCCACCTATGGGAGTCCGAGAACGCATCACCGCGTCCCTGACGGATATCAGGACGCGAGGCCAGAAGCTCGTCGAGCTCAACGTCGAGCTGCTCAAGGCCGAGATCAAGAAGAAGGCGCAGGAGTACGGCGGCGCGATCGGCATGCTGGTCGCCGCCGGCCTGCTCTCGCTCTACGCGCTCGGCTTCCTGCTCGCGACCATCGCCGTCGTGCTGGCGCTGTGGCTCCCGACGTGGCTCGCGCTGCTCATCGTCACGCTCGTCCTGTTCCTGGTCATCGGCATCCTCGTCCTGGCCGGCCGGAGCAAGCTGCAGAAGCTGCAGGCCGCGCCGCCCTCGCAGGCGCCGGCGGAGGCCAAGATCACGATCGCGACGGTCAAGGACGGCGCTTCGAAGACGGCGAAGTCCCTGCGGCCGACCAAGCGGGCGAAGGCGGCTGTGCCCGAAGTCGCGGAGATGCCGGCGGCCGAGACGTCCGCGCCGGCGACCGGCGAGTCGCCCGCCCCCACAGACGCGCTGCCGGCCCAGGGGCCGTCCGACATCCCATCGACAGAAGTCCCACCGCCCGAGGCGAGGTCCTGATGGCAGACGCCGAGAAGACGCCGACGCGCTCCCCCGAGGAGATCGCCAAGGACATCGCCGCCGAGCGCGAAGGGCTCCAGGCGGCGTTCGAGTCGCTCGGCGACGAGCTCCAGCAGTCGGCCGACGCCGCCGCCCAGAAGGCCCGGGACATCGGCCGCAAGGCGATCGTCGTGGTGCCGGCCGTGGCGGCCGGCGTGGGCGCGCTCGTCGCGGTCGCTTCGCTGCTGCGCCGCCGCGGTCGCTGACCGCCGCTCCCCTGCTATCCCCCGCGTGACCCCGGCCGCTCCCTACTCGTCCCCTCCGTCCGGCCGCGCCACCTGTTTAGCCAGCGTGACGGCGGACAGGCTGAAGAGGTACCACAGTGGCGGGGGAGGCGGGGGGACCCGCCGACTTCCACGGGTGGTGGTGACCGCCAAAGGGCGGCGCCGGCCCCCAGAGGTGAGAGATGAAGATCACAGGATTACGACGGCTCGCCGGGTTCGCGAGCCTGCTGCTCCTTTCACTGCTCCTGGTCGCCGTCTTTGTACAGGCGGCGCCGGCGATGCACGACTTCGGGAGCGGTGCCGGCGGCGGCGTGACCGTCGCCTCCGCCGGGACGGCTCAGGCAGGTACGCTGGGCAGAGGCGGTGTCTCGTTGCCGGCCGGCGTGGCGGCGGCGCGCGCGCCGGCCCCCACGTCCGGCACATCCTCGTCGACGCCGTGGATCGCGGCCGGCATCATCGCGGCGGCGTTCGTCGCCGCGATCGCGGTGTGGGCGACCTCCCGCAGGCGGTCCGTCCGGCCGTCGGCGGAGTACTGCTCCCTCCATCCCGACGACGCGCTGTGCGGAGCGGCCTGACCAAGGCCGAAGCCTTCACGACCATGCAGAGAGGGGCGGGAGCACAGCACATGCTCCCGCCCCGACAAAGCAAGAGGCCGGGCGGCTCCGAAGAGCCGCCCGGCCTCTCAAAGGTGACGCTGCAAAGCGGTGGCTGCTAGAGCACCCGCACGTTGGTCGCCTGCGGCTTGTTGTTCTTGCCGGTGCCCGTGTCGAACGAGACGGCCTGACCCTCGTCGAGGGACTTGAAGCCCTCGGTCTGGATCTCGGAGAAGTGCACGAAGAGGTCTTCGCCGCCCTCCTGCTCGATGAAGCCGTAACCCTTCTCGGCGCTGAACCACTTTACCTTGCCTGTTGCCATGCTGATCAATTCCCTTCGCCCATACGTTCGGGCACAAAATAAAAAGACGCGACTACCGCGGTGAAATGCGGTGTGTCACGTCGCAATTCCGCGGACCCGGCGGATCCGCAAGCGGAGTATAGCAGACTTCTCGCGGCGGCGTGCAACAGGCCGCTGGGTCACGCCTCTGCGGTCGCCGTCGGAGGAGCGGCGCCGGACGTTGCGGACTTGCGCATGCTCGTCGTCAACGCTCTCCCCCTTTCGACGCACTGCACCTGTCGAAGGGCGATCGGCGGGTCCCCGGACGCCGGGACGCAACGTCGCGGCTCCCAGCCTGTTACACTTGCAGCCTCGCTCCGCTCGTCGCCTGACGTCTCCCTCTCGACTCGGCGCCCGCGTCGCCCGCCGCGAGCAGAGGGGTGCCGGCTCCCCGGCTCCCTCCGGCACCCGCCCGCCTCGCAGCGCGAAGGCGGCACCGACGGCAGGAGACGGCGTGCGCGTACCCGCTTCACGAGACGAGACCGACTCGACCTCCGCGCCGCTCATCGACAGCGCCGAAGTCCACTGCCTCATCGAAGAAGGACACGAGCTCGGCTGTCTGAGCGGCTCCGAGATCGCCACGGCGCTGCGAGACATCGAAGTGACGGCCGTCCAGCTCGAGGAACTGCTCCACCAGCTCGTCGACATGGGCATCGAGATCATCGAGGACGAGGCTCCGCCCGCCGCTGAGACCGGCGACGCCGTCGTCGAAGAGGCCGATCCGCCGCCCAAGCTCGACCTGTCCATGAAGTCCGTGAGCAGCGATCCCGTGCGCCTCTACTTCCAGGAGATGGGCAAGGTGCCGCTGCTCACCGGCGTCGAGGAGGTCTCCCTCGCGCGGCGCATCGAGCGCGGCGACGCCGCCGCGCGGCAGAAGCTCATCGAGTCCAACCTGCGCCTCGTGGTCAGCATCGCCCGGCGGCACGTCGGCAGGGGCATGCCGCTCCTCGACCTCATCCAGGAGGGCAACCTCGGCCTCATGCGCGCCGTCGAGAAGTTCGACTACCGGCGCGGCTTCAAGTTCAGCACCTACGCCACCTGGTGGATCCGCCAGGCGATCACCCGCGCCATGGCCGACCAGTCACGGACCATCCGCGTGCCGGTCCACATGGTCGAGCACATCCAGACGTTCGTCCGCGTGCAGCGGCTGCTCGTGCAGGAGATCGGGCGCGAGCCCACTCCTGAGGAGATCGCCACCGAGATGGGCGTGACGCTGGCCAAGGTGCGCGAGATCCAGCGCATCAGCCAGGAGCCGGCGAGCCTGCACCAGGCCGTCGGCGACGAGGGTGACTCCCAGCTGGGCGACTTCGTCGAGGACACGCAGTCCGCGGCGCCGGCGGAAGAAGTCGCCGGCATCGTCCAGCGCGAAGAGGTCGTGGCCGTGCTCGGGCTGCTCTCGTACCGCGAGCGCCACGTCCTGCGGCTGCGCTTCGGCCTCGACGACGGCCGCCCGCGCACGCTCGAGGAGGTCGGGCAGGTGTTCGGGGTCACGCGCGAGCGCATCCGCCAGATCGAGTCGCGGACGCTCGCGAAGCTCAAAGCGATCCGGGAGGCCCAGTGCCTCCAGGACTACCTCGACTAGCCTGGAGTCAACGGCTCCATCCCGCGCGGCGCGGCCGGGCGGCTACACTCGGGTAGTGAGGCTCGCATGAAGATCAGGCTCATCGAACCGGGACCGCCCAGCGTCCACATCATGTCCCCGATGCGGTACCCCCGGCTGGGGCTGCCGATGATCGGCGCCGCTCTGGCCGCGCAAGGGCACGACGTGCGCATCTTCTGTACTGAGATCGCGCCGGTGGACTGGGACGACGTCACCGGCGCGGAGCTCGTGGGACTCTCGACGACGACGTCCACGGCGCCGGCCGCCTACCAGATCGCCGACCGGCTGCGAGGCCTCGGAGTGCCGGTCGTCATCGGCGGCTCGCACGTGACGTTCATGGCCGACGAGGGGCTGGAGCACGCCGACTACGTCGCTCGCGGAGAGGGCGGCGAGCGCCTCATGCTGGAGCTCATCGAGGCGCTTCGCGGCAGCCGCGAGCTGGACTCCATCCGCGGGCTGTCCTTCATGCGCGACGGCGCCGCCGTGCACAACGAGCGCGCCGACGCCTGTCCGGACCTCGACACCCTGCCGGTGCCCGACCTCACCCTGATCGTCGGCCACGAGCGCATGAAGTCCACGCCCATCATGACGAGCTGGGGCTGCCCGTTCGCCTGCAGCTTCTGCTCGGTCACGGCGATGTTCGGGCGCAAGTACCGGTATCGCAGCGCCGAGAGCGTGGTCGCCGAGATCGAGGACAAGCGGCCGCAGCACATCTTCTTCTACGACGACAACTTCGCCGCGGACGTGAAGCGGCTCAAGGCGCTGCTCCGGTTGATGATCGAGCGCGGACTCGTCATCCCGTGGCTGGCCCAGGTGCGCGTGGACGTCGTGCGCGACCCCGAGCTGCTCGACCTGATGAGCCGCTCCGGCTGCCAGACCGTCGGCCTGGGCCTGGAGTCGGTCGACCAGGCGACGCTCGACGCGTACCACAAGTCGCAGACGGTGGCCGACATCGTCGCCGCCGTCGACGCGCTGCACGAGTACGGCATCCGCGCCCACGGCATGTTCGTGCTGGGCGCGGACACCGACGACGCCCGCACCGTGCGCGAGACCGCGAGCTTCGCGCTCGCGCACGACATCGACACCATCATGCTCAACATCCTGACGCCGGCGCCGGGCACCCAGTGGTGGGACGAGATGGACGTGGCGGGCCGGATCGTCGACAAGCGCTGGGAGCTGTACGACGGCCAGCACGTCATGATCGCTCCGCTCAAGATGACGCCCGCAGAGCTGCAAGACGAGGTGCTGCGGGCGTACAAACGCTTCTACTCGTTCCGGCGGTTCCTCCATCAGCTCGCCCGGCGTCACTGGTCCACCGCGAGCGACCACGCGTGGTGCTGGTGGTTCGTGCGCCGCTGGGAGCGGCGCCCGCGCAACCGCCGCTATCTCACCGAGATAGCGGGGAGGCTGCGGGCGCTCGAGCCGCCGGCCGATCCCGCCTGCACCGCGGCCGCGACCACCGGGCGCTGACGCCCTCCGGGCGCGCGCTGCTCGCGCCCGGACCCCGAGCTCAGAACGACGAAGGGGCGGCTCCCCGCCGGGGAGCCGCCCCTTCGGACGTCCGCGCGTGGGCGGCGCGTCAGTAGGTCTGGTAAGCCGTCCCGCTGTTGGAGCTGGAGCCTCCAGATCCGCCGCCGGCGGGGCATTGATGCGTGGTGCCTGAGCCGGAGCCGCCCTGCGAAGGCGCGGAGCTCGTGGCGGCTGTCGGGGTCGTCTGCGTGGTGCCGTTGCCGGAGGCGAGCGCCAGCGGTACGAGCCACACGGCCATGGCGAGTATGAGGACCACTACGAGTCCGATGAGGTACTTCTTCGGCATGAGCGATCTCCTTGATCGGCTGCGCGTGCCGTGGTTGTACCCCGCGGTAGAGCGTCGTAGCGCTCCAATCGTATTAAGCAATGCGAACCGGCCGGGCGCGCGGGGAGCGTCAGGAGTCGATCCACTCCGTGAGCTTCCAGCCCAGCCAGAGCCCGACGGCGCTGCCGACGAAGCCGAGGACGATGCTCTCCCAGGAGAACCAGCCTACGTGGAACAGCATCACCGGCAGGTAGCTGCCTATGGTGCCGCCGACGAACACGCCGAGATACATGGTCATCTTCTCCACGGGGCTCCTATCGGCAGGTCGCCGGTCTTGCTGCACCCCTTGGGGCGCGCCCGGCGGCGAGGTTCCCGGCGCTTCCCGGATGCGCTTCTCGCGCCGCTCTCTATACTGGGTAGGAATTGTACGGAAACACCGAGGAGTGACGGATGTACTGCCCCGAGTGCGGCAACGACGTTGAAGAAGCCAACTTCTGCGCCGAGTGCGGCGCGGACCTCAAGGCCGGAGCGCCGCCGGCCTGCCCGTCCTGCGGCGCCGAGCTGCCCGACGGCGCCAAATTCTGTACCGAGTGCGGCGCCGCGACCGGCAGGCAGCCGAACACCGCCGCCCCGGCGGCGGCGGGTCCAGGTGTCCGGCGCACGGGCACGCGCGGCCGCACCGGCAGCAGCGGGCCCCGGCCGGAGCAGCGCCCGCGGCCGCCGAAGAGCAAGGCGCAGCCGGCGCAGAAGGCCTCGGCCGCCGGCCCCCGGCGCATCTCCCCGGCCGTGATCTGGGGTGGCTTCGCCGCCGCCGCGGCGGTCCTCATCATCGTCGTGATCCTGGTCTCCAACGGCGGCGGTCCGCCCAGTGGCGCGGCCACCACCGGCACGCAGAGCGTGAAGCCCGTGGCCGCGGACACCAGCGGCAGCTACTCCGTGCTCGTGCAGCGCGCCAACGACATCTACGACCAGGGCGCGACGGCGTTCCAGGCCAAGAACTACGCCCAGGGATCGGCGTACTTCGCGGCGGCGGCGAAGGTGTACGCGGCGGCCTGGAAGCAGCAGAGCACCGACCCGAGCGTCGGCACCGACTACGCCACGTCGCTCTTCTACTCCGGGCAGATCGACCCGGCGCTGGCGCAGATCGACCGCGTGTTGGCCAAGTCGCCCACGTTCCAGACCGCCTGGTTCAACAAGGGCAACTACCTCTCCGAGAGGGCGCGGCAGGCTGGCAAGGCGGGTAACTCCAAGGACGCGAAGGCCACGTACGCGCAGGCCCGGGCGGCGTACGAGAAGGCGATCGCCCTCGGCGCCACCACCACGACGGGCGCCCAGGCACAGCAGCGGCTCGACGCCCTGCCCAAGTAGACACCGCCGGCCGTGAGGCGGCCCCAGCCTTGACGCGGCCCGGGCGCGCGCGGAGGATGCGCGGGGCAGTGCAGGCGACGGGAGGATCACGCATGGGCCGGCCGACGGCATCGACGCTGACCGCGAGCGAACGGGACTTCATCCACGAGCAGACGCTGCGCGTGCTCGCGGAGGTGGGGGTCTCCTTCCCGTCGGAGCGTGCGCTCGACGTGCTCGAGCGTGGCGGCGCCGACGTCGACCGGGAGCGCCGCATCGCCCGCTTCCCCCGCGCGCTCGTCGAGCACTGCCTGGGGAGCGCGCCCGGCACCGTGCTGCTGGCCGGGCGCGACCCCGTGCACGATATCGAGCTCGGTACCGACCGTCCGCTCGTCTGCTGCGCCGACGGCGAGGGGACGCTGATCGCCGACGACTTGAGCGGCGAGGTGCGCGACGCCACCCTCGCCGACCTCGGCGACATGTGCCGCCTGCACGACGCCCTGCCCGAGATCGACTTTCTGTGGACGTCGCTCTCGGCGCCGTCACTCGATCCGGAGACGGCGCCGCTGGTGGTCGACGCCGTGGCGCTGCGCGACTCGTCCAAGCACCTGCAGAGCGTCTCGCCCAAGTCCCCGCGTCTGGTACCGCCGCTCATCGACCTGCTCGAGGCCGTAGGCGGCTCTTCTCTCGACCAGCGGCCCATCTACTCGTTCCTGCACTGCTCGGTGGCGCCGCTGCAGCACGATCCCGACATCACCGACGCGAGCCTGGACCTCGTGGCCCAGGGCGCCACGATCTGTCTCGTGTCGATGCCGCAGATGGGCTCCACTGCGCCGCTCAGCGTGGCCGGCATGGCGATCGTCGTCATGGCGGAGCTGCTCTCCGGCGTGGTGCTGTTCCAGCTGGCCCGGCCGGGGTGCCGGATCGTCGTGGAGCCGATGCCCGGCGCGACCGACATGCGTACCGGCCAGTACCTGGGCGGCGCCCCCGAGGTCGCGCTCGCCAACCTCGTCACGGTTGAGCTCTGCCGCTTCTACGGCCTGCCCACCATCGGCAGCGGCAGCACCAACGACGCCGTCGGCGTGGACTTCCAGGCCGGCGTCGAGGACGTGTTCCTCTGGCTCTCCGTGGCGCTCGCCGGGGCGCACGGCTTAGTGGCGAGCTCGTTCGTCGGCGGCAGCCGGGTGCTCTCGCCGGCCAAGGTGGTGCTGGACGCGGACGCGATCCACATGATGCAGCACGTCCTGGCCGGCGCGACCGTCGACGACGAGTCGGCGCTGCTGGACGACATCGCCGCAGTCGGACCGGGCGGCCACTTCCTCGGGCGCAACAGCACCCGCGCCCGGGCGCGCTCGGGAGAGCTCTTCGAGCCGCGCGCCCTGCGCCGGGCGCGCGCGGAGAGTCGCCTGGACACAGCGCTCGCGACCGACGCGGCCGAGCGCGCTCGCGAGATCCTCAAGACACACGAGGTCCTTCCGTTGCCTGATGAGGCGGCGCGGCTCGTGGACGAGGTCATCGCCGCCGGCTGACGCGCGGGCGCGCCCGCCCGCTCGGCGCGGCGCGAGTTCCGGAGTGCCTGGAAACGACGCGCCGGTACGCGCCTCGCGCCGGGGCAACCAGGAGTGTTTGACCCTCGTTTGGGCGCAGCATAGGGTCTTCCGAAAGTCGTCGAAGGGTAGGTGAGGCACCTCATGGCCGAACTGCTGCCGCAGATCTCCCAACGGATCAAGCTCACGCCGGCCGAGCGTGCGGCGCGCGGCAAAGAGGCGCGCAAGCGCGCGCCACGCCGTTCGCACGGGGCGTGGCAGTTCCAGCCCGGCCGGCCCGATCCGGTCGGCCTGCTCGAGGAGCAGGCGGCCGACCGGGTGCGCGAGCTCGTGCCCATCCGCTACGGGCGCATGCTCGTCTCGCCGGGAACGTTCTACCGGGGCGGGGCGCTGCTCATGGCTTCGGACCTGGCAGGGACGCCCGACTCCGGGCTCACGGCCCAGCTGTGCGGCGACGCCCACCTCATGAACTTCGGCCTCTTCCAGTCGCCGGAGCGGCGCCTCGTCTTCGACATCAACGACTTCGACGAGACGCTGCCGGGGCCGTGGGAGTGGGACGTCAAGCGCCTCGCGGTGAGCTTCGAGATCGCGGCGCGCGACCATGGCTACGCGGCGCCCACGCGCCGGTCCATCGTCCTGAACTGCGTGCGCGCCTATCGCGAGGCGATGCTGGAGATGGCCGAGAAGCGCGCCATCGACCTCTGGTACACGCGGCTCGACGCCGACCTCATCAGGGACCACGTCGCGTCGCTGGGGGGTAAGGACGCGAAGAGGATGTCCAAGGACATGTCGCGCGCGGAGATGAAGCACGACCTCCGCGCGCTCTCCCGTCTCACCGCCGAGGTGGAAGGCAGCACACGGCTGCGGAGCGACCCGCCGCTGCTCGTGCCGGCCAGGGAGCTGCTCGAGGGCGACGAGCGGGCGCGCTTCACGCAGTCGCTGGAGGAGGCCCTCGGCCACTACCGGGAGACTCTGCCGAAGGACCGGCGCGCCGCGTACGACCTCTACCGCTACCGCGACATGGCGCGCAAGGTCGTCGGGGTCGGCAGCGTCGGCACGCGCGCCTGGGTCCTGCTGTTCTTCGGCCGCGACGATGGCGACCCGTTGTTCCTGCAGTCCAAACAGGCGCAGGCCTCCGTGCTCGAGCGCTTCGTCGGGCGCAGCCGCTTTCGCAGCGCCGGGCGACGGG
>Ga0302299_10000547_pt1 | contig 20695 bp, 23 predicted proteins | sample III_Fen_N3_4_FD_198795 | JGI IMG/M metagenome (GOLD analysis project Ga0302299, IMG submission 198795) | Peat permafrost microbial communities from Stordalen Mire near Abisko, Sweden - III_Fen_N3_4 | ecosystem: Environmental > Terrestrial > Soil > Wetlands > Permafrost | place: Sweden: Abisko... | reverse complement strand
TGGCACCGACGCAGCACGCAGGTCCGGTGCCCGTAGCCGCAGCCGACGTCTCGGTCGCCGATGCCACGGCGCACGTCGAGCCGTCCGTCCTGCCGGCCGCACGCTCGACGTCGGCCCGCACGATCGGCACCGACCGCCTCGCCGGCGGTCCTGGCGACACCGCGGCGGCGTTCGCCCTCCTGGCCGTGGCGTTCCTCGCGCTCGCCGTCGCCGCCGACACCCGGTGTCGTTACGCGTCCCGCGCACCCGTCGGGACCGGGCCGCGGGCTCCGCCGACGCCCGCCGCCTGCTGACTCGACCTTCCGCCCGTACCTGACCGACCCGCGCAGTCGCGCCGGGTCGCACCGGCGCACTCCGCCTCTCTGCCATCGCGCGCATCTGCCGTCGCCGTTCCTCGCGCCGGATCGCGCACGCCCTCCGTGCTGACCCTCAGGAGCTGTCATGAGCACCCGCCTCTCCGAACGCCGTCCCCGGACCGACGACACCACCGACCTGCGACGCCGCCTCCGCCGGCAGCATCGCGAGCTCGAGGCTCAGATGCGGGAGGCGAGCGCCGCCCTGCGCCGGCTGCGCACGACCGCGGACGTCTCGGACCCGGAGGTGCAGCCCGCGCTGATGGGCGCGTTGCGCGCTCTCGACGCAGCGGAGCGCGAGGCGATCGACGTGTCGAACGCACTCGCGCGCCTCGCAGGCGGACGTCTCGACCGGTGACGTCGCGACGCCGCGCGGCACCCGGCCTCGCGGACCGCGAGCGGAGGGCCGCGCTGCTGAGGGCTTTCGCGGCCGCGGCGGTGATCGGCGGTGCGGTCTTCTTCGCGCTCTCGAGCCCGGTGCGGCTCGGGCTGGACCTGCGTGGAGGCACCCAGATCGTCCTCGAGACGAAGGACACCGGCACGGTCGTCGCCGACGCCGAGTCGACCGACCGGGTCCTGGAGGTGCTGCGCAAGCGGGTCGACGCGCTCGGTGTCGCCGAGCCGACGCTCGCGCGATCGGGGGACAGGCGCATCATCGTCGAGCTGCCGGGCGTGCAGGACCCGCGCGAGGCGGCGGACACCATCGGTCGCACCGCGCAGCTCACGATCCACGCGGTCGAGGCGTCGGTCGCGGCCGGGACGGCGCCGACCGCGGGCTCGAGACTCCTCCCGGACGAGTCCGGTGCGCTGCTGCGGCTGGGACCCACGGCCATGACCGGCGACCTCGTGGACTCGGCCGCCGTCGGCTCCGACCCCCAGCGTGGATCCGGGTGGTTCGTCACTCTCGGCTTCGGTGGCGACGGAGGCAGCCGCTGGCAGCAGGTGACCGCGCGCGCCGCGTGCGCGCCGCTCGGAGACCCGACGCGGCGCATCGCCATCGTGCTCGACGACAGGGTGATCTCCTCCCCGCAGGTCGACGACTCCGTGGGGTGCGGTGTCGGGATCGCCGGCGGCAGCACGCAGATCACGGGGCGGTTCACGGCCGACGAGGCGCAGGAGCTCGCCGCTCTCGTGCGTGGCGGCTCCCTCCCGCTCACCGTCGAGGTCGTGGAGCAGCGCACGGTCGGGCCGACTCTCGGCGCCGACGCGATCGCGGCCTCGGTGCGCGCCGCGCTGATCGGTCTCGCGCTGACCGCCCTCTACGTCAGCGTCGTGTACCGCCTGGTCGGCATCGTCGCGAGCGTCGGGCTGGCGGCGTACTCGCTGATCTCCTACGCCGCGCTCGTCGCGCTCGGCGCCACGTTGACGCTGCCGGGCCTGGCCGGCTTCGTGCTCGCGATCGGCCTGGCCATCGACGCCAACGTCCTCGTGTTCGAGCGGGCCCGGGAGGCCTACGCCGAGAGCCCACATCGTCGCGCGGCCATGGACGCCGGTCGCCTGCGCCGGGCTCTGTCCGTCGGCTTCGACAAGGCCTGGAGCGCGATCATCGACTCCAACGTGACGACCCTGCTCGCGGCGGGTCTGCTGTTCGTCCTGGCGTCGGGACCGGTGCGCGGATTCGGCGTGACGCTGGCGATCGGCGTCCTCGCATCCATGGTGTCGGCGCTCGTGATCGTCCGGGTGATCGCGACCTGGGTCGTGCGCCGCCGGTGGGTGGAACGCCGCCCTCGGACGTCGGGCATCACGGGCAACGGCCGGCTGCGCTCGTGGCTCGAGCACCGCGGTCCCGACCTCATGCGACGTCGACGGCTCTGGCTCGGCGTCTCGGCGTCGCTCGTGGCCGTCGCGCTCGCGGGCGTGGTCGTCCGCGGGCTCGACCTCGGGGTCGAGTTCACGGGCGGTCGCCTGCTCGAGTACACGACGAGCACCACGGTCGACGTCGACCGTGCTCGCGAGACGCTCGCCGAGGAGGGCCTGCCGCGCGCTGTCGTGCAGACCTCCGCGGCACAGGACGGGCACGAGCGCATCACGGTGCGCACCGACCCCATCGACAACGGCGAGGCCCAGGCCGTGCAGGACTCGTTGGCACGTCTCGGTGGCGACGTGGTCAAGGTGCGGGACGAGCTCGTCGGGCCGACGATCGGCAGCGAGCTGCGGCTCAAGGCGCTGGGTGCGCTGGGAGTGGCGCTCGTGGCGCAGATGGCGTACCTCGCGTACCGCTTCCGGTGGACCTTCGGTGCGGCAGCCGTGCTGGCGCTGCTGCACGACGTCGCACTCGTCGTGGGCGTGTTCGCCTGGTGGCAGAAGCCGGTCGACGGCGTGTTCGTCGCGGCGCTGCTCACCATCGTGGGGCTCAGCGTGAACGACACCGTCGTGGTGTTCGACCGCATCCGCGAGCGGATGCGCGACCGACCGGACCAGCCTCTCGCCGAGGTCGCGAACGCCGCCGTGCTCCAGACAGTGCCGCGGACGATCAGCACGGGCATCGGCGCCATGGCCGTCCTCGGCTCCCTCGTGGCGCTGGGAGGCGACTCGCTCGGTGACTTCGCCCTCGCGCTGCTGCTCGGACTGGTGATCGGCACGCTGTCGTCGGTCTTCACGGCGACGCCGCTGCTGCTCGTGCTCTCGCGAGCGGGCACCCGTGGACCGAGCGCCCGGCGGCGTCCTGGCTCGGGACCGGTCGGGAGCCCGAGGGAGGCCGACCCCTACGCGGGCGTCCCCGCGGGGCGCTGAGAAGCCTCGCCGCTCAGCCCGTCCGCGAGCTGCGTGACCTCGCCGAGGCCACCGGGTTGAGGTAGACGAAGGCGATCGCCGGCCATCGGTGCCGCAGTCGCGCGGCAGCGCCGACGATCACCGCCTCCACGTCGGGGACGTCGAGATCGTCGTCGAACACGACGTCGCCGTCGACGATGAGCATCGCCGGACCGACCACGACGGCGAACACGTCGGGCACGGACACGACGCCGGCGCAGTCGGCGACGAGCGCACGCATCTGCTCGAGCTCCGCGGGCGGCAGGCCGCGACCGGTCAGCAGCTCGCGGTTCGTGCGGAGCAGGACCGCGGAGGTCGCGAGCAGGAGCAGTGCGATCAGCGCGCTGGCGACCACGTCCGGCCACGGCGACCCGCTCCATGCCGTCCCCGCGAGGCCGATCGCGGCGAGCACGCCGCCGAGCAGGCCGGCGGCGCTGCTGAGGACGACCGTGGTGACGGCCGGGTCCGACCCGCGCCACAGCAGCGTGCGGGCGCTCATGTCCAGGCGTCGCGCCCGGCGCGCGAGGGGGCGCAGCGAGACGGCGAGGGCGACGACGTCGAGAGCCACGACGATGGCGAGGACCGCGAAGCCGACGGCGTAGGACCCGGTGGGGGTGGGGTCGATCGCGGTACGGACCGTCTCGACGGCGGCCGCGCCGAAGCCGCCGACGAAGATGCCGACGGCGGCGACGAACGACCAGAAGAAGCGCTCACGACCGTAGCCGAGCGGGTGCAGGTCGTCGGCCGGCCGGTCGCTGCTCACGACGGCGATCAGCAGGAAGCCGCCGACCGCGACGTCGGCGAGGTTCGTGACCGTCTGCGTCATCAGCGCGGCCGAGGACGTGGCGTACGCCGCCAGCCCGAGCGCCACCGTCTGCCCGATGGCGACGACCATCCCGACCACGACGCTGCGTCGGCTCGTCGACGGGGCGGCCGTCCGACTCGTGCCCACGGCTGTGGCCATCGCGTGCCTCGTTCCCGTCAGTGCTCCGGCGTCACCCCGCTCAGATGGCGTCGCGCTGGATCGGGCAGGTCATGCAGTGCGACCCGCCACGCCCGCGGCCGAGCTCGCTGCCGGGGATGCTGACGACGTCGATGCCGGCGTCGCGCAGCATGCCGTTGGTGACAACGTTGCGGTCGTAGCCCAGCACCACGCCGGGGGAGACGGCGAGGAAGTTGTTCGCGTCGTCCCACTGCTCGCGCTGCGCCGCCGGCACGTCGTCGTCGGCCGCGAGCACGCGGAGCTTGTCGATGCCGAGCGCCTCGGCGATGGTCGCGAAGAGGTCGTCGCGGCGCTCGATGTGCAGGCCGCCGGTGTCGTGCTCGACGACCTCCTCCGGGTCGGCCGGGGTGATGACCCAGGGCACGAGCATCGCCGGGTCGAGGTAGGGGTAGCGCACGAACGTGTCGAGATCGATCATCGTGAGCAGGGTGTCGAGGTGCATGAAGGCGTGCGACTTCGGCAGCTCGACGACGATGACGACCGTGGCCTCGCCGCTGCTGAACAGTGCGCGCGCGAGGATCTCGACGCCGGCAGGGGTCGAGCGCTCGCCCATCCCGATGAGGACCGCGCCGCGGCCGATCGGGTGGATGTCGCCGCCCTCGAGCGTGGCGGGCTGGTGGTCGAGGTCGTCGTCGCCGTAGTAGATCGGGAACGGCGCCGAGCCGAACAGCGGGTGGAAGCGGTAGACGGCGCGTGTGTGCAGGGACTCGCGTCGTCGCGCGGGCATCGCCATCGGGTTGATCGTGACGCCGCGGTAGACCCATGCGGAGTTGTCCCGCTGGAACAGCGTGTTGGGCAACGGGGCGAGCACGAAGTCGTCGAGACCGAGGGTCTGCCAGCGCAGGCTGCGCACCCGCAGCGGGGATAGGTCCTCGCGCACGACGCCGCCGATGAGCAGCTCGGCCAGGCGCGTCGAGTCGGTGTCGTCGGCGAGCGAGCGCAGGGGAGCGACGAGCGTCGGCCCCACCAGCTCGTCGGTGCAGATGCGGTCGAGGACGAAAGCCCGGGCCTCCGGGATGTCGAGCGTCTCGGCGAGCAGGTCGGCGAACTCGTGGACCACGACGCCGCGTGACTCGAGCTCCGCGCGGAACACGTCGTGCTCCTCGCGCGCCTTCGACGCCCAGGGCACGTCGTCGAAGAGCAGCTCGTGGCAGTTCGTCGGGGTGAGCCGGCTCAGCTCGAGGCCGGGACGGTGCACGATCGCCTGGCGCAGGACGCCGACCTCGGAGTCGACTCCGAGTGTCTGGGACATGGGGTTCTCCTCTGGATCAGTATTCGATGTGCAGGTGGTTGACGACGCCCGAGACACCGGGGGCGGACCAGGCGAGGCTCTCCGCCTGGGTGCGCTCGGTCCAGGAGTGGACGTGGCCCTCGAGGGTGACCTCGCCGACGCCGTCCGCCGTGACCGTCAGGGCCTTGGTCTCGAGCAGCGCGTTGCGCAGCAGCGCTGCGTCGATCGACGACTTCACGCCGACGGCAGACACGAGCGGCTTGACCGACACGAGGTTGTGCACGTTCGTGACGCCACGGAGGTAGCGCACGGCGCGGTGTGCCGCCTCGCGCTCGTACTGCCACGCGACCTGTCCGCGGAGCGTCACGACGTGGTCGGTGACCTCGACCTTGACCGAACCGTCGGGCACGTCGACGGCGCGGTCGATGGACTCGCCGGCCTCGCGTGCGATGTCGGTGTCGTTCGTGTTGGCCCAGACGGTCTGCACGGTCATCTCGTCGGCCACGGCCGTTACGCCGCGCACGCGCTGCGCGGCCTTCACGGCCAGGCGGCGCTCCGGGTAGCTGGCCACCTCGCCGGACAGTGTCACGGCCCCGTGGTTGACGCCGACGCCGACGTGCGTCGCGGTGACGTTGGGGGTCCATCCGAGCTCGTCGTCGATGGCTGACTTGAGCTGGTCGTCCGACTTGTTCAGGTATGTGGTCATGAATTCACTATGCGCACCGATCAGTCGGGAAGTCCAGGTGAACTACTCACGAGGGGCGATATCCCGTGCAGGAGTTCGGATATTGCGATTCTCCCCGGACGGAGGTGGAATCGAAGGCTGGGAGCTTCCTGTCAACACGCACGACCCGCGGGCGGGTCGTGCAGATCGGCGTACTGTGGGTAGCGGTTGGGAAGACAGCCAGCCCGGATCCGGGGCACCCTGTCGCAGGGACGCCCGGGGAGCAGCCGCTCTGAGCCGGGCACGTCCGGTGACATCCGCTCACGAGGCGCACCCCGGACCCGCCACCCGCCAACTCCCTGCAGGAAGAAGACTGCCATGACGATCTACGCGCGCCCCGGGACCACCGCAAGCATCGTGCCGATCAAGCCGCGCTACGAGAACTTCATCGGCGGCGACTGGGTCAAGCCGCTCACGGGGAGCTACGCCGAGGACCTGGCCCCGGCCACCGGGCTCGCGATCGCCGAGTACCCGCGATCCACGGTCGAGGACATCGACCTGGCGGTCGCGGCCGCCCAGGCCGCGTTCCCCGCGTGGGCAGCGACGTCGACCACCGACCGCGCGGCCGTGCTCGTCGCCATCGCCGACCACCTTCAGGCGAACCTCGAGAAGATCGCGGTGCTCGAGTCGTGGGAGAACGGCAAGCCGGTCCGCGAGACGCTCGCCGCCGACATCCCGCTCGCGATCGACCACTTCCGCTACTTCGCGGCGGCGATCCGCACGCAGGAGGGCAACATCAAGAAGCTGACCGACGACCTCGTGTCGTACCACTTCTTCGAGCCGATCGGCGTCGTCGCGCAGATCATCCCGTGGAACTTCCCGATCCTCATGGCCACGTGGAAGCTCGCTCCGGCGCTGGCCGCAGGCAACACGGTCGTGCTCAAGCCCGCGAGCGCGACGCCGATCTCGATCCTGTACGTCATGGAGCTCATCGCCGACGTGCTCCCGCCCGGTGTGATCAACATCGTCAACGGCAGCGGCGCCAAGCTCGGCCGCTCGCTCGTCGAGCACGACGGCATCGGCAAGGTGGCCTTCACCGGCTCGACGGCTACTGGCCGCGAGATCATGCAGTACGCCATCAAGCACATCATCCCGACGACGATGGAGCTCGGCGGCAAGTCGCCGAACGTCTTCTTCGACGACGTCGCGCGCGCGAAGGACGACTTCTACATCAAGGCCGTCGAGGGCTTCACGATGTTCGCCCTCAACAAGGGCGAGATCTGCTCGTGCCCGTCGCGGGCGCTGCTGCAGGACGGTCTCGTCGACGCCGGGTTCCTCGAGGACGCCGTGACGCGCGTGGAGCGAATCAAGGTCGGCGACCCGCTGGACACCACCACCGAGATGGGCCCGCAGAACAGCCTCGACCAGGTCGAGAAGATCTCGGGCTACCTCAAGCTCGGACCCGAGGAGGGCGCCAAGGTGCTCACCGGCGGTGCTCGCGCGGAGCTCCCGGGCGACCTCGCCGGCGGCTACTTCGTCCAGCCCACGGTGTTCCAGGGCACGAACGACATGACCGTCTTCCAGGACGAGATCTTCGGCCCGGTCGTCACCGTCGCGACGTTCACGGACTACGCCGAGGCCATCGCCATCGCCAACGACTCGATCTACGGACTGGGCTCGGGCGTCTGGAGCCGCGACACGGACCTCACCTACCGCGCGAGCCAGGACATCCTGGCCGGTCGCGTGTGGGTCAACACGTATCACCAGTACCCCGCGGGCGCCGGCTTCGGCGGCTACAAGCAGTCCGGCTACGGCCGCGAGACCGACCAGCAGACCCTCCGGAACTACCAGGAGGTCAAGAACGTGCTCGTCAACCACGACCCGAAGCCCCTCGGCTTCTTCGTCTGATCCGGGCACCACGACCTCACGAGAGAAGACAGCCATGAAGGCAGCACGGTTCAACGGCCCGAAGGACATCGAGATCACCGACATCCCCGCTCCCGTCCTGCGAGCGGGCGCAGTGGCGATCGACATCGCCTGGTGCGGCATCTGCGGCACGGATCTGCACGAGTTCCTCGAGGGGCCGATCTTCATCCCCGCGAAGGGGCACCCGCACCCGCTCACGCACGAGCAGGAGCCCGTGACCATGGGCCACGAGTTCTCCGGCACCGTGTCGGCCGTGGGGGAGGGCGTCACCGACATCACCGTCGGCGAGCACGTCGTGGTGGAGCCCTACTTCGTGTGCGGCGAGTGCGCGCCGTGCAGGGAGGGGCGCTACAACCTCTGCACCACGATGGGGTTCATCGGTCTCGCCGGCGGTGGGGGTGGCCTGAGCGAGAAGATCGTCGTGGAGCGCCGCTGGGTGCACCCCGTCGGCGACATCCCGCTCGACGAGGCGGCGCTCATCGAGCCGCTCTCGGTCGGCCACCACGCGTTCATGCGCAGCGGCGCCAAGGCCGGCGACGTCGCGTTCGTCGGCGGCGCGGGACCGATCGGGCTGCTCCTCTCCGCGGTTCTCAAGGCCGAGGGGCTCACCGTGATCGTCTCCGAGCTGAGCGAGGCGCGGAAGGCGAAGGCCCTCTCGACCGGTGTCGCCGACCACGTGCTCGACCCCAGCAAGGACGACATCGCCGCCCGTGTCCTCGAGCTCACCGGCGGCCTCGGCGCCGACGTCTGCTTCGAGTGCTCCAGCGTCAACGCCGTGCTCGACCAATTGCTCGTCGTCGTCAAGCCGGGCGGGGTCGTCGTCAACGTCTCCATCTGGGCCGAGCGCGCCTCGATCGACATGCAGGCGCTGGTGCTCAAGGAGATCGACCTGCGCGGAACGATCGCCTACGTCAACGACCACCCCGCCACCATCAAGCTGGTGCAGGACGGCAAGGTCCACCTGGCGCCGTTCATCACGGCGAAGATCCCGCTGGACCGTCTCGTGGCCGACGGGTTCGAGACCCTGATCCACCACAACGAGACGGCAGTGAAGATCCTCGTCCACCCGTGACGGGGGACTGGAGCCGAGCATGCTGACCTGGGTCGTCGACCATCCCGCCCCGATCGACGAGGGGCCGCTGCGACGCGTCGAGCGCGAGCTGCCTGCACCCGGACCTGACCAGGTCCGGGTGCAGGTCAGCTGCTGCGGTGTGTGCCGCACCGACCTGCACCTCTGCGAGGGGGACCTCGTCCCTCGTCGCCAGGGGGTCGCTCCTGGGCACGAGGTCGTGGGCGTCGTCGACGCCCTCGGGACCGCGGCGGGCCGGTTCGCGGTCGGCGACCGGATCGGCGTGCCCTGGCTGGCCGGCACAGACGGCCGGTGCGCCGCGTGCCGTCGGGGGGCCGAGAACCTGTGCGTCGCACCGACGTTCACGGGGTGGGACGTGGACGGCGGCTACGCCGACCACTGCATCGTCGACGAGGCGTACGCCTATCGGCTGTCCGACGCCCTCACCGACGAGCAGGCGGCGCCTCTGCTCTGCGCCGGGATCATCGGCTACCGCTCGCTGCTCAGGGCCGAGGTGCCTCCGGGCGGCTCGCTCGGGCTCTACGGCTTCGGCGGGAGCGCCCACGTCACCGCGCAGCTGGCGCTCCACCTCGGGATGCGGGTGCACGTCCTCACACGCGGCGAGGCCAACCAGCAGCTGGCGCGTGAGCTGGGCGCCGACTCGGTGGGACCGGCCGACGGCTCTCCGCCGGAGCCGCTCGACGGCGCGATCCTCTTCGCCCCGGCCGGCGAGCTCGTCCCGGTCGCGATGCGGGCGCTCGCGCCCGGCGGGACGCTCGCCGTCGCCGGGATCTGGCTCAGCGATATCCCGCCGCTGCACTACGAGGCGGAGCTGTTCCACGAGCGCCAGCTGCGCAGCGTCACGGCGAACACGCGCGCCGACGGCGAGGAGTTCCTCCGTCTCGCAGCACGGTTCGGCATCCGCGCGACGACGACGGCGTATCCGATGTCGGAGGCTCCGCGCGCGCTGTCCGATCTCGCCCACGGCCGTTTCGGCGGCGCCGCGGTCCTGCACAACTGAGCCATGAGGACGAGGACCAGCATGACTGCGAAGGCACCACCTATCACGACCGAGCCGCACTCGCCGGGACGCACGAGCCGGATGAACTGGCTCCGCGCCGGTGTCCTCGGCGCCGACGACGGCATCGTCTCGGTCGCCGGGATCGTGGTCGGCGTCGCGGGTGCGACGGCGGTGCGCGGGGCGATCTTCACGGCCGGCATGGCGGGTCTCGTCGCCGGTGCGGTCTCGATGGCGCTGGGGGAGTACGTGTCCGTCAGCAGCCAGCGCGACAGCGACCACGCGTCGATCGACCTGGAGAAGCGGGAGCTCGCGGAGTCACCTGTCGCCGAGCAGCTCGAGCTCGCCGCGATCTACCGGTCGAAGGGTCTCTCGCCGGCGACGGCCACCACGGTGGCCGCGGAGCTGATGGCGCACGACGCCCTGGCGGCCCACCTCGACGCCGAGCTCAACCTCGACGAGGACGACACTGCGAGCCCCGTGCAGGCCGCCGCCGCGTCGGCGTTCGCGTTCACGCTCGGCGCTCTCCTTCCGCTGCTGGCCATGATGCTGTCGCCGGAGCAGTGGCGCGTGCCGGTGACGGTCGTGGCCGTGCTGCTCGCGCTCGGGGCCGCTGGTGCGGCGAGCGCACGCATCGGCGGGAGCCCAGCGCGGATCGCGGTGCTGCGCATCGTCGTGGGCGGTGCCGCGGGCCTCGCCTTCACCTATGCCATCGGGCACTTCTTCGGCACGGCCGTCGGCTGAGCCCCGGCGATGACCCCCCCAGCTTCGGAGATCCTCATGACCGTCTCGCGCACCCTCCCGTCCACCTTCCGGGCGCCCGTCCCCGAGCTCGCCGACGTCCTGCACTCGCTCGGGCACGACTGCCCGAACGGCTGCGCCCGGGCCTCGGACGAGCTCGGCGCGACCGTGTGGCTGACGCGCGCCGGGCTTCCGGTCCCGGGTCGCGACGACCCCGCGCTGGTGGTCGTCGACTCGAGCGCGTCGCTCGCGCCACCGAACCGGAGCCACCAGCTCATCCGCTTCGTGGACCGCTGCGCGCGCACGGACGGCGTCCGGGTGCGCGAGCGCCGAGCCTCCGACGTCCCCGCCACGCCGACGCGCACGTAGTGCAGCCCCCAGTTCCCCGTCGCGGCCGTCCGGCCGTGGCTTCTACGCACCAGGAGATGACGACGATGAGCACCGACACGAACAGCACGACGCCCGCCGTGCCCGAGACCAAGCCCGCTCTGGCGGACCGGGTCGACTCCGCGGTCGACAAGGCGCAGGTGAAGCTCGACGCTGCGATCGACGCCGCCCAGGACAAGGCGAAGACGGCCCGCGAGGGCGCGTCGGCCAAGGCGACCGACACGCGCGACCAGGCCAAGGAGAAGGCGGTCGAGGTCCTCGACGCGACGCAGACCCAGGTCGACAACGCGTTCGACAAGGCGAAGGACGCCCTGCAGAAGTAAGGCTCCGCCGTCCATCGCGGCGAGCGCTCGACCCGTCGTACGTCGGTGGGCCACGCACATCGAGGTACGCACCAGAGGAAGGGGCACGTCATGAGCAAGATCGCGATCATCCTCGGCAGCACGCGACCGGGACGCAACGGCGAGGCCGTCGCCCGCTGGGTCCTCGAGCAGGCGGCCGTGATGCTCGACCAGCTCGTGGCGTGGTCCGGCGCCATGGCGACGGTGCGCGCGGCCGCGGCGACGAAGGCGATGGCCGCCTGACGGGCGCACGGTCGTGCCGCGTAGAGTCGTGGACATCAGCTCCTCCGGCACGACCTCGAGCTTGGACGTGCGATGACCGGCACGGATCCCGCAGTCCCGGGCGCGAGGGCTCCGCTGGATCCGGCGCGCGACGCCTCGGACGCGGCGGACCTGCAGGCGAGCCTGCGCGAGCTCGCCTCCCTCGTCACCGGGAGCCTCGGGCTGCAGGACGTGCTCGCGCACGTGGCCACCTTCGCCGTCCGCGCCATCCCGGGCGCGGACGGTGCGGGCGTCACGCTGCTGAGCGGGGATCACGGTGGGCGGCAGGTGCTCGCGGCGAGCCACCCGTTCGTGGCCGAGATCGACGAGATCCAGTACTCCACCCTGAACGAGGGGCCGTGCATCACGGCCGCGCTCGAGCGACGCACGGTGCGCTCGGGATCGCTGGGGGGAGAGAAGATGTGGCCGCGTTTCGGCCCGCGCGTGGGCCGCCTCGGCGTGCACAGCGCACTCTCGCTCCCGCTGCTGCTCGACGACCGCGCCGTCGGCGCCATCAACGTCTACTCCCGCCAGAGGGACGCCTTCGACGACCGCGCGGCGGAGCTCGGGGAGCTGTTCGCCACGCCGGCGGCCGTAGCGGTGCACAACGCGCGGATCCTCGCGCAGGCACAGGAGCTCACCGTCCAGCTGCAGTCCGCGCTGTCGAGCCGGCCGATCATCGACCAGGCGATCGGCATCCTGCGCGGACGCAACGGCGGGTCGGCCGACGAGGCGTTCGGCAGGCTGCGCGCGATCAGCCAGGCCGACCACGTCAAGCTCGTCGACGTGGCGCAGCACGTCGTCGACGAGGCCGTGCGACGGGCACGCGCGCGTCACGCGCAATCCTGACGGGACCGGCACCTCCAGCGATGCGCTCCGCCTTCTCGACGATGGCCACGGCACGCGTCGGGGCGTAGTGTCGAGAGCCAGGGAGTTCACGGACCCAGGCCCTGACCTGATGTCACGGCTTCCTACCTCGCACCGCGATCCGCGGTGCTCGGCATCGGTGCGGACGACGCGGCGCCCGGGAGCGCCCAACGGAGCACACGCCTCGTGAGGATCCGTACGGCCCTGGCCGCCGACCTGGCCCTGCTGACCGACGCGTTCGACGTCGGTACGGCTGACGTCGCCTCCACCGTCTCGCTCCTCACCTCCGACGTCGCCGCAGCCGTCTCGTCGTACGCCGGTCTGTCGTTGCGACTTCGGCTGCCCGACGGCCACGTGGAGCTGACGACGCTCGACGACGTCGACGTGATCGCCCGGATCGTCACGTCGCTCCGCATCCCGGTCACATCCGTGCCGACAGGTCCGTCCGTCGTGATCGTGCTGTACGCGACGACGCGAGGTGCCTTTGTCGACCTCGCCGCCGACCTGGCGTGGCTGACCGACCGCACGTTGGGTGAGGTCGGCCTCGACTCGGACCTCGGCCGGTGCATCCACGCCCACCCGCTGGTCTCGCTGCGCTCGGTGTCGAGCACCGACCAGGCGATCGGGGTGCTCGTGGGGCAGGGCCGCACGCCGGAGGAGGCTCTCGTGGAGCTGGAGGCGCTCGCCGCCGGGAGCGACCGCCACACCGCGGCCCTCTCGATCCTCGCCGCACTCCCGCCGACCGGAGCGGCCGACGACACGGTGTAGTGCCTGGCTGTTCCCTGGCAACGGCGCCAGGGCGCATCTCGGCGGTGTAACGTCGAGGTGTTGAGACCATCAACCAGTTCGGAGCGACCGCGGCCGTCCGCCGCCGAGGTCGCGGAGCATCTGCTCACGCTGAACCCCCGGTGACCGCTCCCTGGGGATCACCATGACCACCACTCCGATCGTCTCGCCCACCGTGGGTCCGTCCTCGCCGTCCCTCGGCCCGGTGCTGGCCGAGCTCGGGCACGACTGCTCCGGTTCCTGCGGTGCTGCAGCCGAGGAGCTCGGGGCCAACGTCTGGTTCGTCCGACGTCGCTCACCCCGTGCCGGACGCAGCGACTCGACCCTGGTGGTCCTCGACGCGAGCGCCTACGACGGCCGCCCGCACCGGTCGCGACAGCTGCTGCGCGACGTGAACGACTGCGTCCGTGACGACGGGATCCGGGTGACCGAGCGCCGTATCGACGACTCGGGTCGCGCGCTCGCCACGGTCAGCGCGCTGCGGAGCGAGGCCACGGTCCCCGGTCTGCTGGCCCTCCGCGGCTCGTCGGGACGGGTGCCGTCATGAGGGGCGTCTCGCGTACGGCCGTCGCCCGTCGACCGGCCGATGCGCCGCGGCGTCCGATCCAGGCTCGTGCGGCCGGACAGGTCGTCGGCTGCGTGTTCTGCCGCGAGCCGATCGCGATCTCGTCCTTCGTGGCCGCGCCGCCGGACCCGCGGATCCTGTCCACCGCCTGCACGAACTGCGGGCTGATGGTGTCTGCGACGTCGGCGGCGCTCGCGGCCTGGAGCCGCCCGAACGACTCCTCGGACGGCGACCTCGCCGACCGGTTGCGGGCGCGGCGCGTGGCTCTCGGGACCCGCGCGATCCTCGACCGGGTCGGCGCCAGCGAGGCGCTCGAGGGCGAGATCGTCTGACAGGGCACGATGTCCCTGTGACCTCATCGTCCTGGAGCGACGCGCGCCGCGAGGCCGCCGACGCCCAGGCCGCGCGTGCGGCACGGCTGCGCGCCGACGAGGTGACGCAGGCGCGTGAGCTCGTCGCCGGCTTCGTCGCCGAGGCCGTGCGCCGCCACCTCGCCACGTCCTCGCTGCAGGTGCGCGCCGGGGACTCGCGCGACACCTATCGCAGCGGCCTCGTGGGCTGGTACCTGCGGCGCGACGGCTCGCTCGCCATCGCCGAGGACGGCGAGATGTACGTCCTCACCGCACCGCGCAGCCTGCGCTCGCGCTTCTCCGGAGTGACGCTGACCCCGACCGATCCGCGGCTGCAGGCGGGGATCGGTGCGCGCGACGGCGAGTCGGTCGCGCTGGCGACGCTGCTCGAGCTGCGGCTCGCCGCCGGCGACGACTGGCCGATCGTGCGCTGACGCGCGCAACCAGCCCTCGTCAGTCGAGCAGGGACGACGCGTCGTCCGGCGCGTCCGCGGCGCACTCGACGAGGGCGTCCTCGGGCACGTGGTCGAGTGCCGCGATGTTCGTCGCGCGCAGCACGACCGGCGCCTTCACCCCGACGGCGTAGGACCGGAACCACAGGCTCGCGCACACCGCCCAGCGGTCGCCCGGCACGAGGCCGGGGAAGCCGTACTGCGGCATCGGTGTGCCGAGGTCGTTGCCGATCAAGCGCTGGTGCTCGAGGAACTCGGCGGTGAGCACCGTGCAGACGGTGTGCGACCCGACGTCGTCCGGCCCGGTCGTGGTGTGGCCGTCGCGGTAGAAGCCGGTGAGCGGCTCGAGGCTGCACACCTCGAGCGGGTCGCCGTGGATGTTGGCCTGCAGCTCCATGCCGACACCCTAGGCGCGTCGCGCGCGCCGGGGGAGTGGCGCGGTCGTTCGTCAGAGGGTGATGGCCGGCTGCAGCCGCGACGGCGTCCACATCCGCTGGCGTCGCGCGGCCAGCGTGGTGAGCAGCAGCGCGCCGCCGAGGTAGGCGAGCAGGACAAGCAGCTGCGACACGACGAGCAAGAGGTCGCCGCCGTAGAACAGCTGGCGCAGGGCCTCGATCGCGTGCGACATCGGCAGCGCGTCGTGCAGCGCCCAGAGCGGCTCGGGCAGCGTCTGCCACGGGAACGTGCCGCCGGACGACACGAGCTGCAGGATCATGAGGATCAGCGCGACGAACTGACCGGCTGGACCGAGCCACGCGCCGAGCGCCTGGATGATCGCGATGAACGTGACCGACACCAGCGACATGAACGCGACGGTCAGCACCGGGTGGCTCGGCGTGACCCCGACCCAGAGGCTCACGACGAGCGTCACGAGCACGGCCTGCACCGCACCGAGGACGGCGGGCGTGAGCCAGCCGCCGAGCGCGACCTGCCACGACTTCTGGTCCGCGGCGATCGCGCGCCGCGAAAGCGGTCGCACGAGCAGGAAGAGCGTGTAGGCGCCGATCCAGAGGGCCAGCACCAGGAAGAAGGGGGCGAGCCCCGCGCCGTACGTCGACGCCTTGGACTCGTTCGTCGCGGTGACGGTGACCGGGGTAGCGAGATCAGCGGCCGTCGCCGCGCGCGCGCTGCTGTCGACGACGGGGACCGACGCCGCGCCCGAGGCCAGACCGTGCTGCAGCTTCGCGGAGCCGGCCGTGAGCGACGAGAGCCCCGACGCGAGCGAGTCGCTGCCGCTGGCGACCTTCGCCGCGCCGGCCGCTGCCTTCTCCGCGCCGGCCGACAGCGTGGCGGTGCCGCTCGCGAGGGCTGCGCTGCCCGACGCGAGCTTCTGGGCGCCTGCGCTCACCTGCGCGGTGCCGGCGGTCAGCGACTGCGTGCCGCTGGTGAGGGTGCCGAGCCCCGAGGTGACCTGCGCCGAACCCTGCTGCAGGGCCGTCACCTGCGCGACGACGGCGTCGACCTGTGCGGCGGGTACGCCGCCCGCAAGGAGCTGCGCGTGCAACGCCGTAGCCAGCTGGGAGAGACCGGCGGTGACCTGCTGCGATCCTTGCGCGAGCGAAGCGCTCCCGGCCGCGAGAGCCGAGGCGCCCGTGGCGGTCTTGGCCGCGCCGTCGGCGAGCGTCTGGGTCTGGGCGGGGAGGGCCGCGACCGACGAGGACAGGCGTGCGGCGCCGCTCGCGAGCGTCGACGTACCGGAGGCGAGCGAGGAAGCACCGGTCGCGAGAGCCGTTGCGCCAGAAGAGGCCGAGGCCGCGCCATTGGCCAGCGTCGTGGCTCCCGCGGTGGCGGTGTCGAGGTTCGTCGCGATGGTGCTGAACCCGACGAGCATCGTGCTCGCCGCCTGCGCGCTCACCTTCGCGGCGAGCGCGGAGCGGATCCGCTCGGTGGCCGACGTCGCGATCGTGCGCGCGAGGTAGCTCGTGGAGTCGTTGGTCGTGAGCGCGATGGTCGCCTGCTGCGACTGCGCGGTGCCGAGCATCGTCAGGGCGGAGGAGAAGCCCGCAGGGACGGTGACGGCGAAGTCGTAGCGACCGGTGCGCAGCCCGTCGGCCGCGGTCGCGGCGTCGACCTGCTGCCAGGCGAACGTCTTGTCGGTCAGCAGCTGCGTGGCGAGATCCTGCCCGGCGTGCAGCGGCTTGCCAGCACTCGTCGTGGCGCCGGTGTCCTGGACGACGAGGGCGGCAGGGATGTTGCCGAGCGAGCCGTAGGGGTCGCGGTTGGCGTAGAGGTACATCCCGCCGTAGAGGGTCGGGACGAGCAGCAGGGCGAGGAGGACGACGAGGATGCCGCGGGTCGCGGTGATGCGACGCAGCTCGGTCCAGGCGAGGCGCAGGGCGCTCACAGCAGCTCCAGGAGGGGGTTCGAGGTGAGCCCGGCGGCGAGAACGCGCGCCGTGGCGGTGGTGGTCTGCACGAGCACGCCGTGCTCCCGGTCGGCCAGCTCCGCGGCCAGTGCCCACCAGCCGGCGGGGTCGCCGCCGTGTCGCTCGGGGAGGGTGAGCACGAGGTAGTGGACGTGCGGCCGCGCGGCCGCGAGCTCGGCGAGGACGCGGGTGCGGGTCAGCGGCGCGAGCTCGCCGAACAGGACGTGCCGTGACGGCACGCCGTGACCGGCGAGCCAGGTGCTGACGGCGCGGGCTCCGGCGGGCAGGCCGGCGAGCGCGAGCTCCTCGCCGACGACCGTGCCGACGGGGAGCGCGTCGTCGGGCTCGCTCACGCCGGGGGTGTCGACGAGCGCGACGGCGTGGCGCAGCGTGGCGTCGTCGGCGATCCCGTCGACGGTCACCTGGCCCGACGTGGGTCGCATCCGTCCGGCGAGCACGAGGGCGAGGGCGCTGTGGCTCTGCCCCGGCTCGGCGGTCACGAGGTGGCGCTCGCCGGTGCGCAGCGTGAGGGTCGTAGGCGCGAGCAGCGGGCCCCGGCGGCCCGATACGGCGACCTGGTCGGCGTGGATCATGGGAGCTCCTTCGTTCGATACAATAATGTATCAGATACGTAGCTGTATTGCATACGAGGGTGTATCGTTCGCGCCATGAGGACGACGGGACCCGAGCGCCGCGTGAGCCGGCGACGCACCGAGACGCGGGCCCGGCTGCTGGCCGGGGCACGCGAGGTGATCGCGGAGCAGGGCGTGCACGGCGCGAGCGTGGAGGACATCTGCGACCGCGCCGGATTCACCCGCGGCGCCTTCTACTCCAACTTCTCCGACAAGGACGAGCTCGTCCTGGCCCTGTTCGCCGACGACCGCGCCGCCCTGCTCGACCGGCTGCGGACGGTGCTGGCCGACCCGCCCGACGACGTCGTCGAGCTGATGTCGGCCGTGATGGACCAGCTCGAGGTCGGCGACGCGCACCAGTGGTTCCTCACCCGAACCGAGATGACCCTGCACGCGCTGCGTACCCCCGCGGTCGCGACGGCGCTCGTGGCCGACCGCGCTGCGTTCCGTGCTGCCGTCGTCGACGCGGTCGACGAGGCGCTCGCCCGCACCGGTCGCACGCTCGACCTGCCGGTCGACATCCTCGTGCGCACGGTCGAGGCGCTGCACGACGGCGCGACCGCGCAGTCGCTGCTCGAGCCGAAGGCGCTGCCGGACGGCGCGCTGCAGCGTCAGGTCCTCCCGCGTCTCATGGGACCGTCGGCGACGACGGAAGCACGGAAGGCGCGTCGATGAACGCCGAGCCGGCCTGGGTGGAGCACGCGGTCTGGTGGCACGTGTTCCCGCTCGGCTTCGTCGGCGCCGAGCACGAGCGGCTCGCACCGGACGCCGACGTGCAGCACCGGCTCCCGCGGCTGGAGAGCTGGCTCGACTACGCCGTGGAGCTCGGGACCTCCGGCCTGCTCCTCGGCCCGGTCTTCGAGTCCTCGACCCACGGCTACGACACGGTCGACCACCTCGCGATCGACCGTCGCCTCGGCGACGCCGCAGACTTCGACGCGCTGGTCGCCGCGGCGCACGAGCGCGGAATCCGCGTGATGCTCGACGGTGTCTTCAACCATGTCGGGCGCGACTTCGCGCAGTTCCAGGAAGCGCTGCGCGACGGGCCGGGATCGCCTGCGGCCCAGTGGTTCCACCTGTTCTGGAACGGCGGTGCCGAGCCGGACTACGACCACTTCGAGGGTCATCGCTCGCTCGTCACGCTCAACCACGAGTCACCGGCCGTCGTCGACTACGTCGTCGATGTCATGTGCCACTGGCTCGAACGGGGAGCCGACGGGTGGCGTCTGGACGCGGCCTACGCCGTAGCCCCGTCGTTCTGGGCGACCGTGCTGCCGCGGGTGCGCGAGCGGCATCCTGACGCGTACCTCGTCGGCGAGGTGCTGCACGGTGACTACGCCGACTACGTGCGCGAGTCAGGGCTCGACTCCGTGACGCAGTACGAGCTGTGGAAGTCGATCTGGAGCTCGATCAACGACCGCAACTTCCATGAGCTCGCGTGGAACGTCGCGCGCCACGACGAGCTGCTCGACACGTTCGTGCCGCTGACGTTCGTGGGCAACCACGACGTCACGCGCATCGCGAGCAGGATCGAGGACCCCGCGCACCTCGCGCACGCGCTCGTCCTGCTGCTCACCGTGGCCGGCACACCGTGCGTCTACTACGGCGACGAGCAGGGATTCCGTGGGGTGAAAGAGGATCGGATCGGTGGCGACGACGCCGTACGCCCCGAGTTCCCGGACCACCCGGACGAGCTCTCGCCGCTGGGACAGCCGGTTCTGGATCTCCACCGCCGGCTCATCGCGCTGCGCCGCCGCCACCCATGGCTGCACCGGGCACGCACGTCCATCGAGACGGTCACCAACGACCACGTCGCCCTCGTGAGCCGGTCCGACGGCGACGCGCTGACCGTCGTGCTCAACGTCGCCGACACCGAGTGCACGCTGCCGACACCGGGTGCGGCCTCCGTCCTCGACGGTGGCGCGTCGCTCACCGGCACCGGCGATGGCGCGTCGGCGACCATCCCGCCCCACGGCTGGGCAGTCCTCGGCCACTGAGCAGCGGACCTGCGCGCGCGGACCGACGGAGCCGTTCGTTCGTTCGGTGACAAGTGAATCGCGTCACCGTCACGGCGGTCACCGAGGTCCGTGACGGCGCGGTCGCGAAGTCCGAGGATGTCGGACGCGTCCGAACCTCAACACCCCGGAAGCATTCCGGCCTCGAGCGATCCGCCGTGGCGACCGCGCCTGAGACCTCGTGAGGGTGGCGGGTGGAGTACGACATCCCCGGCGAACGCGAACCCAGTCTCGCCGAGCTCGGGGCCGACACCGACCTCGCCGCGATGACGGAGTTCGAGGCGGACCTCGACGAGCACGCGTCCTCGTGGAACCGGTTCCTCGGCGAGACATCACGCCACGTCCTCGACGTCGGCCGGTCCCGGCGCATCGCACCACCCAAGATCCGACGCGCGCTGTCCACCCGCGACGGTGGCTTCTCCGCGCCCGGCTGCGACACCGACCCCACCCGCTGCGAGGCGCACCACATCACCTACTGGGAGCACCGCGGGGAAACCAGCGTCTCCGACATGGTCCTGTTGTGCGTGAAGCACCACCACATGGTCCACGAGGGTCGATGTCGGATCACCCGCAACGAGGCGCTCGACCCCGGCGACCCCAGCTACATCGCCGTCACGCGTGTTCGCCGTGTCACCACTCCGTGAACCGGTCGTCGGGACGGGGAAGGCGCCAGGTCGTCCAGTCGTCGATCTCCATGCGTGTGCGCGGGGGCTCGACGACGGTCGAGGGGTCCGGCGACGTCCCGAGGTAGTCGTCGACCTCGACCTCGGCTCTGGTCCGCGGGTCGAGTCGAGCGGTCTGCAGTGACTGGAACGCGGACAGTCGCGCCTCGATGCTGGGCAGCTGCGCGGCACGAAGCCAGGGCAGTGCGTCGACGGTGCGAGTCCACGACTCCTCCGTGGCGAACCGACGTACGGC
>Ga0302299_10000546_pt1 | contig 20716 bp, 19 predicted proteins | sample III_Fen_N3_4_FD_198795 | JGI IMG/M metagenome (GOLD analysis project Ga0302299, IMG submission 198795) | Peat permafrost microbial communities from Stordalen Mire near Abisko, Sweden - III_Fen_N3_4 | ecosystem: Environmental > Terrestrial > Soil > Wetlands > Permafrost | place: Sweden: Abisko... | reverse complement strand
GTCGGCGCGCGGCGACCTCTCCGGCCCGTGCACGGTGTCGGCCGCGTCATCCTTCCCCGACGACGGAAGCCCGGCGGGCACCTCGGCGAGGGACCCATTCGACATCGACCCGACCGGCACCCTGGATTGGCGCGTCGCCTTCCCCGAGGCCTACGCGACATGGTCGGGCACCGTCGGGATGAACATCGCTGGTTTCCGGGTCCCGGTGTGGACCCAGAGCTTTGACAACACGGGGTTGGAGCAGGCGCGTGAGGGAAGCGAGGACGTCCGGGCCGACCTGCGTGAGGTCGAGGACGTCTCGGGCCTGTCGCTCACGGGCGTCTACCAGATCTTCGCGTCCGTCGACGCTCCCGGCGGCGCCTGCAGGGCCGACTTGTTCGTCCGGATCACCCCGACGAGCCTCTTCTCGGGGCCCATCCTCCAGGGCCTTTGGACGTGCGCGGCGCTCGCGGCGCTGATCTTCGCGGCGTTCACGATCCAGGTGCGGAAGGCGCCGCCGCCCTCCGCCGCGGACGAATCCCCGGACGCTTAGCGCGCGCCAACCGGGCGGGTGGCGCCCTAGGCGTCCCCGCCGGAGTTGCCCGACGCGCCCGCGCGCGGGTCGAGGAGCTGGAACTTGTTGATCGCGGCCGCCACGGTGCCCGCGGGGACCTCGCCCCGACGCTCAAGCTGCTGCAGGACGCGGGTCGCCGTCGAGGGGCCGTCGATGTGGAAGAAGCGCCTGGCGGCGGGCCTCGTGTCCGAGAACCCGAATCCATCCGCCCCGAGGGTGGCATACTCGCCCGGCACCCATGCGCGGATCTGGTCGACGACGAGGTGGTCGTAGTCGCTCGTGGCGACGAACGGACCATCGGAGCCCTGAAGGACCCGCGTCAGGTAGGGAACGCGCGGCGCGGCGCCGGGGTCGAGGAACGCCTCCGACTCGCACGCGAGCGCCTCGCGGCGCAGCTCGCTCCAGGAGGTCACCGACCACACGTCTGCTCGAACTCCCCACCCGTCCGCGAGGAGTTGCTGGGCCTCGAGCGCCCACGGCACGGCGACGCCGGAGGCGAGGATCTGCGCCCGCGGCCCCTCGCCCTCGGCGCGGCTCACGCGGTGGATGCCCTTGATGATGCCCTCGACGTCCACGTCGGCGGGCTCGTCCGGTTGCGTGATGGGCTCGTTGTAGACGGTGAGGTAGTAGAAGACGTTGGGGTCGCGGCCATCCGGGACGCCGTACATCCGCTCGATTCCGTCGCGGACGATGTGCCGAATCTCGTAGGCGTAGGCGGGGTCGTAGATGACCGCCGCGCGGTTGGTGCCCGCGAGGATCGGGGAGTGGCCGTCCGCGTGCTGAAGGCCCTCGCCCGTCAGCGTCGTCCGTCCCGCCGTGGCGCCAAGGAGGAACCCGCGGGCGAGCTGGTCACCGGCCGCCCAGAGCTGGTCTCCCGTGCGCTGGAACCCGAACATCGAATAGAAGATGTAGAAGGGCACGAGCGGGACGCCGTGCGTGGCGTAGGAGGTGCCGACTGCCTGGAACGCCGCTGCCGATCCCGCCTCGTTGATGCCCGTGTGCATGATCTGCCCGGACTCGGACTCCTTGTACGAGAGCATGAGTTCGCGGTCGACGGGGAGGTAGTTCTGTCCGCGCGTGTTGAAGATCTTGGCCGACGGGAAGATGGCGTCCAGGCCGAAGGTGCGGGCCTCGTCCGGGATGATCGGCACGACGCGGTGGCCGAAGTCCTTGTCCCTGATGAGGTCCTTCAGCAGGCGCACGACCGCCATCGTCGTCGCGACGGGCTGCTTGCCGGAGCCCTCCTTGAACTGCTCGTACACGGCCGGATCGGGCATCGCGATCGGGGTCTGGTGGTCGCGGCGCTCGGGGACGAACCCGCCGAGCGTCCTGCGCCGGGCGAGCATGTACTTCACCTCGGCGCGGTCCATGCCCGGGTGGTAGTAGGGGGCGTGGAACGGGTCCGACTCGATCTGCTCGTCCGTGAACGGAATCTCGAAGGTGTCGCGCAGCACCTTGAGGTCGTTGATCGCCATCTTCTTCATCTGGTGCGTCGCGTTGCGGGAGGCGAAGTTCGTCCCGAGCCCGTACCCCTTGATCGTCTTCGCGAGGATGACGGTGGGCTTGCCATTGGGCTCGTTGGCGGCGCGGTTGTACGCGGCGTAGACCTTGCGGTAGTCATGCCCGCCGCGCTTGAGCGCCCAGATCTGGTCGTCGGTCATGTCCGCGACGAGTTCCTTGGCGCGCGGATCGCCCCCGAAGAAGTGGTCGCGAATGAACGCCCCGGACTCCGCGCGGTACGTCTGGAAGTCGCCATCCGGCACGGTGTTCATCAGGTTGAGCAGCGCGCCGTGCTTGTCCGAGGCGAGCAGGGGGTCCCAGCTTCGGCCCCAGACCACCTTGATGACGTTCCACCCTGCACCGCGGAAGTACGCCTCGAGCTCCTGGATGATCTTCCCGTTGCCGCGCACGGGGCCGTCGAGGCGCTGGAGGTTGCAGTTGACCACAAACGTCAGGTTGTCGAGGCCCTGGTTCGCGGCGAGCTGGAGCATGCCGCGGCTCTCAGGCTCGTCCATCTCGCCGTCGCCGAGGAACGCCCACACGTGCTGCTGCGAGGTGTCCTTGATGCCCCTCAGGTGCATGTACCTGTTCGTCCACGCCTGGTAGATGGCGGACGCGGGGCCGAGGCCCATCGACACCGTGGGGAACTCCCAGAGGTCGGGCATGAGGCGCGGGTGGGGGTAGCTCGAGAGCCCGCGGCCGGGCCCGGACTTCTCCCGCCTGAAGGAGTCGAGGTCGTCCTCGGTGAAGCGTCCCTCGATGAATCCGCGCGCGTACACGCCCGGGGCCGCGTGGCCCTGGAAGTAGATCTGGTCACCGCCGCCCGGGTGGTCCTTGCCGCGGAAGAAGTGGTTGAGGCCAACCTCGTAGAGCGTCGCCACGGACGCGTACGACGAGATGTGGCCGCCGACGCCCATGCCGCCCTGTTGGGCGCGGGTCACCATGACGGCCGCGTTCCAGCGGATCCACCCCCGGTAGCGACGCTCGGTCTCCTCGTCGCCGGGGAAATCGGGCTCGTCGTCGGGCGAGATCGTGTTGACGTAGGGCGTGTTGAGGCTCAGGGGCAGGCTCAGCTGCTCGCCCGCGGCGTGTTCCACCAGTTGACGGAGAACGTACTCGGCGCGCGTGGGGCCATCGGAGGCGATCATCCCGTTCAGGGATTCGATCCACTCGGCTGTCTCTTCCGGATCCTTGTCGATCTCGTCGAAGGCGGTCACGTGCACTGTCCTCCAGGTGGGCGCTTCGAGGTGGGCGCCGACGGCTTCGGGTGGGGGTGTCCCACCAACCGCCCCCATTGTTGTCACATCCGGGACGAATGTCACGCCAGGGCCCGCGCCGCCGGATCGTTGCGGGGTCGGACGAGGTGCCCGTAGGGTGGTGCCAGGCGCGCAACGCGCGTCGGCATCCGATTGGGGAAGGGGACTGTTCCGCCGTGGCGCGAGAGTCGGCAGCGAAGGCCGTGGACCCCGCGATTATTGCGCGGTTCGGTTTGGCCAAGGGCATGATCGTCCAGGAGTTCCTCCGGGACGAGGACGCGGACGAGGGACTTCGGTCCGCGCTGGCCGCCGAGGCGGGCCATGATCTCGTCGGGGAAGACTACGGGGACGTGACGGACGTCGCCCTGGTCTGGTATCGCGACGGCGACGACGACCTTGCGGACCTCCTCATGGATGTCCAGACGCTCCTCGACGACAAGGGCGTCGTCTGGCTCCTCACGCCCAAGGCGGGTCGGCCCAACCATGTCGGGCCCCAGGACATCGAGGAGGGGGCCTCCCTCGCTGGGCTCCACGCCACCTCCACCTTCGTCGCCGGAGCGGACTGGACGGCGACCCAGCTCGTCGAGAAGGGGCGCCATCGGTGAGCCATCCGCTCATCGGTTCCCCCGCGCCCGACTTCACCCTCGTCAACCAGGCAGGGACTCCCATCACGCTCTCGGGCCTTCGGGGGACCCCCGTCCTCGTCGTCTTCACGCCCTTTGCGTTCTCGCCGCTGTGCACGAGCGAGATTCTCGACCTGCGCGATTCGGGCGAAATCGGCCGGGACGACGCGGTCCGCGTCCTCACAATCACGTGCGACTCGGTCTTCGCCAACCGCGCGTGGGCCGACGCGACGGAGTACAAGCGCGACGTCCTGTCCGACTTCTGGCCCCACGGCGCCGTGTGCCGCGCCTACGGGATCTTTGACGAGAAGGCCGGCCGCGCCGTTCGGGCGAGCTTCCTCGTCGACGCGGCGGGCGTCGTCCGCTGGGCGACCGTCAACGACGCGGACCACACGCGCGACATCGACGACTACGCCGAGGCCATCGCCGCGCTGTAGGCGGCGGGCCGACCCAGGGTCGGGCCGGCCCCGGCGCTCGCGGGAGTCTCGGATAGGGAAGAATGTCCCCGGGCCCGTAGCTCAGTTGGTTAGAGCACTGCGCTTACACCGCAGGTGTCATCGGTTCGAGTCCGGTCGGGCCCACGGGAGGTGTGCGGGGCATGGACGTCAGGGAATTGACGCACGGGCAGAAGTACGAGGCGTACGAGGGGCGCTTCGACTCCCTGATGCTCGCGCTCGCCGCTCTCTTCCTCGTCATCTGGTCCTTCGACTCGCTCGACGCGTCGTTCTCGCCCGGCATCGACGCCGCGCTGAGGATTGCGCGCATCGCGATCTGGATCATCTTCGGCATCGACCTGGTCGCCCGCATCGTGCTTGCGAAGAACTCATGGCGGTTCATCCTCAAGCACCCGCTGGACGTGCTGGCGGTGGTCATCCCGCCGCTCCGGCCGCTCAAGATCCTCACCGTCTTCACCACGGGGACCCGCATGGTCACTCGAGCGGGCCTCGTGAAGTCAGGGCAGGCCGTCGTCGCGTCCGCCGCGCTCCTCATCTGGGTTGGCGCGGTCGCGGAGTTCAACTACGAGAACGACGCGGCGGGCGCCGTGATCGTCCACTTCAAGGATGCGCTGTGGTGGTCGGTGACGACCATCACCACCGTGGGCGACGGGAACTTCTATCCGGTGACCCTCGGCGGCCGCATCGTCGCGAGCGGGCTCATGTTCTCGGGGATCGCGCTTCTCGGCGTCGTCACCGCCTCGGTCGCTGCGTGGTTCGTGCGCCTGACGAGCGTGGAGTCCGAGGGGAAGGTCCTCGAGGCCGAGCGGCGTCAGGCGACGGACGAGCGCCGGATCGCCGCGCGCATGGACGCCCTCGAGGCGAAGATCGACCGCCTGCTGGATCGCGAAGAGGGGCCGCAACGGTAGGTTGGACGCCATGACCACGGTGGGCGAGATCGTCGGGATCCTCGACCGTTACTTCCCGCCCCGGCTCGCAGAGGAGTGGGACGCACCCGGCCTTTCGGTCGGGGATCCGACCGCCCCGGTGGAGCGCGTCCTCTTCGCCGTCGACCCCGTCATGGCCGTCGCCGACGAGGCCGCCGACTGGTCCGCGACGATGCTCGTCACCCACCACCCGCTCATGCTTCGCGGCGTGACCTCCGTCGCGGCGAACACGGCGAAGGGGGCCGTCGTCCATCGGCTTATCCTCTCCGGGTGCGCCCTCTACTCGGCGCACACGAACGCGGACGCCGCGAGCCCAGGCGTCGCGGACGCGCTCGCCGAGGCGATCGGCCTCACCGACACTCGCCCGCTCGTCGCCGACGGAACGGAGCCCGCGCTCGGAACCGGTCGGGTCGGCACGCTCGCCGCCCCGACGACGCTCCGCACGTTCGCGCAGGTCGTGGCCGACGCTCTGCCCCGCACGGCGCCCGGCGTCCGGGTGGCGGGGGATCTCGACGCGCTCATCCGGACCGTCGCGGTGCTGGGCGGGTCGGGGGGATCGTTCCTCGATGCGGCCCGGGCCGCCGATGTCGACGCTTACGTCACCGCGGACCTGCGCCACCACCCCGCCTCGGAGGCGAGGGAACTCGCGCTACTGACCGACGGGCGCCCCGCCCTCGTCGACGTCAGCCACTTCGCGTCGGAGTGGCTGTGGCTGGCCGCGGCCGCGGAGCGCCTCGGTGCCGAGGCCTCCGTCGAGACCCGCGTCAGCACCCTGAACACCGACCCCTGGACGGGGCGCTTCGCCGCCGCCGCCCCGGATGCCTGAGGAGGACTCGTGCCCACCGCCCCCGCCGCCGACCAGGTGCGGCTGCTCGCCGTCCAGGAGCTCGACCTCCGACTGCAGCAGGCCCACCACAAGAGGGACACGCTTCCCGTCCTCGCGACCATCGCCGCCCTCGAGGGCGAGGCGGGGGAGCTCGGCGACCAGATCGTCGCGCTCTCGACGGATGCGGGCGACATCCGCCGCGAGGTGACGAAGGCCGAGGACGACGTGCAGAACGTCAGGGCGCGCGCGGAGCGCGATCGCGCGAAGCTCGACTCGGGAAACGCGAGCGCAAAGGACCTGCAGGCGCTCCAGAGCGAGGTCCAGGCGCTCGCGAAGCGCCAGGGCGACCTTGAGGACGTGGAGCTCGAGGCGATGGAGCGGCTCGAGGCCGCGGACGAGGTGCTCGCGACCGCCAAGGCGAGGGCGGCGGAGATCGGTGCCGCGCTCGTGGTCGCCGCGAGGGAGAGGGACGCGGCCTTTGCGACCATCGACGCCGAGATCGCCGGGCTCGCCGCGGAGCGCGCCGAGGCGGCCGCCGGGATCGACGCGGGCCTTGCGGCGCTGTACGAGAAGCTTCGCGTGTCCCACGGCGGCATCGGCGCGGCGCTACTGAAGGGCGCGCAGTGCCAGGGCTGCCACATGAACGTCAACCCCGGCGACCTCGCGAGCATGAACGCCGCCTCGCCGGATGAGGTGCGCCGGTGCGAGGAGTGCGGCCGCATCCTGGTCCGGGCGGGGTAGACGTGCGGAGGCTCATCGTCGAGGCGGACGGGGGATCGCGCGGCAACCCCGGCCCCGCGGGCTACGGGGCGCTCGTGCGCGACGCCGTGACGGGCGAGGTCCTCGCGGAGCGGGCGGGTTACCTCGGCATCGCCACCAACAACGTCGCCGAGTATCGCGGGCTCGTGGCCGGGCTTCGCGCGGCGCGGGGCATCGATCCCGCCGCCGCCATCGACGTCCGCCTGGATTCCAAGCTCCTCGTCGAGCAGATGTCCGGGCGGTGGAAGATCAAGCACCCGGACATGCGGACGCTCGCGACCATCGCAAGGGGCGTCGCGTCGGGCGCGACCGTGACCTACGCGTGGCACGCGCGCGCCCGCAACTCCGACGCCGACGCTCTCGCGAACGAGGCGATGGACACCGAGTCCCCGTCCATCCGGCGCGGGCACGACGCCGACGGAAGGGACCCGGAGGACGACCTTGGGCTCTTCTGACCCGGCGGGCGACCCGTACGAGGAAATCGTCGGCGACGACACGCCGCGCGAGACCGCCGAGAACCGGGGGAGCCCGCTCTTCGCCATCACGGGCGTGGGGCTCGTGAGCTCGCTCACGCTCGTGTTCGTGCGCCACGGCGTCACCGACATGACCCTGACGCACGCGCTCTCTGGCTCGGCCACGCCGGGCCCGCCGCTCAACGCCCAGGGCCGCATCCAGGCGGCGAAGGCCGCCGACGCCGTCTACCGCATCGGGCGGGGATCCTGGGACCGGGTACCGCGGATCAGCCGCATTCTCTCGTCACCCATGACCCGTGCAGGGGACACCGCGGCCGCGCTCTCGCGGAGGCTCGGCGTATCGGTCGAGGTCGAGGACCGCCTCAAGGAGATCGACTTTGGCGAGTGGGAGGGCCTGACGGGGGACGAGATCGCCGAGCGATTCGGCGACGCGATCCACCGCTGGCGCTTCGGCCAATACGCGGCGCCCGGCGGGGAGTCGTTCCCCGATGTCGGCGCGCGGCTCGACTCTCTCCTGGTTGACCTTGCGGCCGAGCACGCCGCGGCGTGCGTTGCGGGCGACGACGTACCCCGCGCGTACGCCCTCGCCTCGCACGCGGTCGCGATCAAGTCCGCCGTCGGGGTGTCAATGAAGATGGACCCCTCCGTGTGGGGGGCGATATGGCCGCCGCCCGCCTCGATGAGCATCCTGGAGCTCCGCGTGGCGGAGAGCGGCGCGATCGCGGAGCGTCACCTGTTGTGCGTCGGCCAGCCTGTCCAATAGGTTCGAACGGAGGAGGCGACATGTCTACTGTCTGGCGGGGTTCCGACGTTCTGTGGCGCGAGCCCTGGGGCTCGGTGATCGGGCGGACTGCCCGGCGAGGCGTCACGGCGGGGCTCGCCCTCCTGCTGTCCGGGATACCGGGGACGGCGTGGACCGGGCTCTCGCCCTACGGGTGGCTTCGCATCCCCTTCGTTGTCATCGGCGTGCTGTGGGGCCTTCTGTTTGTCCTCGCCATCGCGAACGTCGCGAGGAGCCGCCGCATCGTCCTGATGATCATGGGGACGGGATCGGTCGAGCGGCCGCGGTCCATCCAGGAGGTATGGCTGCGCCGCCCGCACGAGGTCGTGATGGGGCGGACCATCACCGTGACGCCTCCCGCCTCGTCGTATCGCATCACCCACGCCGAGCCGTACGTCGTCCTTTCCGGCGACGGTGCGATCAAGGGCGTGCCGCTGTTCCGGGCGGACCCCGCCGCGTGGGTGGGGCGGCTCAACGCGATCTCGCGGAGTCACGGGGTCGCGTTTGTGCTCGCTAAGCCCGTAGCCGAGGCCGCGCCCGCGGCCGACGCGTAGCCGCGCGGTTGAACGGCGCGTAGCCTTGCAGGCGGATGAGTCGGCCAGGCGGTCGCGTTGCCGGGCAACCGGCACCGAGGAACGTCCGGGCTCCGCAGGGCAGGGTGGTGGCTAACGGCCACCTGGGGCGACCCACGGGACAGTGCCACAGAAAACAACCGCCCTCCGCTTCGGCGGGGGGTAAGGGTGAAAAGGCGAGGTAAGAGCTCACCGCGTCGGTGGCGACATCGGCGGTCAAGGCAAACCCCACCCGGAGCAAGGTCAGACAGGATGCGCTTGAGGGCTGCTCGCCCGAGCATCCGGGTAGGCCGCTAGAGGCGCACGGCAACGTGCGTCGTAGATGGATGGCCGCCGGCCGCGCCGCAAGGCGCGGTCACAGAACCCGGCGTATCGGCCGACTCATCCGCACATCACGTGCCTTGCGTGCGCGCGTGGGCACTCGTCCCCTAGCTCGAACGGAGGCCCACCCGCGCCTCGGGGCACAAGTTAGGGTTACCTTGCTTGGCGTGGCGATTCGTGCCTATATTGGCGATTGTCGAAAGGGAGGTTCGTCATGGTATTCAACCGCGTCCACACGACACGGCCCAAGGGGCCGCGGGGTATCAGGTCTCGATCGTCGGCGGCGCTCGGCGCGATCGCGGTCGCCACACTGAGCCTTGGCCTCGCGCTCGGTCCGGCCGGACCGGCCAGCGCCAGGTCCACCACGCCCGCCACGCACCTGAGCTTCCCGACCACCACGGCCGATTGCGCGCACCGGGGTTGGGCCCACTTCACGGGAGTAGCGTTCCGCAACCAGGGCCAGTGCGTCCGCTGGGTGCGGCACTTGATCGTGCGCGACGACTGCTTGCCCGCGGCGCTCGCCGACTTCCAGGCGACAGGCCCCACCTATGCCGCGCAGCTCCACATCTCCCTCGGGCGATTCCTCGCGGCCGTGTGCCACGGTCAGGACTTCCCCGTGAGCAACAACTCGTACGTCGTCAACGACCCCGCCGGGACCGATCTGCTCAGTCTGTCGTCGGGCAACACCACGCCGTTCGTCACGCAGCCGGGCCACATCTACTGGATCCAGGTGCAGGGCACCTGGAACGACGGGCCCGTGCGCCAGGCCGACGCCAGCATCATCTCCGACAACGGATGGCTGACCTGGGCGGCGGGGCCGAGCCCGGACCAACGAAACCTCGAGACGCAGATCAACGGCCACTTCGTCCACTGGTCTCCGTACGCCGCCCCGTTCGACCCGACCCACAACTACAGCTACTGGATCATGGGCGACGGGAACCCCATCAACATGCGCGTCTTCGAGGGCAACGCGGCGACCAATACCCCGAACCCGGCGTCGTACGCGGATAACACGGGCCCGGCTATCGGCGGCGTGTCCATGCCGGCGATCGTGTTCGAATACGCCTTGCCGTAGCGCTGGTCGAGGCCTTTCGTTCGATTGGGACCCCGCGTACCGGCGGACTCCTCCGCCTGGCAGGATGTCCGCATGGAAACCAACGTCGAGATTCGCCGCGTGCGCGCCGACGAGTGGCGCGAGGTGCGGGACTCGCGCCTCGAGGCGTTGCGGGACCCCTTGGCGCAGCTTGCCTTCCTCGAAACCTTCGAGGTGAGGAGCGCCGAGCCGGACGAGTTCTGGCAGGCGCGCGCGGCGGGCGCGGCCGAGGGGCCGCGGGTCGCGCAGTGGGTCGCGATCGCGGAGGGCGAGTGGGTCGCAAGCGTGGCCGTCATCGCGTTCCGTACGGGCGAGGTGGACTACTTCGGCGCCGATATCGTGGAACCCCGGGCGAACCTGATCGGCGTGTACGTGCGGCCCACGCACCGTCGCCAGGGGCTCTTGGAGCGGCTGGTGGCCACCGCCGCCGGTTGGACCGCGGAGCAGGGATTCGCGGAGTTGGTCCTGGATGTGCACGAAGCGAACGCGCGGGCGATAAGCGCGTACGTGCGGTGCGGGTTCGAGCTCACGGGGGAGCGCACGGTTAGCGAGCAAGGCACCGATCTTCGGATGCGCCTCCCGGTCGGTTAGGCGCCCCGTCCTCCGTCGCGGCGCCGTGTCGCCCGACGCCGTCGGCGAGTACGATCGAACCATTCCCATTAACGGCAATGCATTCTGATAATCGGAAGGCACCATGGCGACGCTTCGAAGTGACCAGTGGTACGCCGGGGACGATCGCAACACCTACATCCACCGCGCGTGGATGCGCCGCGGGTACCCCGGCAACGCGTTCGGCGGCCGGCCCCAGATAGCGATCGCCAACACGGCCTCCGACTTCACGCCGTGCAACATGCACCTCGGCGAGGTCGCGCAGGCAGTCAAGAACGGCGTCTACGAGGCCGGGGGCATCCCGCTCGAGCTTCCCGTCGTGTCGCTCGGCGAGACCCAGGTCCGGCCGACCGCGATGCTCTGGCGCAACATGGCCGCCATGGCGACAGAGGAGATGCTGCGCGCCAACCCGATCGACGGCGTCGTGCTCCTTGGCGGGTGCGACAAGACCATCCCCTCGCTCCTGATGGCCGCGGCCTCGGTGGACCTGCCCGCGGTCGTCATCCCTGGCGGCCCGATGCTGACGGGGACCTTCAAGGGGCGCCCGCTCGGGTGCGGGACCGACGTGTACAAACTCGCCGAGGAGGTGCGCGCCGGCACCATCACGCGCGAGGAGTTCACCGAGAGCGAGTCCGCGATGATCCGCTCCAAGGGTCACTGCAACACCATGGGAACGGCGTCCACGATGGGGCTCGTCGTCGAGGCCCTGGGCATGGTGCTTCCCGGCACGGCCGGGACGCCCGCGCCCGACAGCCGCCTCCTCGAGGCGTCGCACGCGGCGGGCCGGCTCGCGGTCGAGATGGTCGAGCAGGACCGCAGGCCGAGCACGATCCTGACCAAGGGGTCGTTCCACAACGCGATCGTCGCGCTCGCCGCGATCGGCGGCTCGACCAACGCCGTGGTGCACCTGCTCGCGGTCGCCGGCCGACTGGGCATCGACCTCACCCTCGACGACTTCGACAGAATCGGCTCGCGCGTCCCGCTGCTCGTCGACCTCCTTCCCGCCGGACGCTTCCTCATGGACGACCTCTACCGCGCGGGTGGCCTCCTCGCCGTGCTCCGCGAGGTAAGCGACCTGCTCGACCCTGCGGCGCTGACCGTGACCGGCCGGCCGCTCGTCGAGCACCTCGCCGACGCGAGGATCTGGGACCGCGAGGTGATCCGGCCGCGCGGGGAGCCCATTCTCGACGAGGGCGGCATCGCCGTGCTTCACGGAAACCTGGCGCCCGACGGCGCGGTCATCAAGCCAGCGGCCGCCTCCCCGCACCTCCTCAAGCACCGGGGCAGGGCGGTCGTGTTCGAGAGCATCGAGGACTTCCGGGCGAGGGTCGACGATCCCGACCTCGAGATCGACGCCGACTCCGTCATGGTCCTGCGCGGATGCGGGCCGAAGGGCTACCCCGGCATGCCCGAGGTGTCAAACATGCCGCTGCCGACCAAGTTGCTCGAGGCGGGCGTGCGCGACGTGGTCCGCATTTGCGACGGACGCATGAGCGGGACGGCATACGGGACGGTGGTCTTGCACGTCGCCCCGGAGGCCGCCGCGGGCGGTCCCCTCGCGCTCGTCCAGAACGGCGACTGGATCGAGCTCGACGTGGAGGCGCGGAGCCTTACGCTGGACGTACCGGACGACGAGCTTGCCGCGCGGAGCCCGAGCGCGGCCTCGGCCGCCGCATACGCCGCGCCGACGCGCGGGTGGGAGCGCCTCTACGTCGACCACGTCTTGCAGGCGAACACGGGGGCGGACCTCGACTTCCTGGCCGGCGCGAGCGGTTCGCGCGTGTCGAGGGAGTCGCATTGAGGCGGACCCGCCCGCTGAGCGACGCCGTTGATGCGGTGCCGACCGGTGCCGTCCACGGGAGCGACGTTCCGGGAAGCGACGTCGTAGTGGCGAGCGTCGTGCCTGGGACCGAGGGCCTCACCTCCCTCGGCGAGGGGCCGACGTGGGACGCGCGCGCCTCTCTCGCGCGTTTCGTGGACATCAACGCCGGGAGGCTCTTCGAGGCGCGGGTCGAGGGCCGGACGCCCGGAGTCCGCACAATCGGTGCACCGCGCCTCGCCCTCACCGTCGACGGGACCCTCGGCGCGGCCGTTCACGCGGCGGGCGGTGGCGTGCTCCTCGCGACCTCGCGCCACCTCGAGTACCGCGACGCGAGCGGGGAAGTCGTCGGCCGGGTCGAGGTTGTCCCGGGCGGAATGCCGAGCCGCCTCAACGACGGCGCGTGCGACCCCGCGGGCCGGTACGTCGTGGGGAGCGTTGCGCTCGATGGCAAGCCGGGGTGCGAGAAGCTGTGGCGCCTCGAGCACGACGGGACGCTCACCGTGATCGACGACGACCTCCTCCTCTCCAACGGCATCGCGTGGAGCCCCGACGGCTCCGCGATGTACCACGTCGACACGTACCGCAACGTGGTGTTCCGGCGAACCTACGACGCCGCGACCGGCGCCGTGGGCGTGCGAGAGGCGTTCATCGAGACCCCGGGCGAGTATCCGGACGGGCTGACCGTGGGTGCCGATGGCGACCTGTGGATCGCGTACTGGGCCTCGGGCGAGGTGCGCCGCCACGCGCCCGACGGCGCCCTCCTCGCGACGATCTCGGCGGGCGCGCCGCTCACGACCAGTTGCGCCTTCGTCGGGCCCGACCTCGACGTGCTGCTCATCACCACCGAGGCGTCCGCACCGGGATTCGAGCTAACCGCCCTGTCGGGCGCGCTCTTCGCCTGCACCCCCGGCGCCCGCGGCCTGCCCACCCGCGCGTGGCGGGCAACGCCCATGGCACCGCTTCCCTGATCACCCAAGACCACAACCCGCCGGAGGACCGCATGCACCAGAGTCACGGAACCACCGCCCGCACGAGCGAACGCATCCGGGCCGCGTGGGGCGGCGGGGGAGCGGCGTACGGCATGTGGAGCTCGATTCCCGATCTGTCGGTTGCGGAGCTCGTCGCCGGCCTTCCGTACGACTACGTCATCGTCGATCTCCAGCACGGAGTGGCGACCTTGGGGGACCTTCCCGTCCTCGCTCAGGTGATGCGGGGCGCCGGCACGGCGCCGCTCGTCAGGGTGCCCGCGAACGATCCGACGCACATCATGCGCGCCCTCGACTGCGGGGCTGCGGGCGTGGTGGTGCCGCTCATCGGCTCCGCCGAGGAGGCGCGCGCGGCGGCTGACCCCTGCAGGTTCCCGCCCGCGGGGACCCGGAGCTGGGGTCCCATGTGGGGCACCGTCCGCTCGGACGGGGCGCTACCGCCCGAGGAGCAGGACGCGCAGGCAATCTGCCTCGTCATGGTCGAGACGGCAGGGGCCGTCGAGGCGCTCGACGAGATCGTCGCGACGCCGGGGATCGACGGCGTCTACATCGGCCCGAACGACCTTGCGCTCGCATGCGGTTTCGGTCGCCGGACCTATCGAGACAGCCCCGAGGTCGAGGCTCTCATCCAGCGCGTCATCGATGCGTGCGGCGCGGCCGGGATCGCTGCGGGGCTTCACTGCTCCGACCCCGCGATGGGCCGGGACTGGGTGGGGCGCGGCGCGACGATGGTCACGATTGCTCAGGACTCGGCGTTACTCGCGGACGCCGCCCTCGCGGCGCTCGGCGAGGCGCGCGGGGGCCCGCGCGGGTCAGGGAGCCCGGCGGCGCCCCGGCCCTACTAGGCGCGCCTCCCGCCGCCGACGCCGCGCGACGACCGCCCGAGCGGGCCCGATGGTCAGGGGGCGAGCGTCAGAGGCGCGGGTCGACGTGGATCTTTGGTCCCGCGCCCGCGCCTTCTGGCCGATGGCCCGCGAGCACGCCAGCGACGTCCTCGAGGCGGACCGTCGCGGCGACGAGCGGCCGGGGGTCGACGGCTCCCGTCGCATAGAGCTCGACGGTCTCCTCCAGCCCGGTCGAGCCCGACAGCACGCCGACGACGGTGGCGTCGCTGATGGCGATCGCGCGGGTGTCGACCAGGCTCGGCACCCCGGAGATGCCGATGAGCACGAGCCGCCCGCCGGGCTCGAGGAGGTCGAGGGCGAGCGCGGGGGAGTTCGGGTCGTTGGAGGCGTCGATGATCGCGTCGAAGGCGACGGACGTGTCGCGTCCGCCGAGCGTCGTCGCCCGGCCGAAGCCCAGCGCGCGGGCGAACTCGAGCGATCGGGCCGACCTCCCGATCAGGTGGACCTCCGCGCCCCTCGCCTCCGCGATCTTCGCGCACAGCAGCCCGATGGTTCCCGCCCCGATGATCAGCACGGGAGACCCGGGCCTGAGGTCCGCGCCGCGCACGGCTCGCACGGAATTCGCGCCTGGCTCGACGAGCGCGCCGAGCGTGGAATCCACGGCGTCGGGTAGGCGGACGAGCGCGCTCGCGGGGACCGGGAGGCGCTCGGCGAGCGCGCCGGGCCACCCGTGGCGGATCCCGATCTCGAATCGATCCGCGCACAGGTGCTGACGTCCCGTGCGGCAGCGCCGACACGTGCCGCACCCGAGCATGGTGTCCCCGGTGACGCGCCTGCCGCGCCACGTCGCGTCGACGCCGTCGCCGACGTCGACCACGACGCCGCACCACTCGTGCCCGATGCGGATGGGATACTCGGCGTCGCCGGAATCGAGGTAGGTCATTGCGCCGGAGAAGAACTCGCTGTCGGTTCCGCACACCCCGACGCGTTCGACCTCGACGACCACCTGCCCGGGCTCGGGAGTGGGCGCCGGGACGTCGATGACCTCTCCGAACCCCGGTCCCGTGATGACGAACGCGCGCATGTGAATCCCCTGGGTCTCCTCAACGAGTCAAGAACCCAGTCTAGGAGAATTCCGCTAGAGAGAAGCGCATTCGAAATAGTGGAATTGGGCTGGCGGCGGTGGCATGCTTGGGCCTGGCACTCTGTCTTCTCAGACTCTCGCTCACCGGATCGGAGGACGCGACATGGCACCCGTTGGCACGACCCGCGCGGAACCCGCGGACCGACTCGTCGGGTCGGACCGCGTCCTTGCTCTGCTTGTCGAACTCGCGAACCGGCCCGGTGGTGCGAGTCTCGACGAGCTCGCCCGCGCCGTCGCGAGCCCGAAGTCGACGGTGCACCGCGCGCTCACCTCCCTGACGCGCGCCAGGCTCGCGACGAGAGAGGGCGTCGGTCGCTACTCACTCGGCGACGAGTTCCTGCGCCTCGCATTCACCTACCAGGACGCGCGGCCCGAGGCCGCGCACGTCCTTCCCGCGCTTCGCGCGCTCGCGGACCGATTCGGGGAGACGGCGCACTACGCCGTCCTCGACGGGGCCGAGGTGGTCTACCGGGCCAAGGTAGACCCGCCCGCGGGGGCGGTGCGGCTCACGTCCACCGTCGGCGGCCGCAAGCCCGCGCGCGCGACGGCGGTCGGGAAGGTATTGCTCGCCAATCTGCTCGCGGACGACGCCGCGACCTCGGCGTGGGCGCGCGAGCATCCCGTCGAGGCCCGCACGCCGCGCACGGTCACCGACGACGACGCCTTCGTCGCCGAGGTCGCCCGCGCGCGGGCGCATGGCTACGCGGTCGACGACCAGGAGTGTGAGCCCGGCGTCAACTGCATCGCGATCCTCCTGAGCGGCCCGCACGGGGAGGGCTCCGTCAGCGTCTCTGGGCTCGCGTACCGCACGCCGCTCCGGGTCCTTGAGGAGTCGATCGACGAGATCCGCGCGATGGTGTCCTCCTCCCGCTGAGGTCACCGGCCCGCCGTGTCGGCGGCACCGGGCGGCATGTAAGGATTGGCCCGTGGCTACCATCCGACCCTTCCCCGCCCTGCGCCCGCCTCGCGAACTCGCCAAGCGGGTGGCCGCCCCCCCATACGACGTGGTAAGCGGCGACGAGGCACGGGCCCTCGCAGCGGCCAACCCCGAGACCTTCCTGCGGATATCGCTTCCCGAGACCAACCTTGACCCCGCCGCCGCGGCGGTGGCCGAACCCGACGACGTCCACCGGCAGGGACGCGCGACGCTCGAGGACTTCGTGCGGCTCGGGACGCTCGTGCGCGACGAGCGTCCGGGGCTCTTCGTGTACCGCCAGCGCATGGGCGACGCGGTCCAGACCGGCGTCGTCGGGTGCGCGAGCGTCGCGGAGTACCGGAGCGGGGTGGTCGCGGTCCACGAGTACACGCGCCCGGACAAGGAGGACGACCGCACGCGACACATCGCTACGCTCGGCGCCCACGACGAGCCCGTCTTCCTCATGTACCGCGCCGACGCCCCGGGCGCCGCGACCGTCGGCGAGGCCGTCGCGCGGGTCACGTCCGGCGAGCCCGAGTACGACTTTGCGACTGACGACGGCGTCCGCCACACGTTCTGGGCGGTGGGGGACTCGCCGACGATCGACGCGCTTGAGGCGGCCTTCGCCCGGGTCCCGACGCTGTACATCGCCGACGGGCACCATCGGAGCGCCGCCGCGGCACGGGTGGCGGGCGAGCGGGGCGGCGCGGAGGCGGGGCTCTTTCCCGTCGTCGCGTTCCCGGCGGACCAGCTGACCGTCATGGCCTACAACCGGGTGGTGCGCGACCTCGGCGAACACACCCTCGAGTCCTTCCTTGAGGCGCTCGCCTTGGGCTTCGACGTTCGGCGGTTCGACGTCGGGCCCACGGCCACCACTCCGACCCCGGGCCTGCACGAGTTCGGCCTCTACGCTGGCGGCGCCTGGTTCGTCCTGAAGGCCCGCGAGGGCGTTGTCGACGAGTCAGACGCGATCGCCCGCCTCGACGTGTCCGTGCTCCAACGCGAGGTGCTCGCGCCCCTCCTCGGAATCGACGACCCGCGCACCGATCGGCGCATCGCGTTCGTCGGGGGCATCCGAGGCACCGCGGAACTCGTGCGGCTCGTCGACTCCGGCGACTTTGCCGCGGCGTTCGCCCTCCACCCCACCTCCCCCCTCGAGGTGATGGACGTCGCAGATCGCGGCGAGGTCATGCCTCCGAAGTCGACCTGGTTCGAGCCCAAGCTTCGCTCGGGCCTGTTCGTTCACTCCTTCGAACTCTAGGCGCAGCGCGCCGCGCGCCGCGCGGCCGCACCGACGGTAGCATAGTCACCGTGTTCCCCCTGGGGGGAGCGTCTCGCGACCCGAGGTCGCTCGCGTGGCCCGCCCTCCGCGCGGGCCTGGTTCCGGTAGGGGGTGAGTCAATCCGTGCTGACCCGGAGGTCGGGTGCGGCCCTGCGGTCTCGCGTCTCCGAGCGCACGCGCGCCGGAGTCGCGGTCGCCGCGATCGTGGTGCTGATCTCGGGCCAAGGGTTCCGCTATCTGCTGGGCCTGCGTCTCTATGCCGTCCTCTGCGTAGCGGTCATTGCGGCCGTCGCCGTGTGCTTTCCCCTCTCCCGGCGTATTCTCCGCGTGCCCCCCGTGCTCTGGGCCTACGTCGCGTTCGCGGCGCTTGGTGTCACGTGGTCCGCGACCCGTCCGGTGACCGCGCTCGCGGTGCTCGTGCTCGTCGCGACGACGTTCCTTTCGGTGAGCATCGTCGGGGGGTTGGGCCCGGCGCGGTTCATGGAGGTCCTGTATCGCGGCCTGCAGGTGAGCGTCCTTGGCGCCGTGGCCTTCGAGCTCTTCGTCACGTTCGTCGTCGGCCACGCCGCCCTTCCGCTGTCGAGCGATCTCGCTCGGCTAGCGCCCAGCGGCACCTCCGTTTCGTCCGTCCGGTGGTCCGAGGACATGCTCCTTCGCGGGGGACCCATCCAGGGCTTCGTCGGAAACAGAAACCCCACCGCCGCGATCGCGCTGTTCGCGGCCATCGCGGCGCTGGTCATGTTGTGGGAGGGCCGCGTGCGTCGGCTTGACGCGATCGCGACGCTCGGCACGGCGGTCGGGGTGATGCTGTTGACCCGCTCGGCGACGGTCACCGCCGCGGCCCTGTATGTCGGGGTCTTGATGGTCGCCGCGTTCGCGATCCGGCGAGCCCCCGCGCACTTGAGGAGGGCGGCATCCGTCGCGATTGTCGCGGGGACCGCAGCAGCCGTTGTCCTGACGGTTAGGTTCCGCTGGTTCGTCTTCGGGTTGCTCGGGCGGTCGCCCGAGGGCACCCACCGCACGAGCATCTGGAAGGCCGTCATTCACGCCGCGGAACACCGCCCACAGGGATGGGGTTTCGTCGGCTACTGGCCGGTGTGGGAACAGCCGTACTCCGGCATCCTCAACAAGTCGGGGCTGTTCGCGACCCACGCCCACAACGCCTTCCTCGACGTGTGGCTCCAGATGGGACTCTGCGGGCTGATTCTCCTTGTCTTCCTCGTTGCCCAACTCGGTGCAAGCGCGTGGAGGCTCGTCGAGGCCTCGACCCCCAGAAGCTCAAGTCTTCCCCTTGGCTGGACCCTCCTCGCGGCGGCCCTCCTCACCGAGGCGCTGACGGAGTCCCGGATGCTGGTCGAGGGCGGCTGGTTCCTCCTCGTGGCGCTCTTGGTCTCGTCGACACGCCCGACGGAGGTGGCCTCGGCCCGTCAGGTGTCTGTCCGAGCCGCCGCCGCACCCACTCCAGCCGGGAAGCCGTTGGCCTCGGTCGGCGGCCTGCGCCTCGCCACGCCCAACCCTCCGCCCGCGAATGAGGGTTGGAGGGACGTGTCGGGGCTAGATTCGCTGGGTGACGACACACGGTGGCGAGCCCGGTCGAGACGACGAGGACTGGTTGCCCAAGGCGAGCCGTCCCATGCCACCGTCCATCGCTCCGCGCCCGCGAACGTCGCCGCCGCCGGACGCGAGGCAACCTCCGCCCCGGTCGGCGGCAGCGCGCCCCTCGGGGCAAACTCCGCCGGCGCGGCATCCCACCCCTGAGCGCTCGAACGGGAAGCGCGCGGCCGTAGGACGGGCCGGCGCGGGACACGCGGCCGCAGGGCGCCCAAGCGTCGAGCGCCGCGACGTCAGGCGACCCGAAGTCGGGCGCCCCCCGGTTAAGGGCGCCTCGGGCAAGGGCACCGCGGGCAGGGGCGCCGGGGGCAAGGGCGCCGCAGGTCGGGGTAAGGGCTCGAAGCCGCCCGGCGGGCGCAAACGACACCGCGTCCGTCGCGCGCTCGTCGCGCTCGGGCTGATCGTCCTCGTTTCCGTGGGGGCTCTTTGGATGTGGGTCGACTCCCGCCTGATCCATGTGGACGCGCTGAGTGGAGCCCCGAACACCCCGGGCGATACCTACCTGATCGTGGGCTCGGACTCGCGCGCAGGTTGGGCGAACGACGGCACCGTCGGCGCCAGGACCGACACCATCATCCTTCTCCACAAGCCCGTCCACGGGCCGGTCGCGCTCATCAGCATCCCTCGCGACTCGTACGTGGAGATCCCCGGCCACGGCAAGAACAAGATCAACGCAGCGTTCGCCTTCGGCGGCGCTCCGCTTCTGGTGCAGACCGTGGAGCAGCTCACGGGGCTCACGATCGATCGCTACTTCGAGGTGGGATTCCTGGGCGTAGCGGATGTTGTGGATGCCCTCGGCGGGGTCGACCTCTGCTACGACAAGGACGTCAACGACCCGCGAAGCACCCTCGTGTGGACGGCCGGGTGCCACCACGCGGATGGCGCCACGGCGCTCGCGTTCGCTCGCATGCGGTACAGCGACCCGCTGGGGGACATCGGCCGAACACAGCGTCAGCAGCAACTCATCTCGGCCGTCGCCAAGAAGGCGCTCAGCCCCTCCACACTCCTCAACCCGTTCGCGGTGGTCCGAGACATCGACGCGGGCCTGAACTCATTCAGCGTGAGCAAGGGCACTCGCGCGCTTGACCTCGCACGAGCGGCCAGCGTGTTCGCGGCCGCCCGCGGCGAGGGTGCCGTCACCGGAACCCCGCCACTCTCCACCCTCGACCACCGCGTCGACGGGGTCGGGTCGACCGTGCTCCTCGACCCCAAGAAGATCGAGGCCTTCTGGCGGAACATCGCGGACGGCGACCTGCCCCCCGGCCCCGTCGGGGGCGTGAGTTAGCGGTACGGCGGCGGGCTCCGCGGCTTGACCGGTGCGGCCCGCTCGCCCTTCCGCGCGCCGCTAGTCCTCGTGCTCGGC
>Ga0302299_10000545_pt1 | contig 20720 bp, 18 predicted proteins | sample III_Fen_N3_4_FD_198795 | JGI IMG/M metagenome (GOLD analysis project Ga0302299, IMG submission 198795) | Peat permafrost microbial communities from Stordalen Mire near Abisko, Sweden - III_Fen_N3_4 | ecosystem: Environmental > Terrestrial > Soil > Wetlands > Permafrost | place: Sweden: Abisko... | reverse complement strand
CCGGGATTCGCCCGAGCAAGCCCGACGTCGCGCTGTTCGTGTCGGATCACGACGCGGCGTGCGCGGGCGTGTTCACGATCAACCGCGCCAAGGCGGCCTCGGTGATCGACGCCGAGCGCCGGCTGCCGGCCGAGGCGATGCGCGCGGTGCTCGTGACCAGCGGCAACGCCAACGCGCTGACCGGTCGGGCGGGGACCGAGGCGGTCGACGCGATGCACGGCGCGGCGGCCCGCGCGCTCGGCATCGATCGCGCGCAGGTGGTCGGCGCGGCGACCGGCGTGATCGGCATGCGGATGCCGTTCGAGAAGGTCGTCGCGGTGATGCCCGGATGTGTCGAGCTGCTCGGCCCCGATCCGTCGCCCGCCGCCGAGGCGATCATGACGACCGACACGACGAAGAAGCTGGCGTCGCGCACGGCCGTGATCGATGGCGTGACCATCACGCTGACCGGGATCTGCAAGGGCTCCGGGATGATCGCGCCGCAGCTCGCGACGATGATCGCGGTGATCGTGACCGACTGCGCGATCGACGCGACGACGCTGAACGCCGCGGTGAAGGCGGCCGCGCCGGATACCTTCGATCAGCTGGTGATCGATGGCGACATGAGCACCAACGACAGCGTGTTCGTGCTCGCGAACGGCGCGGCCGGCAACCCCAAGCTGGTCGCGGCCGACACCCGATCGTTCCAGGCGTTCGTGGCCGCGCTGACCGATCTGTGCGACGAGCTGGCCCGCGACATCGCCGCCGATGGCGAAGGCGCGACCAAGCGGCTCGAGGTCCGGGTGACCGGCGCACCGACGCGCGCGATCGCCCGCGACATCGCCAAGGCGATCTGCGTGTCGCCGCTGGTCAAGGCGGCGATGTTCGGCCAGGATCCGAACTGGGGCCGCGTCCTGGCGACGATCGGCGCGCGCTGCGGCTCGCAGAACTTCGACATCGATCCGGCGCGCTGCTACGTCGCGATCCAGGACACGCCGGTGTACGACGCGGCGCCGGCGGCGTTCGATCGCAACGTGCTGAAGGCCAAGCTGCGCGAGCCCGCGGTCGTGATCGCGGTCGATCTGCGGACCGGCGCGGCGGGCGCCAAGGCCTACGGCTGCGACCTGTCGTACGACTACGTCAAGCTCAACGCCGACTACACCTCGGTGCTGTTCGAGGCGGCCGACGGCGGCGTCCGCAAGGATGACCGGCTCGGCAACTACTCGCCGGCGTTCAAGCGCGCGTTCCTGGTCCAGGCGCTCGGCTACATCTCGCGGTTCCGCGGCACGCGCTGCGTGATCAAATATGGCGGCGCGGCGCTGACCCGCGATGGCCTCAAGCGGTCGTTCTGCGACGACGTGCTGCTGCTCCACTCGGTCGGGCTCCAGCCGATCGTCGTCCACGGCGGCGGGCCGGATCTGGCGCACGCGCTCGACAAGATCAACGGGCACCCCGAGCTGATCGACGGCGTCCGGGTCACCCCGGCCTCGGAGCTGCGCGTGGTCGAGATGCTGACCGGCCAGATCAACACCGAGATCGTCACGATGCTCAACCGCGGCGAGGCCAGCGCGGTGGGGCTGTCGGGCAAGGACGCGGCGCTGCTCCGCGCCAAGAAGCGGGTGCGCGACGACGGCCGCGATCTCGGCCAGGTCGGCGATCTGGTCGAGGTCAACAAGGGCTTCCTCGAGTCGCTGATCGGCCAGCACTACATCCCGGTGATCTCGCCGGTCGGCCTCGGCGCCAACGGCGAGAGCTACGATCTCGACGCCGACGGCGTGGCGGCCGGGATCGCGCGCGCGCTCGGCGCCGACAAGTTGATGTTCCTCGCCGACGTGCCCGGCATCGTCGAGAACGGCGAGCTGATCAGCGAGCTCGCGCCGCCCGGCGTGCGCGCCAAGCTCGAGGCCGGGGTCATCACCGGCGGCATGGCGATCAAGGCCGCGGCGGCGCTCCACGCGCTGGCCGGCGGCGTCCACGGGGTCCACGTGATCGACGGCCGGATCCCGCACAACATCATCGCCGAGCTGTTCACCGACACCGGCGTGGGCACGCTGATCAAGGGCGACGGTTGATGGCGGATCTCGAGGACACCCGGGCGCGCCGCGCGCTGATCGTCGAGCTGGTGCGGACCAACCACGTGACGACCCAGGGTGACCTGCGCGATCTGCTGCGCGCCAAGGGCCACGACGTCACGCAGGCCACGCTGTCGCGCGATCTGGCCAAGCTGCGGGCGCGGCGGGTCTCGATGCCGGGCGGCGGCACGGCGTACGAGATCGAGGGCTTCGCGGCGCGCGACGACGAATCGCAGCTCGCGGCGATGGCGCAGCTGGTGCTTGGGATCCGCGAGGGCGCGGCGATCGTCGTGGTCCACACCCGCCCGGGGGCGGCGCAGGCCGTGGCGGCGATGCTCGATCAGGCGCGGCTCGAGAGCATCATCGGCTCGATCGCCGGCGACGACACGATCTTCGTGGTGCCGGAGCGCCGGGTCACGACGGTCGCGCTCGCCAAGACGCTGCGCCGGCTGCTCACGCCCGAGTCGGCGCAGCAGCGCTGATCGCTAGTCCCGGTGGTACGGCTCGCCGCGCAGGATGCGGAAGCCGCGGTAGATCTGCTCGAGCACGATCACGCGGACCAGGCGGTGCGCGATGGTGAGCCGGCCGAACGCGATCAGCTTGCGGGCACGCTTGCGGATCGCGTCGCTGTGGCCGTCGGCGCCGCCGATCGCGAACACGACCGGGGCGCCGCCGCCGTGCTGCTGCTCGGCGCCGAGGATGTCGTGGGCGAACGCCGTGCTGGTCAGCGGCTCGCCGCGCTCGTCGAACGCGTAGAGGTGCGCGGCGTCGGGCAGCGCCGTGATCAGCGCGGCCTCGTCCTTGGCTTCGTGGACCGCGACGGTGACGTAGGGCCGCAAGCGCTTCAAGTACTCGCGCTCGGCGTCGGCGAGGTACGACTCCTTGAGCCGGCCGACGACGGCGACCGTGATCTTCATCGCTGCCGGCGCCGCGGCTACGGCGCGGCGTCGTAGGTTTCGCCGGCCGGCAGGTGCGCGTCGGCCGGGACGTTCAGCGGCACCCGGGGGGCGTCGTTCCACAGGCCCTCGAGATCGTAGTGCTCGCGCGCCGAGTGGAGGAACACGTGGACGACGAAGTCGCCGTAGTCGAGCAGCGACCACTGGCCGCTGCGGGCGGCCTCGGCGCCGATCGGGCGCTGGCCGTCGAGCTTCAAGCCCGACGAGATGCCGTCGGCGATCGCGTCGACCTGGCGGTCGGAGCGGCCCGAGATCACGAGCTGGTAGTTGCAGAACGAGCACAGCTCGCGCACGTCGAGCAGCACCGGCTCCAGCGCCTTCTTGTCGAGCGCGAGGGCCAGGGCCCGCATCGCGCCGTCGAGCCCTTCGTCGAGCTCGTCTTGATCCTCGGGGGCCGCGGCAGGCCGGGCCAGCGGCGCCTCGGACATCGCCGCGCGCGCCTTGCCTTTGGTGGCCGGAGGCGCCCCCGGAACTGCGACGTCGCGCTTGCTGTGTGGCTTCTTGGTCATCGAGTCCTTGGTTCTCGGTCGCTGGAGTGTGTACCGCTAGGGCCGGATCTGGCCGGTGCCGCGGATCACGAACTTGGTGGTGGTGAGGCCCTCGGCGCCCATCGGGCCGTAGGCGTGGAGCCGGGTGGTCGAGATCCCGATCTCGGCGCCGAGGCCGAGCTCGCCGCCGTCGGCGAACCGGGTCGAGGCGTTGACGATCACCGTGGACGAATCGACGTCGCGCAGGAACTGCTCGGCGGCGGCGGCGTCGCGGGTGATGATCGACTCGGTGTGGTTCGAGCCGTAGGTCTCGATGTGGGCGACCGCGGCGGCGAGGTCGTCGACCACGCGGACCGCGAGGATGAGATCGAGGTACTCGGCGTACCAGTCGTCCGAGGTGGCCGGGCGCACCGCGGCGCCTCCCAGGGCGCGCACCGTTTCGTCGCCGCGCAGCTCGACAGTGGCGGCCAGGCGCGCGACCAGGAGCGGCACGAAGCGCCCGGCGATCGCGCGATCGATCAGCACGGTCTCGACGGCGTTGCACACGCCCGGCCGCTGGACCTTGGCGTTCTCGACGATCGCGGCGGCGAGCTCGAGATCGGCGGCGGCGTGGACGTAGATGTGGCAGACGCCCTTGTAATGCTTGATCACCGGCACGCGCGCGTGCTCGGCGACGTAGCGGATCAGGCCCTCACCGCCGCGCGGGATACAGAGATCGATCAGGTCGTCGAGCTGGACCAGCTCGGCGATCGCCTCGCGGTCGGTGATCGGGAGGAGCTGGACGGCCTCGATCGGCAGCTCGGCGGCGGCCAGGCCGTCCTGCACCGCGGCGAGCAGGGCGCGGTTGCTCTCGAGCGCCTCGCGGCCGCCGCGCAGGATGCACGCGTTGCCCGCCTTGAGGCACAGCGCCGCCGCGTCGGTGGTGACGTTGGGGCGCGCCTCGTAGATCATGGCGATCACGCCCAGCGGGATCCGCACGCGCTGGATCTCGAGGCCGTTGGGCCGGGTCTCGGAGCGCTCGACGCGCGCCAGCACCTCGGGCGCCGCCGCGATGTCGGCGACCGCGCGGGCCAGGCCGGACACGCGCTGCTCGTCGAGCAGCAGCCGATCGAGCATCGCGCCGGCCACGCCGGCCGCGCGCGCCGCGGCCAGATCCGCGGCGTTGGCGGCGAGGATCGCCGGCCGGTGGCGCTCGATCGCCGCGGCGGTCGCGACCAGCGCCTGGGTGCGCTGTGCAGCGGTCGACTTGGCGACGACGCGCGACGCCGTGCGCGCTGCTTGCGCAACGCCGCGAATCCGTCGAGCGCGCTCGATATCCACGGTCACAGAATCACGAGATCATCTCGGTGGATCGCCTCGTCGAGGCTCTTGTATCCCAGCGTGGCCTCGATGGCGGCAGATTGCAAGCCTGAGATCTTGCGGAGGTCGGCGGCCGGGTAGGCGGCCAGGCCGCGCGCCAGCTCGATGGTCGTTCCGGCCATGACGCTGACGGTATCGCCGAGCTCGAAGTCGCCCTCGACGGCGGTGATGCCGGCGGGCAAGAGGCTCTTGCCGTGATCGCGCAGCGCGCGGGCGGCGCCGTCGTCGATGAGCAGCCTGCCCGCCGGGCGGGCGCCATAGGCGATCCAGTGCTTGCGCGCCGACAGCACGCCGGGGCCCGGCACGAACAGCGTGCCGAGGTCGGCGCCGGCGAGCACGCGGGTCAGGATGTCGGGCTCGCGGCCGGGCGCGACGATCGCCGGGATCCCGGTGCGCGTGACGATCCGCGCCGAGCCGACCTTCGAGGCCATGCCGCCCGAGCCGACGCCGCTGGTGCTGCCGGTCGCGACCGGCGCCGCCTCGCGGTCGATGTCGTGGACGATCGGCATCCGGACGCCGCTTGCGTCGCGCACGCCCTCGACGTCGGTCAGGATCACCAGCGCGTCGGCCGAGATCAGGTTGCACACCAGCGCGGCGAGCTGGTCGTTGTCGCCGAACTTGATCTCCTCGGTCGCGACCGTGTCGTTCTCGTTGATGATCGGCACGACGCCGTGGTCGAGCAGCGCGCGCATCGTGAGCCGCGCCGAGAGGAACCGCCGGCGATCTCCGAAATCCTGGTGGGTGAGGAGCACCTGGCCGATCGCGACGTCGTGGACGGCGAACGCGTGCTCCCAGTGCTGCATCAGCCGGCTCTGGCCGACCGCGGCGGCGGCCTGCTGGCCGGGGAGATCGCGGGGGCGGCCGGGCAGCCGCAGCCGGCGCACACCGAGCGCGATCGCGCCGGAGCTGACGATCACCACCTCGACGCCGCGGCGCCGCAGCTCGACGACCTGATCGGCGATCGCGGCCGGCCGGCCGGCAGGGCTGTCGGCGAGCAGCCGGCTGCCGATCTTGACGACGACCCGGCGCGCGGTCGTGAGCTGACCGCGCGCTTGCGCGGGCACGCCGGCCGCGGGCGTGGCGATCGGGTCGATCATTTCACGCCTGCCGCGATGCGCGCCCGCCACCGCCGATCGAGCGCATCGAGCGCGCCGTCGAGGAACGGGTTGCCCTCGGCCGACAGCTGCACCTCGACCGCGGCGACGGTGCGCGACAGAAACCCGGACTTGCTCGCCAGCGCGGTCTCGACCGCCTGGTCGAGCTCGTCGACCGCCTCGGCGTCGGTCACGCTCGATCGGCGCGCTAGCAGCCGGCGCACCGCGCCACCGGTGGCGAGATCGGCCAGCTCGAGCGGGGCGCGCAGCGTCGCTCGCGCCGCCGACAGCGCGCCGCGGCGGAACGGATGGAACGACAGCGCGCCCGGCGTCTGGTCGATCGCGCGCCCGATCTCGTCGCGCAGCGCCAGCGCGGTCGCCGGGTCGAGCGCGAGCCCGGTGTGGAGCCGGGCGCAATAGTGATCGAACAGGGTCATCGTGACGAACGTGCGCGCGGCCGACCGGGCGCGCTCGATCGTCGCGACGGCGAGCAGCATCCGGCGCGCGGCGCGGCCGGCCAGCCGGACCACGATGCCGCCGGCGGCGAGCTGGACGAGGCTGGTCGGCGCGGTCGTGCCGTGGACCAGGGTCTTCAGCGCCGTGGCGTCGAGATCGACGTGGCGCGCCGCGGCGATCCGCCGGTAGCCCGCGCCGAGCACCGTGTCGACCGCCCAGTCATCGAGGAACGGGATCGGCAGCGCACCGGCGATGCTGCCGGCGATCGCGCGGGCGATGATCGCGCGGCGCTGGGCCACGAGGTATTCGCGGCTGTGGGCGAGGGATGTGGTCAAGGCTTGCCTCCGGTGGGCTTGGCGCGCGGCGCGGGCGCGCCGGGCCTGGCGGGGGCGGCGCTGCCTGCGGCCGGCGCGGCGGCGCTGCCTGCGGTGGGGGCGGCGATGCCGGCGGCCGGGCGCGCGGCGGTGCCGTCGGCGGTCTTGCGCAGCGGCGGCGCGATGCCCTGCAGCAGGTAGTCGCGGTCGTCGACCTCGCGCAGCCGCTCGGGAGTCGCGACCACCTCGTCGCTCGACGGCGGCGCGATCGCGGCGGCCGCGTCGAGCCCGGAGATCGTGGTGTCGAGGGAGACCTTCATCGTGAACCTCCTGCCGTCGCGCGAGAATCCGATGGCTCCGGCAAGCTTCACCAGCAACGGTACACCCTTGGCGGCGTCGAGCACGACCTCTCCTTCGACCGCATCGACGCTGCGGCCCTCCCGCCACTTGCGCTGCGCGATCGGCTCGGCCGCGGGTTTGCCAGGGTCGGCGGCCCGTCTCACGGTGATCTTGCGGGCGCCCCGGCCGGCGACCTCGACGCGGCCCGCGTCGCCGAGCTCGGCCCCGGGGCCGAGCAGATCCCACACCGCGGCGGTGGCCTCGAAGTACTGGTCGCGCAGCGCGAGCGGCTCCTCGGGGTTCTCGGGATCGCGGCCGTGCCAGCGCTGGTAGCGCGGCCGCAGGAACAGCGTGCCGTCGAAGTACGTGGTCTCGCGGCCGTAGTCGGCGGAGTTGGTGTAAACCGCGTGGTAGTTGCCGCCCTCGGCGCTCTCGATCTGCGCGTGGTCCGACAGATCGCTGACCACCTTGCCAGCTTCCTCGACCGTGGTCGCGGTGTTGACGGCGGCGCTGTGCGGCCCGATCGCGGCGAGCACCGTGCGGTACGGCCGCGCCAGCGCCCGGCCGAGCTCGATGGGATCGCGCGCGGCGAGCTCGAGATCGATCGGAGGATCGGCCTTGCGGACCTCGGTGACGAGGCCTGGCAGCTCCTGATCCGGGACGCTCTGCGAGCGGCCGCAGGCGGCGGCGCACAGGGCGGCAACGGTGTACCGGATCATCGCAGGGGTTCTTAGCTTTGCCGACGAGCTGGGTCAACTGGGCGCGGCTGGCCCCGCGGCCGTGGTACGGCTACGTTGACGTCCGTGCTGGATCGCCTCGAACCGCTCGTGAGCGAGCCGGCCACCTACGCGTTCGTGGTGGTGCTGGGCCTCCTGTGGGGCAGCTTCGCCAACGTCTGCATCTATCGCTGGCCGCCGACCGCCGAGCACCCCCGCGGCCGCTCGGTCGTGGCGCCGGGCTCGCACTGCGCCGCCTGCCAGGCGCCGATCGCCTGGTACGACAACGTGCCGGTGCTGGCGTGGTTATGGCTGCGCGGGCGCTGCCGGGCGTGCGGCGCGGGGTTTTCGGCGCGCTACGTCCTGGTCGAGGCGGTCACCGGCGCGCTGTTCGGCGTGGCGTGGTGGTTCGCGGTGGTCGCGACGGCCGGGGCCGAGCCGCTGGGCGCCCGGCTGTGCCACTTCGCGGTCGACGCGGCCTTCATCTACGTGCTCGTCGTGATCGCGTTCATCGATCTCGACCACAAGCTGATCCTCAACAAGGTCACGGTCCCGTCGATCGCGATCTTCTATGCTGCGAGCTTTCTGTGGTCGGATCGGCACTGGTACGACGGTGTGGTCGGCGCCGCGGTCGGCTACGGGCTGCCCTGGGCGATCGGCGAGGTGTACTATCGGGTCACCCGGCGCGAGGGCATGGGCCTGGGCGACGGGATGTTGCTCGCCCTGGTCGGCGCGCTCCTGGGCTGGCGCGGCGTGCTGGTCGCGCTGTTCGGTGGCTCCGTGGTGGGGTCGGTGCTCGGCATCGCCGCGCTGCTCGCCGGGCGGGGCGGCGAGGCGCCGGATCGCGAGATCGGAGGCGCGGCGACGCCACCGCTCGCGGCACCGGCCGCAGACGCCGGTGGCGGTGGCGACGGCGAGCCGCCATCCTTGATGCGCACCGAGCTGCCATTCGGCCCGTTCCTGGCGATCGCGGCCTTGTTTTACCTATTCGCCGAGCCGTTCATCCAGCTGCACTTCCGCCTCCCAGGTGGGTGAGCCCGCGCCGCGTCGTTGCTATAGTCCCCGCGTGGTGGGTCAAGCGGCCGAGCAGATCATCGCCGGCGTCGTGCTTAGCGAGCGCCTCGCGGTCACGATGTACGGGGCGATCCATCGCGCGCAGTTCGCGGGCCAGCGCAACCTCCGCGGCCTCGTGGTCGATCCGAAGATCCTCGTCGAGGAAGCCCTCCGGATTGCGCTGACCGATAGCGCCGCCGTGGCGACCGCGGTCGCGCTCGATCACAAGAACATCGTCCCCACCGTGGCGGTCGAGTCCGGCGGCCCGGACGTCGTGGTCGTGACGCGGGGCGTGGGCCGCTACGTCACCGTGCAGGATCTGATCGCCACCGCGCGTGCCAACCGCGGCCAGGGGGGCAAGTTGCCGATCCCGGTCGCCGCGGCGATCGGCCGCAGCGTGATCGAGGCGCTGGCGGCTGCGCACCAGGCCAAGGTCGTGCATGGCGCGGTCCACCCGCGCAGCGTGCTGATCGACGAGGATGGCGGGGTCCGGCTCGGCGACTTCGTGGTCGGCCGGGCGCTGACCACCGCGGTCACCCAGGGCGCCGATGCCGGGCTGTGGCGCGGCCTCGTCGGCTACCTCGCCCCCGAGCTCGCGGTCGGCGTGCAGCCCACCCCGGCGGCCGACGTGTTCGCCGCCGGGGCGCTGATGTTCACGATGCTGTCGGGCGAGGCGCCGCCGGGCAACCTGCACGTCACCCCGGCGGTCGAGCGGCTGGTCCAGCGCGCGCTCGATGGCGATCTCGCCCGGCGCTACCGCTCGGCGAGCGACCTGCTCGAGAACCTGCTCGAGGCGTTCGAGGACGATCGCTGGGAGATCGCCGATCGCGGCGAGGTGATCCGCGCGGCGGGGCTGTCGCGCCCCGATACCAACGTCGACGAGGCGACCGAGGATCTGCTGGCGTCGCTGGGCTCGGGGCCGAGCGCGCTCCAGGCCGCGTCGATCACGCCGGTCGGCTCGGTGCGGTCGAGCGCCGAGCGCGCGGCCGCCCAGCGCACGCCGCTCCCGCACCGGCTCGACGCGCTGCTCGCCGATCTCGACGGCGGCGACCACACCGCGGTCGAGGGTCGGCCGTTCACCCGCGATCCGATCAGCGAGCTGATCGCGCGCGATCCGCGGGGGGGCGAGGCGATCGTCTCGCCCCGGGCGCGCGTGCCATCGCTCGACGATCCCGACGACGATGACGACTACGCCCCGATCCCGGCGGCGCCCGGAGCCGACCGGGCGCTGGCTGGGCGGCCGCGGCGCCACACCGGCGATGAAGCCGCCGCGGTGGCGGCGCTGGCGGATCTGCAAGAGGCGGCGCCGGTGGCCGTGGTGCCAGCACCACCCCTCCCGGTCGCGCTGCCGGCGGTTCCGGCGGTGCCGCTGCCGGCGGTGCCGCTGCCGGCGGTGCCGCTGATCGACGCGCCGCAGATCCACGACCTGAAGCCGGTCCGGCTCAAGAGCCGGATCCCCGGCGCCATCGCGCTCGCGGTGGCGATCGCCGGCGGCATCGGCATCGTCGTCGTCTACAAGGACCAGGAGCAGGCGACCGCGGCGCAAAAGGAGCTCCGCGCACAGGCGCTGAAGAAGCACGACGAGGATCAGACCCGCGCGATCAACGCGCAGCCCGATCCGGGGAGCCTGGTCGTGACCTCGACGCCGGCCGAGGCCAGCGTGTGGCTCAAGCTCGGCCGCACCAACCTCGACACGATGGTGCTGCCGTCGAGCCAGCTCCACCGCGTGCGGCTCGAGCTCGAGGGCTACCAGCCGGTCGATACCGAGGTCGTCGCCGCGAGCTGGGAGGGTATGGGCGCGACGAAGAAGGCCAAGGTCTCGGTCACGCTCAAGGCCGCGGCGATCGATCGCAAGACCAAGCAGCCGGTGATCGAGAAGTTGCCTGCGTTGCCGCCCAACCTGGCCGCGCAGACCGGGTTCACGCCGGGCGAGGGCCCGGTCCACATCGAGACCTCCCCGCCGGGCGCCGAGGTCTGGCTGCTCATCGGCTACGCCAATACCGGGGTCCGGTTCCCGACGATCGCCGGCCGAGCCTACGAGCTGCGCGTCCTGGCCGAAGGCTACCGGCCCGGCTTCGCGGCGATCACCGCCGACGAGTGGCGCGAACCCACCGGCGATCCGCGCGCGCCGATCGACCTGGCCAAGAAGAAGCCGGCGATCGAGAAGCACGTCGATCTGCAGGTCGATCCCGACGCTGCCAAGCCAAAGCCGAGGAAGTGATGGCGAGCGCGCGGACGCTCCACGTGCGGTGCACGACCTGGGAGCAGGTCGAGGTGTTCCATACCCGCAAGCTGCGGCGCGGCAAGCTGCTGTCGATGAAGGTCCCGTTCCGCTGCGATCCGGGGGCCGAGGTCACGCTCAACCTCGAGCTGCCGAACCAGGTCGTGATCGTCATCGCAGGCGTCGTGCAGAAGTCGTCATCGGTCGAGGTCGACCCCACGTTGGCCAAGCCGGACGCCGGCAAGACCTGGCTCGAGGTCGAGCTGGTCGGGTTCACCGACGACGTCGTGGCGCGGATCCGCAAGATGGCGGCGGGCGAGGTGGCGCCGCCTGCGGCCGAGCCGCCGCCGATGCCCGCCCCGGCGTCGCGGCCGTCGCGGCCGTCGTATCCCCCCGGGGAGCTGCGCGTGGCCAGCGCCGTGGCGCGCGCGGCCGAGGCCCAGGTCGACGGGCTGCCCGACGACGAGCGCGCGGTGTTCCAGTACCTGACCGCCGAGCTGCGCCGGCTCCGCACGCTCGCGGTCCACGAGGTGCTCGACGTGCCGCGCGACGCCGATACCGACGCGATCCGCCGCGGCTGGATGGACCTGGTGCGCCGCCACCACCCCGATCTGGTCGCGCGCCGCAACGCCCCGGCGATCACCCACCTCGCCGAGGAGCTGACGATCCTCGCCAACCGCGCCTACGACCGGCTGCGCGTCGCGATGGTCGCCGAAGGCCGGGCGACCGCGGTGGGGCCGGTGCTGGCGCCGCCGCCCGGCTGGCTCGTGGGGTTCGACGATATCTCGAGCACCGGTTCGATCGTGCGGAGCAAGATCGCGCAGACCCTGCAGAACGGCGGCAACGCGCCGCAGGTCGAGGCGATCGCGCCCCAGGTCACGCAGATCCACGGCGGCGAGGCGTTCGAGCTGCGCGCGCGGGCGATGCTGGGCGACGGCGACGCCGACAACGCGCAGGAGGTCCTCGCCGCGGCGCTGTGCGTGTACCCGCGCAGCCGGCCGCTGCGGTCGCTGTACTACGTGGCCTCGGCGATCAGCGCGCTGTCCAAGGGCGAGCGCATGCTGGCGACCTCGCAGCTCGAGACCGCGCTGGCCCACCACGAGCAGTGCACCGAGGCCGCGGCGATCCTCGAGCTGATGCGGCGCACCAACGTCGCGGTGATCGCCGACGAGATGCGGCGGCTGTTCCGATGAGCCGCGCGGTCGGCATCGATCTCGGCACCTCGAACTCGGTGGTCGCGGTGATCGACAAGGACGGCGTGCCGCGCATCCTCACCACGGCCGAGGGCGGCACGACGATGCCCTCGCTGGTGTGGTTCTCGCCCGACGGGCCGGTCGTCGGTGAGCTGGCGCGCGCGGGGCTCGACTACAGCCCCGATCTGACGATCTTCGGCGCCAAGCGGCTGCTCGGCCGGAGGTTCGATCACCCCGAGATCCGGCGGCTCGCGCGGATCCTGCCGTTCGAGCTGATCGAGGCGCCCAACGGCGATACCTGGATCTCGCTGTCGGCCGGCCGATCGATCTCGCCCGAGGAGGTCTGTGCGCTGATCCTGCGAGAGATCCGCCGCATGGCGGAGGCGTACTTCGGCGAGCCGGTGACCCGGGCGGTGATCACGATCCCGGCGTGGTACGACGCCGCGCAGCGCCAGGCGACCAAGGACGCGGCGCAGATCGCCGGGCTCACCGTGCTGCGCCTGCTCAGCGAGCCGACCGCGGCCTCGCTCGGCCACGGCGCGCACCGCGGCGCCGATCGCAAGTACCTGGTCTGCGACCTCGGCGGCGGTACGTTCGACGTCGCGGCGGTCGACGTCGAGGCCGGCATCTTCGAGGTGCTCGCGACCACCGGCGACGCGTTCCTCGGCGGCGACGACATCGATCGCATCGTCGTCGATAACCTGGTCCGCGACGTGCGGTCCGGCCGCGGCTTCGACATCACCAACGACACCGTCGCGGTCGAGCGGTTGCGGCTCGCCGCGCAGTTCACCAAGCACGAGCTGTCCGACGTCTCGGTCAGCAAGATCTACCTCCCCGAGCTGGTGCAGCTGCCGTCGGGCCGGCCGCTCGAGTACGACAAGCCGCTCAACCGCAGCGAGCTCGAGCAGTGGGCCGATCCGCTGATCCGGCGGATCGAGGCGCCGATCCGCGAGGCGCTGCGGCGGTGCGGCCGCAAGCGCGGCGATATCGAGGAGGTGCTGCTGGTCGGTGGCATGACCCGGATGCCCGCGGTGCAGCGCGAGATCGCGCGGGTCACCGGACGCGAGCCCGAGGTGATCCCCAACCCCGAGGAGGTCGTCGCGGTCGGCGCGGCGCTCGAGGTCGCCCGGCTCGAGGGCACGATCGAGGGCGTGCTGCTGATCGACGTCGCGGCGCGCGGGCTCGCGGTGTCGATGGGCGGCGACTGCGAGCAGGTGATCGCGCAGAGCTCGGTGGTGCCGACCCGCGAGCACCGCGTGTTCGCGACCCGGCACGACGATCAGCTGCGCCTCGAGTTCGACGTCTGGGAGGGCGAGTCGCCCGATCCGGCGCACAACCGCCACCTCGGCCGCTACGCCGTGCTCGATCTGCCGCCGGCGCCGGCGGGGGACGTGCTGGTGCTCGTCGAGATGACGATCGACACCGACGGCACGATGCGGTTCGGCGCGAGCGAGCTGGTGTCGGGCGATCGGCTGCAGCTCGAGCAGATGTTCCACGCAGGCCTGGCGCGCACCGAGGTGCTGCGGCTGCAGCGCCAGCTCGAAGACTAGCCGCCGCGAGCGGTGACGATCGCACGGCTGCGAGAATCCGCGAGCGCCGCGCGGTGGCGGCGTTGACGGGCTGCGTCGATCGAGGGCGAGGCGACGGACGAGGCGCCGGATGAGGCGATGAACCTTCGACGCATCGCGAGGCGTCCGCCGACGGGTTCCCGTGCGTGCACGTGTGTGCCACGATGCCGGCCGTGCGACATGCAGTCATCCTCGCCGGCGGAAGTGGTACCCGCCTGTGGCCGGCGAGCCGTCAGGCGCGCCCCAAGCAGCTCCTCGCGCTGGCGCCGGGGGGCGAGACCTTGCTCGAGGCGGCGATCCGCCGCGGCCGCGCGGTCGCCGGCGATCGGGTCGTCGTCGTCACGGCGGCGTCGCAGGTCGGCGCGACGCGCGAGGTCGTCCCCGACGTGGAGCTGCTCGCCGAGCCGCTCGCGCGCAACACCGCCGCGGCGCTGGGCCTGGCCGCCGCGACGCTGGCGGCGCGCGATCCCGCCGCGGTGCTGACCGTGCTGCCGGCCGATCAGCACGTCGCCGACGAGGCCGGCCTGACCCGGGCGCTCGAGACCGCGCTCGACGCGGTCGAGGCCAGCGACGTGATCGGGACGATCGGCATCGCGCCGACCCACGCCGAGACCGGGTTCGGCTACCTCGAGGTCGACGCGATCGCGCTCGGGGAGGTCACCTGGGTGCGGCGGTTCGTGGAGAAGCCCGATCGCGCCACCGCCGAGGCCTACCTGGCAAGCGGCCGCTACCTGTGGAATGCCGGCATGTTCTGCATGTCGGCGCGCCGGCTGCTCGGCGAGCTCGATGCCCATCTCCCTGCCACCGCGCGTGCGGTGCGCGACATCGCCGCCGGCCGGGTGACCGCGGCCGAGATCTACCCCACGCTCGCACAGGTCTCGATCGATCACGCCGTGATGGAGCACGCGACGCGCGTCGTCACGGTGCCCGCCCGGGTCGGCTGGGACGACGTCGGCTCGTGGGCGGCCCTGGCGGCGCTGCATCCCCAGGACGCGCGCGGCAACACGGTCACCGGCGCCGCGGTCATCGTCGATGGCAGCGGCAACATCGCGATCAGCGACGATGATACGCTGATCGCCACGGTCGGGATGTCCGACGTGGTGGTGGTGAAGAGCGGCAATGCGATCCTGGTCATCCCGAAGTCGCAGGCTCAGGATGTGCGCAAGATCGTCGAGGCCCTTTCGGCGCGCGGGCTCGCGCGCTACCTATGATGGACAGTGAACCCTCGGGCCTTTCGTGAATACGACATTCGCGGCGTTGCGGACCGCGATCTCGACGACCTCACCGTCCGCGCGCTGGGCGCGGCGATCGGTGCGCAGGTCGCCGGCCCCGTCGTCGTCGGCCGTGATCCGCGCGTCACGTCGCCGCGGCTGTTCGGCGCGCTGACCGACGGGCTGCGGGTCCACGCCGAGGTCATCGATGTCGGCGTGGTGCCGACGCCGGTCTTGTACTTTGCCGCCCACCACCTCCAGCCGGCGGCCGCGGTCATGATCACGGGCAGCCACAACCCGGCCCCGGACAACGGCTTCAAGATGATGATCGGGCGCGATACCCTGCACGGCGCCGCGATCGCCGCGCTGCGCGACCGGGTGACCGCGCTGCTCGCCGAGCCGCCAGGCCACCCGACCCGGCCGATCCACTCGCGCGACATCATCGGCGCGTACCTCGACTACGCCGCGTCGATGCTGCGGCTCGGCGACCGCCGCCCCAAGGTCGTGGTCGACGCCGGCAACGGCGCCGGCGGCCCGACCGCGGTGGCGCTGTATCGCCGCCTGGGGTTCGACGTGGTCCCGCTGTACTGCGAGCTCGACGGGACGTTCCCCCACCACCACCCCGATCCGACCCAGCCGGAGAACGTCGCCGACCTGATCGCCGCGGTCGCGCGCGAGGGCGCCGAGCTCGGCATCGCGTTCGATGGCGACGCCGACCGGATCGGCGCGGTCGACGCCACAGGCCGCATCCTCTGGGGCGACCAGCTGATGATCCTGTTCGGCAAGGCGGTCCTGCGCGAGGTGCCGCACGCCAGCTTCGTCGGCGAGGTCAAGTGCTCCCAGGCGATGTACGACGTGCTGACCGCGGCGGGCGGCACCGTCGAGATGTGGAAGGTCGGCCACTCGCTGATCAAGCGGCGGATGAAGCAGATCGGCGCCGCGCTGGCGGGCGAGATGTCGGGTCACATCTTCTTCGCCCACCGCTGGCTGGGCTTCGACGACGCGATCTATGCCGGCGCCCGGCTGCTCGAGCTGCTCTCGCACGGCCCGCAGACGCTGCGCGAGCTGGCCGACGAGCTGCCGGTGATGATCAACACGCCGGAGCTGCGCATCGACTGCCCCGACGACAAGAAGTTCGCGGTGGTCGCCGCGGTCACCGAGCGCCTGCGGGCCGACCCGGCGGTCACCGGCGTCGTCGAGGTCGACGGCGTGCGCGTCACGTTCGCCGGCGGCTGGGGCGTCGTGCGCGCCTCCAACACCCAGCCGGCGCTGGTGATGCGCTGCGAGGCCAACACCGCCGAGCGGCTGGCCGAGATCAAGGCGGCGCTGGAGGCGCACCTGGCCGCCGCCGAAGCGCAAACCGCGTGATCGCGACCGGCGATCGCGCCGCGAGCGGCGAACCCACCCGCGCCAGGCCCCCGGGGATCAGAACGTCGCCTTGACGGCGTGGACCTTGATGCCGATCGACAGGGCGTCGGCCGCGCTGCACGACGCCGTGCTGCAGACATCGGGTTGCAGGGCGTTGCCGACGATGCTGCTCGGTCCCAGCTCGGCGGGGCTGATCGCGCAATCGTGCGTCGTGTCGAGGATGCTGATCAGGAGCGCTCCCGTCGTGCCGCTCGCGCATCCGCACGTGGGCGGCGACGTGAGATCCGCGCAGTCGCGCTGCAGGATCGGCGCGATCTGGGCGGCGAGCGCAGGGATCACGCTGGTGTTGAACTCGGTCTCGAGCACGGCGCCGCCGATGATGGCGGTCATCTCGGTCGCCGAGATCTGGCTCGCCTTGACGCGCGCGTTGACCAGATTCAATGTGATCGGGTTCGTGCTGCCGAGTGCGATCTGCAGCGTCAGGTTGCCGGGGCCGCCCGTGAACGTGCCGCCGGCGATGGTGCCGGTGACGATCGTGTTTGCCGGCGAGCTCGCCGCGACGCTGAACCTGCCGCTGCCATCGAGGTGATGGCGGCACGTGGTATCGGTGGCGCTGCTACACGCGGCCGGCTGGGGGTTCTCACCGATCTTCACGCTGAGGCCGGCCGCGGCCGCGGTGGCGAGATCGGTGGTCTGAAGATCTGCCAGCAACAGGATCGATCCCCGGTCCACCGCCTGCGTGATGGTTGGCTGGATGGGGAAGTTATAACCCGACAGCAGCGTGAACACCGGTGCGAGCTGGTTGTCGACCGAGCCATCGGGCTTCGACGAAGTGCTGGAGCCGAGATCGAGGCCGTAGCTGAGTTCCTGGTTGGGGTTGACAGGCACCAATGCTTGATCGACGACGTACTGGTAGTGCGTGCCTTCCGGCGCGACCTGACCAGCGTCGACGTCGGCGGTCTTCTTGTCATTGCTGCTACACGCGGCGATCGATAGCGGCAGCGCGCAGGCCGCGGCGAACAGAAATGAACGAGTCAATATCATGGGCGTCCCCTGGGCTTGGTGAAGCCTCGCGGTTCTAGCGCACACGTTGCCCACGGACAATGCGCGGACATGCTCGCCGGGGTGCACGGTGGCCTGTGCCAGGGAGAGGGTGCTCGATCGAGCACCGCGACGAGCGCGGGATCGTGCGCGGCGCGTCACACGGCGATCACGGACGCGGCGGAACCCCGTCGAATCGGACCGTCGCCCCGGCGCTCACTTTATGCGCCGCGCAATAGCCGCCATTGACCTCCAGCACGTAGACCGAAGGCGCTTTGACCTGGCGCAGGGTATCGGTGCGCGGCTCGGCGTTCTCGACGATGCCGGCGATCGTCATGTCCTTCGCGATGAAGATCATATCCAATGGAATGAGCGTGTTGTGCATCCAGAACGACCACGCGCGCTCCTGCCCCATGAGGAACAGCATGCCTTGATCCGGCGGCAGGTGCTGGCGAAACATCAGGCCGCGCTCGACCGTCGCCTCGGTGGCGACGACCTCGACCGCCACCGTGATATCGCCCTGCGGCGTCGCGAGCACGACCTTGGGCAGCTTGCCGGTCGGGGCCGAGGTGGCCGTGGCGCTCGCGGCGTCGTGGACCGGCGGCGGCGGGGAGACGTCATCGTGCTTGGCGCTCGACGAGCAACCGAGGAACGCGATCAGGAACAGGCAGCGGTACACGGGACCGACGCTAACATGACGCCCGACCGAGAGATTCACCGAGCCCGCCGGTTTACGGCATGGGGAATTTCGCACCGTCGCGGTAACCTCCGCGGGTGGCACATGCGGTGATCACGCGCGAAGCGGGCGCTGCGGCCCCGTACGCCGCGGCGCTCGCGCCGCTCGGATTCGAGACGACCGCGCTGCCGGTCACCCGCACCGCGCCGCCGCGCGATCCGGGCGAGTTGATCCGGGCGCTCGAACGCGGCGGCTACGCGGCGATCGTCGTGGCCAGCGCACGCGCGGCGGCGGTGCTCGCGGCGGCGCGCGGCCACGCGGCGCTGCCCGAGGTGTGGGCCGTGGGGCAGGCGACCGCGCGAGCGCTGGCGAGCGCTGGGATCGCGGCGCGCGTGCCCGCGGCGGCGCGAGATGCCAGCGCGCTGGCGGCGGCGCTGCTTGCCGATCGCGCGCTCGCGGGCCACCGCGTGCTGGTGCCGCGCGCAGAGGACGGGCGCGACGAGGCGATCGCGATGCTGCGCGGCGCCGGGGTCGAGGTCGATGCGATCGTGGCGTACCGCACGATTCCAGCCGACGCGGACGATCCGGCCCTTGCGCGCGGGCTCGACTTGCTGCGTCGCGGTGATGTCGCGGTGTGCGCCGTGTTCGCACCGTCCCAGGTCGCCGCGCTCGACGCGCTGGTTGGAATTCGTCAGATCTCCGCGCGGTTTGCCGCGATCGGTGAGACCACGGCGGCGGCGCTGCGCCACGCCGGGGCCGATGGATCGGCGATCGCGGCGGCAGCTTCCCCCACGCCAGAAGGCTTGGCCAAGGCCGTGCGCGCGGTGTATCCCCTGTCTCCATGAACTACCCCGACTACCGCCCGCGTCGGATGCGTCGCACCGAGGGCCTGCGCCGCCTGGTCCGCGAGACGCGCCTGTCCGTCGACGACTTCATCTATCCGCTGTTCTGCGTGCCGGGCTCGGGGGTCGAGAAGCCGATCTCGTCGATGCCGGGCCAGTTCAACCTGTCGGTCGACAAGGCCACCGAGCACGCCGCGCGCGCCTATGATCTCGGAATCCCGTCGGTTCTGCTGTTCGGCATCCCCGAGCACAAGGACGCGGTCGGCAGCGAAGCGTGGAAGGACTCGGGCATCGTCCAGAAGGCGATCCGCTCGATCAAGAAGCAGGTGCCGAACATGGTCGTCATGGTCGACAGCTGCTTCTGCGAGTACACCGACCACGGTCACTGCGGCGTGCTGCGCGAAGGCGAGCTCGATAACGACGCGTCGCTCGAGAACCTGGCGCGCGCCGTGGTGTCGTACGCCAAGGCCGGCGCCGACGTCGTGGCGCCCAGCGGCATGCTCGACGGCTTTGTCGGCGCGTGTCGCGAGAGCCTCGACGAGGAGCACTACGATCAGGTCGCGATCATGGCGTACTCGGCGAAGTACGCGTCGGGCTACTACGGCCCGTTCCGCGAGGCGGTCGAGTCGGCGCCGCAGCACGGCGATCGCCGCGGCTACCAGATGGATCCGGCCAACGTCGCCGAGGCGGTCCGCGAGGTCTCGATGGACGTCGCCGAGGGCGCCGATATCGTCATGGTCAAGCCGGCGATGGCCTACCTCGACATCGTCCGCGCAGTCAGCGACGAGATCAACATGCCGATCTGCACCTACGCGGTGAGCGGCGAGTACGCGATGATCGAGGCCGCCGCGGCCAACGGCTGGATCGACAAGGAGCGGATCGTGATGGAGACCCTGCTCGGCATGCGCCGCGCGGGCGCCGACATGATCATCACGTATCACGCGCCGTACGCCGCCAAGCTGCTGCGCAAGTAGCCGTGGCGCTGCGCTACAAGTTCGTCGAGCTGTCGATCGTCACCGACGAGACGATCGAGCAAGCGGTCAACGAGTGGGTCGCCCAGGGCTGGCAGCTCGAAGCCATCCGGTTCGTGACCACCGAGCACAGCAAGCGCCCGGCGATGGCGTTCGTGTCGTTCACCCGGCAAGCGCCGCAGGACGAAGCCGATCGCGAGCCGCCGCGCGCGCCGCGCGTGCTGGTCGCCGACGACAACGACGTCCCGTAGCCGCATCGCGCGCCACCTGCGCGGAGCCGTGACGGCTCAGCCGAACCGCACCGCGCCGCTGTGCTGGAGCGCCTCGATCTCGGCCGCGGTGTAGCCGAGCTGGTCCAGGACCTCGCGGCTGTGCTGGCCGAGCAGCGGCGCGGGCCGCGTGCGATCGCCGGTGGTCTCGGAGAACTTGATCGGGTGGCCGAGCGCCCGGGTGCGTCCGGCGCGCGGATGGTCGACCTCGAGGACCATCTCGCGCGCGACGACCTGGGGATCGGCGACCATGTCGCTGATCTGGTTGACCGGGCCCGCCGGCACCCCGGCGGCCTCGAACGCGCCGATCCACGCGGCCGACGGCCGCTCGCGCAGCCGATCGCCGATCGCCGCGGTGAGCTCGGCGTGGTTGCGCATGCGATCGGTGTTGGTCGCGAACCGCGCGTCCTCGAGCAGCTCGGGGCGGCCGATCACGTGGGCGATGCGTTCCCAGTTGGCCTGGTTCGCGCCGCCGACGTTGATCCAGCCATCCTGGGTCAGAAACGCCTCGTACGGCGCGGTGAGTACGTGCGC
>Ga0302299_10000544_pt1 | contig 20728 bp, 19 predicted proteins | sample III_Fen_N3_4_FD_198795 | JGI IMG/M metagenome (GOLD analysis project Ga0302299, IMG submission 198795) | Peat permafrost microbial communities from Stordalen Mire near Abisko, Sweden - III_Fen_N3_4 | ecosystem: Environmental > Terrestrial > Soil > Wetlands > Permafrost | place: Sweden: Abisko... | reverse complement strand
ACGAGGAGCGAGGCCGTGGCCACCAGGCCGAGGGCCCGGTAGTAGATGACGAGGTAGATGACCACGAGCAGCAGGCCCAGCGCACCGGCGACGAGACCGGCGTCGAGCTGGTCCTGACCCAGGGTGGGCGACACCTGCTCGACCGAGGAGACCTCGAGCGAGACCGGCAGCGAGCCGTACTTCAGCACGTTGGCGAGTGCCTTCGCCTCGTCGGCCGTGAACGACCCGGTGATGACGGCGCTGCCGCCGAGGATGGCCGTGCTGACGTACGGCGAGGACTCGACGAGGCCGTCGAGCACGATGCCGAACTGGTTCTGCGGCGAGGGGTTCTGCGCGAGCTGACCGGTGACGGTGGCGAACTGCTGGGCGCCGGTGGAGGTGAAGGTCAGGTTGACCTCCCAGCCGCCCCCGGACTGCGACAGACCCGCGGACGCGCTGGAGATCTCCGTGCCGCGCACGGCCGCCTTGTCGAGCAGGTACTTGAGCGCGCCGTCCTTCGAGCACGTCACGAGGAACTGCGTCGGGTCCGCCAGACCGCCCTTGCGGGCCGCCGGCTTCGTGCAGTCGAGGCTGGTGAACGCCGCCTGCAGCGCCGCGTCGTTGTTCTTCGACTGGATGGGCGGGTTGCCGTCGACGGAGGTGACGCCGTTCTTGTCCGTCGCCGCCGTCGCCTTGGGCGAGGCGGACGCGGACGCCGACGCGCTCGGGGACGCGCTCGGGCTCGCCGACGTGGCGGTGCCCTTGAGCGCGCCGGTGATCACCTTGCCGTTCGACGACGTCGACGGTGACCCCGCGGCTGCCGAGGAGGACGGCGTGATGGTGCTCGACGCCGAGGCAGACGCGGACGGGCTGGCTGTGCTCGAGGCGGTGCTGGACGCCGACGGCGTCGGCGTGGCGGTGGGCGTGACGCCCCCCACGTCCTCGAGCAGCACCGGGCGGAAGTCGAGCTTGGCGGTGGTCGCCAGGGTGTTGAGGACCGCGGAGTCGGTGACGCCCGGGATCGACACGATGATGCTGGCGTTCTGCCCGCTGCCCTGGGTCGTGACCTCCGACTCGGCGACACCGAAGCCGTCGACGCGCTGGCGGATGATCTCGACGGCCTGCTTGAGCTGGTCGTCGGTCACGGTCTGGCCGCCCTGGTTCGCGGTCGGCGTCAGGATCACCTGGGTGCCGCCGCGCAGGTCGAGGCCGAGCTTGGGGACGTGGGACTGGCCCGGCCAGAACGTCCAGATGCCGAGAAGGAGCACCACGAGTCCGAGGATCGCGAGAGTGCGCTCGGGGTTCGTGTGCTTCTGGGTCGGTGCTGCCACCGTCGTGTCTCCTGTGCGTCCCACCCCGGCCGACGTGGCCGCGTGCGGGATCCCTCGTGCCCGCGGACGTGCGCGGGACCTGCCGTGACGACCCGGGGGCCGTCGTTGTCCGTTCGGGCCAGGACGGCCCTCTCCGAGCGCTCCCCGTGACGTCCGCAGACGTCGGGGGCGTGCGTGAGCAGTATGGAGGACGACGCGGCCGTCCCCCGAACCAGGCCTAGCCGGTAGGCGTGTCGCCTTCCGTGATCGACGCCTGGGTCTCCCCTGTCGTTCCCGGCTCGGTCACGGGGTCGACCACCGAGGCGATGGCCGCGGTGACGAACCGGACCCGGACCCCGTCGGCGATCTCGAGCTCGACCCGGTCGCCGTCGACCGCCGTGACGGTGCCGAACAGGCCCGAGGTGGTCATCGCCTCCACGCCGGGCGCCAGCCGCGAGGCGACCGCGGCCTGGGCCGACTGGCGCGCACGGGACGGCCGCAGGATCAGGAAGTAGAAGGCCACGATGAGGACGAGGAACGGGAGCAGGGCGCTGAGGGTCACGCGGGGTCCTCCGGGTCGTGCCGGCGGGTCCCGGCGTCGTGCCGAGAGTCTAGGCCGGGTCGGACGGGCCGGACTCCGCCTCGACGGCGTCGCCGAACGGCAGCGGCGGCGTGGCGCCGGGCGGCGGCCGCAGCCCGAGATGGCTCCAGGCCGCTGGGGTGGCCACGCGGCCCCGCGGCGTCCGTGCGAGGAGGCCGGCGCGCACCAGGAACGGCTCGCAGACCGTCTCCACGGTCTCGGACTCCTCCCCCACGGCGACGGCGAGCGTGCTCAGGCCGACGGGTCCGCCGCCGAAGCGCCGGAGCAGGGCGACGAGCACGGCGCGGTCGAGCCGGTCGAGGCCGATCTCGTCGACCTCGTAGAGCGCCAGCGCATCGCGGGCGATGGCGAGGTCGACGTCGCCGTCGGCTCGCACCTGCGCGAAGTCACGCACGCGGCGCAGCAGACGGTTGGCGACGCGTGGCGTGCCGCGGCTGCGGCCGGCGATCTCGGCGGCCGCGTCGTCGGTGAGGGCGACGTCGAGCAGCGCCGCCGACCGGGCCAGGATCGCGCGCAGGTCGGCCGTCTCGTAGAAGTCCATGTGCGCGGTGAAGCCGAACCGGTCGCGCAGCGGTCCGGGCAGCAGACCGGCCCGGGTGGTGGCGCCGACCAGGGTGAAGGGCGGGAGCTCCAGCGGGATCGCGGTCGCCCCTGGACCCTTGCCCACGATGATGTCGACCCGGAAGTCCTCCATCGCGAGATAGAGCATCTCCTCGGCGGCCCTCGACATCCGGTGGATCTCGTCGAGGAACAGCACCTCGCCCGGGATGAGGCTGGAGAGCACGGCCGCGAGGTCCCCCGCGTGCTGCAGCGCCGGTCCGCTCGTGACGCGCAACGGCATGCCGAGCTCGCCCGCGATGATCATCGACAGCGTGGTCTTGCCCAGCCCGGGCGGACCGGCCAGCAGGACGTGGTCGGCGGCCCGGCCGCGCGCGGACGCGGCCTCGAGCACGAGCCCGAGCTGGTCCTTGACCCGCTGCTGGCCGATGAAGGCATCGAGCGTCCGGGGGCGCAGGGCGCCCTCGATGGTGGCGTCGTCGGCGACCGGGTCGCCGGCGACGAGCCGGGAGCCGTCGGCGACCTCGAGGTCGGGACGGTCGAGATCGCCGCTCATGCGCGGTCCAGCGAGCGCAGGGCGAGTCGGAGCACGGTCGCCACGTCGGCGTCGGGCTCGACGTCCTCCGCGACGACGGCGACGGCGGCGTCGGCCTCGCGCGCCGACCAGCCCAGGCCGATGAGCGCCTCGCGCACCTGGCCCTCCCAGGACGGCGCGGCCGATGCGGACGAACCGAGGTCGACGACCTCGCCCACCGGTGCCCCGAGCCGGTCCTTGAGCTCGAGCACGAGGCGCTGGGCGCCCTTGCGACCCACGCCGGAGACTCGCATGAGCGCGGTCAGGTCCTCGGCGGCCACCGCGCGACGCAGGGTGTCGGGCGAGAGCGCGGCGAGGACCGACTGGGCCAGGCGCGGTCCCACGCCGGTCACCGTCTGGAGGATCTCGAAGACCGAGCGCTCGTCGTCGTCGGCGAAGCCGTAGAGCGTGAGGGAGTCCTCGCGCACCACGAGCGTGGCCGCCAGGGTCGCCGGGTGCCCGACCCGGAGACCGGCCAGCGTGCCGGGCGCGCACTGCAGCTCGAGACCGATCCCACCCACGTCGACCACGGCGGAGCCGGCGGCGACCGAGGCGACGGAGCCGCGGACGTAGGCGATCACCGGGCACCTCCCACGGCGACGCGACGGCCGGGGGCCACGCGGGCCGCGGCGGCGCTGCGGGGCACGCGCGAGCGCGGTGCCGCCGCGGCGGCGGCGGCGAGGCGCGCGGAGGAGTCGCCGCGCCACAGGTGGCAGATCGCCAGGGCGAGCGCGTCGGCGGCGTCGGCCGGCTTGGGGATCTCGGCGAGGCCGAGGAGGCGGGCCACCATGACCCCGACCTGGTCCTTGTCGGCGCGGCCGCTGCCCGTGACGGCCGCCTTGACCTCGCTCGGCGTGTGCAGCACGACCGGGATGCCGCGTCGGGCCGCGCAGGTGATGGCGACGGCACCGGCCTGGGCGGTGCCCATCACCGTGCGGACGTTGTGCTGGCTGAAGACCCGCTCGACGGCGACGGCGTCGGGCTGCACGGCGTCGAGCACGAGCTCGAGGGCCTGCTCGATGCCGAGGAGGCGGTGCGCGAGGTCGGCGTCAGCCGGCGTGCGGATGACCTCCACGTGCACGAGGGTGAGGCGCCGCCCCGGCGACCCGTCGACCACGCCGACACCGCACCGGGTCAGGCCAGGGTCGACTCCGAGCACGCGCATGCCGTCGATCCCTCCGCCGTACCGAACAGGTGTTCGGATGCTAACGGAAGGGCGGCGACACCCGGCGCCAACACGCCGACGGCGTGGCAGAGAGGTGGTCTTCGCGTAGCAGCCGTCGCCCGCGACATAGGGCTGCGAAACCCCGCCGACGGTCGAGCCGAAGGCTCGACGTTGGAGGCGGGAAGAATTACGCGTCGATCTTCTCGAGGATCTCGTCCGACACGTCGGCATTGACGTAGACGTTCTGGACGTCGTCGATGTCCTCGAGGACGTCGATGAGGCGGAACACCCTGCGCGCGGTGTCCTCGTCGACCTCGACGGACATGCTCGGCAGGAACGAGGTGTCGGCCGACTCGTAGTCGATGCCCTGCTCCTGGAGCGACGTGCGGACCGCGACGACGTCGCCGGCCGCGCTCACGACCTCGAAGGCCTCGCCGAGGTCGTTGACCTCCTCGGCCCCCGCGTCGAGCACGGCGGTGAGGACGTCGTCCTCGGTGAGCGAGCCCTTGGGCACGATCACGACGCCCTTGCGGCTGAACAGGTAGGAGACCGAGCCCGGGTCGGCCATCGAGCCGCCGTTGCGCGTCATGGCGACGCGGACGTCGGAGGCGGCACGGTTGCGGTTGTCGGTGAGGCACTCGATGAGCACGGCGACGCCGTTGGGGCCGTAGCCCTCGTACATGATCGTCTGGTAGTCGGCACCGCCCGTCTCGGCTCCCGAGCCGCGCTTCACGGCGCGCTCGATGTTGTCGATGGGGACCGAGCTCTTCTTCGCCTTGTAGATGGCGTCGTAGAGGGTCGGGTTCGCGGCGGGGTCACCGCCGCCCATGCGCGCGGCGACCTCGATGTTCTTGATCAGCTTCGCGAACATCTTGCTGCGCTTGGCATCGACCACGGCCTTCTTGTGCTTCGTGGTCGCCCACTTGGAGTGGCCGCTCATGCCTGCTCTCTCACCATCTCGACGAAGTACTCGTGAACACGCGTGTCCCCGGTGAGTTCCGGGTGGAAGGACGTCGCGAGCAGGTGCCCCTGCCGGACGGCGACGATCCTACCTGCGGCGGGGCCGACGGGGACGCGCCCGAGGACCTGCACCGCCTCCCCCGCCTGCTCGACCCACGGGGCGCGGATGAACACGGCGTGCAGCGGGGTCGGGCCGAGCACCGGGATCTCGATGTCGGCCTCGAAGGAGTCGACCTGGCGGCCGAAGGCGTTGCGCAGGACCGTGACGTCGAGGCCGCCGATCGTCTCCTGGTCGGGACGCCCGCCCTCGATGCGGTCCGCGAGCATGATCATGCCGGCGCAGGAGCCGTACGCCGGGAGCCCGCCGCGGACGAGCTCGCGCAGCGGCTCCATGAGCCCCCACCGCAGGGCGAGGTTGCTCATCGTCGTGGACTCGCCACCGGGGACCACGAGGGCGTCGATCCCCTCGAGGTCCTCGACCGTGCGCACGCGGCGCGTGGCGACGCCGAGACTCCGCAGCGTGGTCTCGTGCTCGCGGAAGTCGCCCTGGAGGGCGAGGACCCCGACGAGGGCGTCAGCCCCGGTCGGGACGGGGCTCACCAGCCACGGTCCTCGAGACGGTGGTGCACCGGGAGGTCGGCGACGTTGATGCCGACCATCGCCTCGCCGAGGCCACGGCTCACCTTCGCCACGATCGCCGGGTCGTCGTAGTGCAGCGTGGCCTGGACGATCGCGTTGGCGCGCTCGGCCGGGTTGCCGGACTTGAAGATGCCCGAGCCCACGAACACGCCGTCGGCGCCGAGCTGCATCATCATCGCGGCGTCGGCCGGCGTGGCGATGCCGCCGGCGGTGAACATCACCACCGGGAGCTTGCCCAGGCGCGCCACCTCGACGACGAGGTCGTACGGCGCCTGCAGCTCCTTCGCCGCGACGTAGAGCTCGTCGTGCGACATCGACGACAGCCGGCTGATCTCGGCGCGGATGGTGCGCATGTGCTTCGTGGCGTTGGAGACGTCGCCGGTGCCGGCCTCGCCCTTCGAGCGGATCATCGCCGCCCCCTCGGTGATGCGACGCAGCGCCTCGCCGAGGTTGGTCGCGCCGCACACGAAGGGGACCGTGAAGGGCCACTTGTCGATGTGGTTGGCGTAGTCGGCCGGGGTGAGGACCTCGGACTCGTCGATGTAGTCGACACCGAGGGACTGCAGCACCTGGGCCTCGGCGAAGTGGCCGATGCGCGCCTTGGCCATCACCGGGATCGAGACCGTGGCGATGATGCCGTCGATCATGTCCGGGTCGCTCATCCGGCTCACGCCGCCCTGGGCGCGGATGTCGGCGGGGACCCGCTCGAGCGCCATGACGGCGACGGCACCGGCGTCCTCGGCGATCTTCGCCTGCTCGGGCGTGACGACGTCCATGATGACGCCGCCCTTGAGCATCTCGGCCATGCCGCGCTTGACGCGGGCGGTGCCGATCTCCGGGGTGCTGGCGGTGTGCTCGGACTGCGCGGACATCAGGGACCTCGTGAGGACTCAGGGGTGGGCGATCGGCTGGGGCTCGCCGGGATCCCGGCGACTTCAGGAAGGATACCCGTCCCCGGCGGGTCGGCCCGACGACGCCTGCGCTCAGGCGAGGACGGCCTTGGTCTTGTTGTTGACCAGGACCACCCAGATCTGGCCCGCGGCGAACGGGACCAGCTGCCCGTCGGCGCCGGTGAACGTGGTGCCGGAGGTCAGCGACGTGCGCGTCCAGGTGACGGCGTAGGCCTGCCCGTCGCGCAGGACCCAGGCCTTGCCGGTCCCGACCGTCTCCAGCTTCGGGGTCTTGCCGCCGAACTTGTCGCCGAAGCCGGAGTCGTGCTGCCGGACGTACTGGATCACCACGGTGGTGGCGTGCTGCGTGCCGCCCTCGGTCGCGCGCGCCGGCTTCTTGTTGAGCAGCACGTCGTATGAGGTCGCCTTCGCGTTCCAGACGAACTTCGCCTGCGAGGACGGGTAGTTCGCCGTGACCGACTTCACGGCCCTGCCGCCCGCGGGGGCGTCCGCCGAGAACACGAAGCCGATGTCCCGAGACAGCGAGGCCTTCGGGGCGCGCGCGAGGAGCCGGGCCGGGACCCCGAAGAAGTTGTACGGCGCCTTGCGGTGCGGGTCGCGGTAGTAGCCCGACGGGCCCTTGTCACCCGACACGTCGTAGATCGACGCCTTGGCGAGGACGGGCCGCATCTTGTGCTGGGCGCCGGAGTAGGCGAACGCAGGGCGCCCGAACTGGGCCAGCAGGTCGATGTCGGAGATCCGTGCGCTGCGGACCGGGCCGACCGCGCGCGGCTGCACCGAGGAGAACACCGCCGCGATCCGGGTGAGGCCGAACTCGACCTCCTCGACGTAGACGATGTCGGCGGACTTCAGGCCGGTGTGCGGCTGCGCGTTCGGGGTGTTGTCGAACTTCACCACGAGCACCGGCTTGCCGGCGCCGCCGGCGCGGCCGGAGAACGGCGAGGCGCCGTCGGGGATGCCGACGGAGTCCGACGGCGACGCGCTGACGGACGCGGCGTCGGAGGGCGTCACGCTCGGCGAGACGGCAGTGGCCACCGCGCTCGTCGACCCTGACGAGCCCGAGCAGGCGGCGAGCGCCAGCGCAGCGACTCCGAGGGCAGCGAGCGCAGCAGTGCGGTGGTGCCGTGGGGCGTGCACGTCGTCCTCCTCCGGGCCTCCCCCGTGAGAGGACCCTCCACGAGGGTAAGCGCCGTGTCCTCACCGACCCGCGAGGCCCGCCGGAGCCGTGTCGTCGAAGTCGGCCGTGGTCGGCAGCGCGGTGTAGCCCGCCAGGCGGAACCAGCGCACCACCCGCTTGCGGCGCAGCTGCAGGCAGCTGCGCACGACGTCGTTGTGGAAGCGCCGGGCGAGCTCGACCCGTCGGCACGCCACGGCGAGCTCCGCGAGGAGCTGGTCGGCGAGCTCGCCGTCGGGTTCGGCGTCGGCCCGGATCTCGTCGACGTCGTCCCGCGTGTCGAGCACGGCGCCGAGGGTGCGGGTCAGCTCGCTCTCCACCAGGTAGCGGCGGGTGTCGTCCTCGGGATCGACGACCAGGGTCTCCTGCGCCGAGGCGGACAGCAGGATCGAGGACGCCGGGTCGAGGAAGCCCGACGACGCGAGGTCCTGCACGGCTGCTCCGCGGCGCAGCAGCTGGGCGTCGAGCGCCGCATGCGTGGTCTCGATGCGGTGGTGGAGCCGGTCGAGGCGGCCGGCCATCGAGGCGAGGTAGACGACGATCGCGCCGATCACGACCGCGATGATCAGGAGCTCGCTGAGGCGGTCCACGGGTCACTCCCCCCGGTCGTCGGGGTCGAAGCGCGAGAGGCGGCCGACGAGCTGGCCCCGGAAGTCCTCGCTGACCTTCTCGCCGGTGACGGTCACGGCGTCGTAGACCTCCACCACCCGCTTCGCGACGCTCACCCAGTCGAACTCCTGCGCCCGGGCCAGGCCGGCACGGGACAGCCGGGCACGCTCGTCCACGTCGGAGAGCAGCTCGATGGCGACGCGGGCGAGGTCCGCCGCGTCCTCGTTGACGAACGTGGCCCCGGCGTGACCGTCGACCAGCACCCGGCGGAAGGCCTCGATGTCGCTGGCGAGGACGGGCGTCCCCGACGCCATGGCCTCGAGCAGCACGATGCCGAAGCTCTCGCCGCCGGTGTTCGGGGCGACGTAGAGGTCGGCGGACACGAAGGCACGGGCCTTCACCTCCTCGGTCACCAGCCCGAGGAACTGCACGCGGGAGGCGACCTCCGGGGGCAGGTCTTCGCGGAACTCGTCGATGTCGCCGGGACCCGCGACGAGAAGTCGCACACCCGGGTGTGCCGCCGCGATCGCCGGGAGCGCCTCGAGCAGCACCGGCAGCCCCTTGCGCGGCTCGTCGATGCGTCCGATGAAGAACAGCGCGTGCCCCTCGCCCGGCCAGCCGGGCAGCGGCTCCACACCACCGAACGCCGAGCAGTCGACGCCGTTCGGGATGAGGACGGCGTCGCCGCCCATGTGCTCGACGAGCGTCTGCCGAGCGGCCTCGCTCACCGCGATGCGCGCGGAGACCTTCTCGAGCGCCGTCTGGGCCAGGGGGTACATCGCCGAGAGGACCCGCGAGCGCTGCATCGACGAGTGCCACGTGGCCACGACGGGACCGCGCGCCGCCCAGCAGGACAGGATCGACAGGCTCGGGGACAACGGCTCGTGGATGTGCAGCACGTCGAAGTTGCCGTTGCGGATCCACCGGCGCACCCGGCGCGTGGTGACCGGGCCGAAGGCGATCTTCGCCTTGGAGCCGTTGTAGGAGACGGAGACGGCCCCACCGACGGAGACGACGTACGGCGGGAGCTCGATGTCCTCGTCGCACGGAGCGAGGACGCTGACGTCGTGCCCGAGCCGGATCAGCGCCACCGCGAGGTCGCGCACGTGCGCCTGGACCCCGCCCGGGGCCGACCAGTCGTAGGGGCAGACGATGCCGATCTTCACGTGTGCCCGCCTGCGCCGGCGCTCACGACGTGGGCGCCTTGCTCGGGTCGAGGTCGTCGACCCAGAGCCGCTGGAGCATGTGCCAGTCGGTCGGCCGCTCACGGATGGAGACCTCGATCTGGTCGGCCACGAGCTGCGTCGTCCGGAAGATCCGGCGCGAACGCTCGCCCTCCGTCAGCACCTCGACCGGCGGGAAGAACCGCACGACGTTGTGACCGTCCTCGAGGTAGAGCTGCGCGGTGAGCAGGACCGCGCCGGTGTCGACCGCCAGTGCCGCCGGCCCGGCGGGGAACTTCGCCTTCGCCCCGAAGAAGCGGACCGGCACGCCGGAGTTGGACAGGTCGCGGTCGCCGAGCAGCGCGACGAGGTGGCCCTCGTGCAGCTTCTGCGAGAGGTAGGGGAACACCGGGTCACCGCCGGTGAGCGGGATGACGTCCATGCCGAGGCCGCGGCGGAAGGCGAGGAACTTCTCGTAGAGGTCCTCGGGCTTGAGCCGCTCCGCGACCGTCACGACCGGCGAGTGCGCGAGCGTGGCCCACGCCCCGGCGTGGTCCCAGTTGCCCATGTGCGGCAGCGCCACGACGACCCCGCGGCCGGTCGCGAGCCCGTCGGCGAGGTGGTGGTCGTCGATGATCCGGATCGAGTCGAGGATGCGCTCACGGCTCCAGCCCGGGAGCCGGAAGGCGTCGCACCAGTAGCGCATGTAGGAACGCATGCCCTGCCGCGAGAGGGCCCGGATCTCCTCGTCGTCGGCGTCGGGCACGATCCGGCGCAGATTGGACTCGAGGCGCAGGACGCTCGACCCCTTGCGCGTCCACATGGTGTCCGCCACCCGCTCGAACAGGGAGTAGGCGGTCCGCTCCGGCATCCGGCGTACGGCCGACCAGCCGGCGCCGAACCCGAACGACACGAGCGTGTCGCCGATCGAGCTCACGAGGCGGCCCCCGGGGCGACGACGCGCAGCTGGCGACGCACGTGCACGATCCGCTGCCCCACCGTGAACCAGGTGAGCGCGAGGAGCACCCAGAGGGCGACGGGAAGGACGTAGGGGACTCCCAGGCCGTAGAGCAGCGCGGCGACGCCGGCGAGGATCAGCCGCTCGGCACGCTCGGCGATGCCCACGTTGCACTCCACACCGATGCTCTCGGCCCGCGCCTTGGCGTAGGAGACCACAGCGCCGCCGACGAGGCAGCCCAGTGCCGCGGCCGCCGTCCAGAGCTGGCCGGCGCCGGCGAAGCCGAGCACGATGCCGCCGAACATGGCGCCGTCGGCCACGCGGTCGAGGGTCGAGTCGAGGAAGGCACCCCACGGCCCGGACCGGCCGGACATGCGCGCCATCGTGCCGTCGAGCAGGTCGCTGAACACGAACAGCAGGATCACGACCACGCCGACGGCCCACTGCTGCCGCGGGAAGAACCACAGCGCCGCCACCGACGTGCCGAGCGTGCCGACGAGGGTCACGGCGTCCGGCGAGACGTGCATCCGGAGCAGGCCGCGGGCCACGGGGTCGACGGCGCCGGAGACGGCGCGGCGGACGGAGTCGTTGTTCAGCATGACAGTGACGAGAGTAACGGCGGAGGCCTTGGGCGAAGCGGTTGCCTCGCGCGACCCGCAGGAGTTGGGTGGGTGTCACGATCCATCGGCAACGACGCGGAGGCGATCGACATGGCAGACAAGAACGCAGCAGGAGCCGCCGGCAGGGCACCCGAGGCCGACCAGCCCGACAAGATCCGCAACGTCGTGCTGGTGGGCCCGTCCGGTTCGGGCAAGACGACGCTCGTCGAGCAGCTCCTCGTGGCTGCCGGGACCATTCCGCGCCCCGGCCGCGTCGAGGACGGCACGACCGTGTCTGACTTCGACGAGGCGGAGCTGCGCCAGCAGCGGTCCGTCGGTCTCGCCCTCGCGCCCCTCGTGATCGACGGCGTCAAGATCAACCTCATCGACACCCCGGGATACGCCGACTTCGTGGGCGACCTGCGCGCGGGACTCCGTGCCGCGGACGCCGCTCTGTTCGTGGTGTCCGCCGCCGACGGCGTCGACGGCTCGACCCAGCTGCTGTGGGAGGAGTGCGCCGCCGTGGGCATGCCCCGCGCGGTGGTCGTCACGAAGCTGGACAAGGAGCGTTCGGACTTCGACGACGTCGTGGCGATCTGCCAGCGCGTCTTCGGCGAGGGCGTCCTCCCCCTCTACCTGCCGATGCATGCGGACGACGGCACCGTCGCCGGGCTCATCGGCCTGCTCTCGCAGCAGGTCTTCGACTACTCCGGCGGCGAGCGCGTGGCCAAGGCTCCCGACCCCGAGCACGTCCCGCTGATCGAGAGCGCTCGCGGCAACCTCATCGAGGGGATCATCGCCGAGAGCGAGGACGAGACGCTCATGGACCGCTACCTCGGCGGCGAGGAGCTCGACGTCGACGTCCTCATCGCCGATCTCGAGACCGCGGTGGCCCGCGGGTCCTTCTACCCCGTGCTGGCCTCGGCCCTCACCCCGGTGGGATTCGGCACGGCCGAGCTGCTCGAGCTCGTCGTGCGCGGATTCCCGTCGCCGCTCGAGCACCCGCTGCCCGCGATCACCTCGCCCGACGGCCAGCCGCGCGAGCCGCTGGCGTGCGACGTCGACGGCCGGCTCTGCGCCGAAGTGGTCAAGACCACGACCGACCCCTACGTGGGCCGCGTCTCGCTGGTCCGCGTGTTCAGCGGCACCCTGCGCCCCGACGTCGTCGTCCACGTCTCAGGACACTTCGAGCCCGACCGGGGGCACGAGGACCACGACCTCGACGAGCGCATCGGCGCCCTGTCCTCGCCGCTGGGCAAGACTCAGCGCACCGCGGGGCACGCGGTCGCCGGCGACATCGTCGCCGTCGCCAAGCTGTCCCGCGCCGAGACCGGGGACACGTTGAGCGACAAGGAGCATCCGCTCCTGGTCGAGCCGTGGATCATGCCCGACCCGCTCCTCCCCGTGGCGATCGTCGCCCACTCCAAGGCCGACGACGACAAGCTGGCCACCGGCCTCGCGCGCCTCGTCGCCGAGGACCCGACGATGCGTCTCGAGCGCAACCCCGAGACCAACCAGCTCGTGCTGTGGTGCATGGGCGAGGCCCACGTCGACGTGCTGCTCGACCGGCTGCGCAACCGCTACGGCGTCGCGGTCGACTCGGTGCCGCTGCGCGTGTCGCTGCGCGAGACGTTCGCGACCTCGAGCAAGGGGCACGGCCGGCTGGTCAAGCAGTCCGGCGGCCACGGCCAGTTCGCCGTCTGCGACATCGAGGTGGAGCCGCTGCCCTCGGGGTCGGGCTTCGAGTTCGTCGACAAGGTGGTCGGCGGCTCAGTCCCGCGCAACTTCATCCCGAGCGTCGAGAAGGGCGTGCGCGCCCAGATGGAGCGCGGCGTCGCGGCGGGCTACCCGCTCATCGACATCCGCGTCACCCTCGTCGACGGCAAGGCGCACTCGGTCGACTCCTCCGACATGGCCTTCCAGCAGGCCGGGGGCCTGGCGCTCAAGGAGGCCGCGGCGGCCGCCAGCATCTCCCTGCTCGAGCCGGTCGACCGGATCCGCGTGCTCGTCTCCGACGAGTACGTCGGCGCCGTCATGAGCGACCTGTCGGGTCGTCGCGGCCGGGTCGTGGGCAGCGAGCCGATCGGCAGCGGGCGCACGCAGATCGTGGCCGACTGCCCCGAGCTGGAGCTGACCCGTTACGCCGTGGAGCTGCGGTCGCTCTCGCACGGCACCGCGACGTTCACCCGGACCTACTCCGGGCACGAGCCGATGCCGCCGCAGGTCGCGAAGAAGATCCAGGAGGAGTCCGCGGGGCACTAGCCCGAGGACACGAGCCGGAGCACCGACCCCGGTCGTCTCTGACCGCGCCGAGGAAGGCGGTCAGAGACGGCAGGTCGGGGTGCCGCCGGGCAGCCGGTGCCGGTTTGCCGCGACCAGCGCGTAGACACCGTCGGCCGCCCACGAGGTCGGTGCCACGCGCGTCAGCGCTCCCACGCCCCGGTACGCCGCGCCCAGCAGCCCGCCGTGCTCGGACCCGCCGACGCCCAGCAGGGCTCCCACGGCGCGCGCGCCGGACTCTCGCGAGGTCACGGGTGCCGCGACGTCACCGATCCACTGCACCCGCTCGTGGCACTCGCGCTCGGTGAGCGCGAGCGAGTCGAGATCGGTGCGCTGGTAGGGCACGGCCGAGAAGGCGTGCGGGAACCGCGCCTCGAACCAGCGGATGCTCGTCGAGCAGAACGCGCAGTCCCCGTCGTAGACGAGGACCGGCAGGGTCGTGAGGGCGGTGGTCACCGCTCCAGCCTCAGCCCGCGGGAGGGGGGTCGGCAAGTCGACGCGCGTCGTCGAGCCCGGACCGCAGCGAGTCGAGCTCACCGGTCAGCGACCCGACCAGCTCGGCGGCCCGGTCGTGCTCGATCGCGGTCGCCCCGAGGGCGACCACCTCGCCCATCCGCGCCGCGAGACCTTCCAGGCCGAGGACGGCGGTCTCCATCCGGGCCAGGAGCGTGTCGCGCAGGGTCGAGAGCCGCACCGCGACCTCGCGCTGCTGCGCGACCGCGGTGAGCGCCCGCTGGGTCTCGGCGCGCAGCCGGTCGTCCGTCGCCGCAGCGGCGCTGCCCGTCAGCCGGGCGGTCTCGGCGTCGAGGCGGCGCAGGTCGGAGCCCTCGAGCGACTGGTCGACCAGCGTGACGCGACCGCCCACCTCCCGGAGCGCGGTCAGCGCCTGTGACGACTCGTCCCCGACGTCGGACACCTGGTCGCGCAGCCACGGGTCGCCCGGCGCCTGGGTGAGCGACGCGATCCGGGTGACCGCCGCGTCGCCCCGGACGAGCAGGCGAGCGGCCGGGCTCCCGGGCGGGGGCAGCGGCAGCGTGTCGGGCCGATCGCGGTCGGCGTAGTCGGGTGCCGCCGGCTCCGTCGACCCGGAGAGGGATCCGAGCACGACCTTCGTTCCGAGAACCGCCGCGCCGATGGCGATGCCGACGGGCAGCGCAGCGGATGCGCTACTCGCGGCAACGACCGCCCAGCCGACCCCACCTGAGACGCCGGCCACCAGCCAGCCCCACGGGTCCCGCAGCTCCGCACGCACGCTCACGGCCCCATCCTGCCGGTGAGCGGGTCAGAAGTTCGACAGCACGCTCGCGAGGACCTTGCCGATGCTCGCCGGGTCGGACGCGTCGTAGTAGGCGGCGCTCGAGCCGTCGGCGATCCGCACCAGGGCCTCCTTGTCGGCGTCGGTGCTGTAGCCGATGGGGAACACGCGGACCGAGGTGTCGAGGCTCTCGCCGCCGAGCTGCGCCACGAGGCTGTCGAGGTTGGAGTCCGCGGGGAACTCGTTGCGGCCGTCGGTGAGGATGACGATCGCGTTGATCTTGCCGGTGTCGAGGTCGGAGAGCATCTGCTTCTGCGCCGCGCGGAGCGTGGCGTAGAGACCCGTGCCGCCGTCGGGCACGAGGTCGGCGATCGCGCCGGTGATCTGCGGGATCGTCGTCGTGGCGTCCCCGACGGGCACGAGGGAGGTGTAGGGCAGATCCCCGTCCTGCTGGGTGGAGAACGCCCACAGCCCGAGCTGGTCGCCGGGCGCGAAGCCCTTCACCGCAGCGGTCGCCGCCTGCTTGGCCAGCTCCAGCTTGGTCTGGCCGTCGGACCCGACCTGCTCCCCCATCGACCCGGACACGTCGAGGATCATCAGCACGCGGGCGCGCTTGCGCAGCACGTCCCACGACGCCTGCACCTGAACGAGCACCGAGGGGGCGGGGGGTGCGAGCACGACCGGCGGTCCGGCCGGCAGCATGCCGTTGGCCTCGGTGACGACGTCGCCGGGCTTCCCCTCGAACGACCGGAACGCCGCCGCCTGGAAGCGGGCCTGCTGCTCCGGCGCCCGCACGAACGCCAGGAAGTCGGCGGCGGCCGCCTTCTTCTCCGGCGTCACCCAGGTCGCGTTCAGCACGATGTAGGGGCTGTCGGACAGCAGGGTGCCGTCCTTGGGGTAGATCGCGACGAGCGGGATCTTCGGCTTCGGCGCCTGGCCGAGCGTCGCCGGGTCGCCGGACGGGTTCCCCTCGTTGTAGTCCCAGACCGACTTCTCCTCGACCGTGACGGCGGAGACGTAGGTGAGCCCGCGACCGGCCTTGTCGGCCTTCGCCATGTTGGCGAGGAAGGTGAGCGTGGTGTCGCCGTAGTGCACCACGGAGGACTCGATCTGCTTCACGAACGCCTGGGTCTTGGGGTTGCTCACGTCCTTGGCCGTGAGGTCGGACGACAGCCCGGTGGCGGCGAAGTAGGTCGCGATGGTGGCGTTGAGGCCCGAGGTCGACAGGTGGGGGTTGGTCTTGCCGAGCTTGAACCGCCCCCACTCCGGGTGGCCCACGGATCCCCAGCCGCGCGGGTCCTTCGCCAGGGCGAAGAGGTCGCTCCACCCGATGGGCTTCGTCGGCCACCCGAGCGCGGTGGCCATCGGTCGCGGCATGGCGACGGTCAGCGGCGTCTGCGCGATGCTCGGCAGCGCGCCCGTGGGCACGAGGTCGGGCTTGTCGAGCGCCGTGGTCTGCTGTCGGAGCAGCACGGCCCAGGACGACGCGGCGGGCGTCCACACGTCGGGCGACGGACCGTCGACAGCCTCGTCCCAGCCCTTCGCGAGCGCCGTGGCGGCGCCGCCGCTCGCCTTGCTCTTCACGGTGACCTGCACGCACGCGCCACCGACCGAGTGGCGCGCCTGGTTGTAGTCGTTAGCCATCGTGCCGAGCAGCGCGGCCTTCTCGCTGCTCGCCGCGACCGACACCTGGGTGCACGACGGGTCGGCGGTCACGGGCACGCCGGTGTCGGTCGGCGGCGGTGCTGCGGTGTCGCTGCCGGAACCGGAGCCGCCGAGGAGCACCCGAACGAGCACCACCAGGGCGACGCCGATGATGGCGGCGATCACCAGCGGTGCCTTGCTGCGCCTCTCAGCCACGTCCGTCCCCCTCGGTCCTCGAGCTGCATCCCCGGTGCTGATCCTGAACCACGATCAGCGTGGACGTCAGGTCCCGCGCCGCGACGGCGGTCACGGTCGGGTCACCACGCGGCGACGAGCAGGTCTCGCGTCGCCTCGAGCAGCTGCGGCATGGTCTTCGTGCGACCGATCACCGGCATGAAGTTGGTGTCGCCGCCCCAGCGGGGCACGACGTGCTGGTGCAGGTGCCCGGCGATGCCGGCCCCGGCGACGTGCCCCTGGTTCATCCCGATGTTGAAGCCCTGCGCGCCGGACACGGCACGCAGGGTCGTCATCGCCCGTTGCGTGAACGCGGCCACCTCGACGACCTCGTCGTCGACGAGGTCGGTGTAGTCGGCGACGTGGCGGTAGGGGCAGACCATGAGATGACCGGCGTTGTAGGGATAGAGGTTGAGGACGGCGTAGACGTGCTGCCCGCGGGCCACCACCAGGCTCTCCTCGCCCTCCAGCGACGGGGCACGGCAGAAAGCGCAGTCGTCGCCGGCGTCGGTGTGCGTCGGCTTGTTCTCGCCCTTGATGTAGGCCATCCGGTGCGGCGTCCAGAGACGGTCCCAGCCGTCGCTGCCCGGAGGCAGGTCGACGGGCATCAGACCTGGACCCTGCGCTGGACCGCGTCGACGACCTCCGCGATGGCCTCGGCGATCGGGACACCGTTCTTCTGGGTCCCGTCGCGGTAGCGGAAGGACACGGCACCGGCGGCCACGTCCTCGTCGCCGGCGATGAGCATGAACGGGACCTTCTGCTTCTGCGCGTTGCGGATCTTCTTCTGCATCCGGTCGTCGCTCGTGTCGACCTCGACCCGGATCCCCGCGCCGCGCAGCTGCTTGGCGACGTCGGTGAGGTAGTCGACGTGGCCGTCGGTGATGGGGATGCCGACGACCTGCACCGGCGCGAGCCAGGCCGGGAACGCACCGGCGTAGTGCTCCAGGAGCACCGCGAAGAACCGCTCGATCGAGCCGAACAGCGCGCGGTGGATCATGACGGGCCGCTGGCGCGAGCCGTCGGCCGCGGTGTACTCCAGGCCGAAGCGCTCGGGCAGCGCGAAGTCGACCTGGATGGTGGACATCTGCCAGGTGCGACCGATCGCGTCCCGAGCCTGGACGGAGATCTTCGGCCCGTAGAACGCCGCGCCCCCCGGGTCCATGACGAGGTCGAGGCCCTGGCGCTCGGCGGCCGCCCGCAGCGTCTCGGTCGCCAGCTCCCAGTCCTCGTCGCTTCCCACGAACTTGACCGCGTCCTTGGTCGACAGCTCGAGGTAGAAGTCGTCGAGGCCGTAGTCGCGCAGCAGGTCGAGCACGAAGGTCAGCAGCGAGTCGAGCTCGTCGGGCATCTGCTCGACCGTGCAGTAGATGTGGGCGTCGTCCTGGGTGAAGCCGCGCGCCCGGGTGAGCCCCTGGATCACGCCGGACTTCTCGTAGCGGTAGACGGTGCCGAACTCGAAGAGCCGCAGCGGCAGCTCACGGTAGGAACGGCCCCGGGCGTCGAAGATCAGGTTGTGCATGGGGCAGTTCATCGGCTTCATGTAGTACTTCTGCGGCGCCTTGCGCAGCTGGCCGTCCTCGTCGTACTCCGCGTCGAGCTCCATCGGCGGGTACATGCCCTCGGCGTACCAGTCGAGGTGCCCCGAGATCTCGTAGAGAGTGCCCTTGGTCAGGTGCGGGGTGTTGACGAACTCGTAGCCCGCCTCCTCGTGCCGCTTGCGGGAGTAGTCCTCCATGGCACGGCGTACGACGCCGCCCTTGGGGTGGAACACCGCGAGGCCGGAACCGATCTCCTCCGGGAAGCTGAACAGGTCCAGCTCCTGGCCGAGGCGGCGGTGGTCGCGCTTCTCGGCCTCCTCGAGGAACGCGAGGTGCGCCTTCAGCGCGTCACGGCTCTCCCACGCGGTGCCGTAGATGCGCTGCAGCATCGGGTTCTTCTCGCTGCCGCGCCAGTAGGCCGCGGCCGAGCGCATGAGCCTGAACGCCGGGATCACCCGGGTGGTCGGCACGTGCGGGCCACGGCACAGGTCGCACCAGGCGCGCTCGCCGGTCTTCGCGTCGAGGTTGTCGTAGATGGTCAGCTCGGTGCCGCCGACCTCCATGACGTCGCCCAGCTCGTCGGACGACCCGCCCTTGAGCCCGATGAGCTCGAGCTTGTACGGCTCCAGTGCCAGCTCGGCGCGCGCGGCGTCCTCGGACACCACGCGGCGGCTGAAGCGCTGGTTGGACTTGATGATCTCCTGCATGCGCTTCTCGAGGGCGGAGAGGTCCTCGGGGGTGAACGGGCGCGCGACGTCGAAGTCGTAGTAGAACCCGTCGCGGATCGGCGGCCCGATGCCGAGCTTCGCCTCCGGGAACAGCTGCTGGACCGCCTGCGCCAGCACGTGCGCGGTGGAGTGCCGCAGGACGGAGCGCCCGTCGTCGGTGTCGACCGGGACCGCCTCGAGGGCGTCCCCCTCGGACACGACGTAGGACAGGTCCTTGAGCTCGCCCGCGACCCGGGTCACGACGATCGACCGGTCGGGGAACAGCTCGGCGGCCGTGGTGCCGTCGGCCACCGTCCGCTGCTCGAGGGTGCCGTCGGGCTGGACAACGGAGATCTGGGGCACGTCGACTCCTGGTGCTCGGCGTGACGACCGTGACGAGGGGCCGTCCGCAGGGGACCCGACGGGTACGAGGCGTCGGGCTCGGGCACGCCGAGCGTACCCGTCGCCGGTGAGCTCCCGCCGTCGGGAATCCGACGGCTGCGTCACACCACGCGGAAGCCGATGCGGTAGAGCCCGCCGTCGAGCGTCACGGCGTAGATCTCCCGGTTGTCCTGGATGCCGAAGCCCGAGACGCCGGCCAGCGCCGTGGGAGTGCCGAGGAGGCCGCTGCGGTAGGGCCAGATCTTCCCGGTCACGTAGTCGCCGAAGACGTAGGTGCCGAGCGCTGAGGGATACGTCGCACCCCGGTAGACGTACCCGCCGATGATCGCCTCGCCCGCTCGCGAGGCCGCGCAGCCGCTGATGCTGGGATGGCACAGCTCCATGACCGGACCGGTGTAGGTCGCCGTGGAGCGGCAACGTCCGGCGTTGTAGACGTGCTTGCCCTCGCGGCAGGACCACCCGAGGTTGCGACGCTTCGCGCTCGCTGCCGAGATCGCGTCGATCTCCTCGTACCTGTCCTGACCGACGTCGCCGATCCACTGGGCGCCGTTGGTGTCGAACGACCAGCGCCACGGGTTGCGCAGGCCGTACATCCAGATCTCGTGCCGCGCGGTCGTGGACCTCGCGTACGGGTTGGTCGGCGGGACGCAGTAGGTGGGCCCCGCGGCACAGCGGACGTTGACCCGCAGCATCTTGCCGAGCAGGGAGCGCAGGCTCTGCGCGTTGTTGGGCGGGTCACCGGCGCTGCCGCCGTCGCCGGTCCCGATGTAGAGGTAGCCGTCCGCGCCGAAGTCGATGTTGCCGCCGTTGTGGTTCGCGTTGACCGGGTGCGGGATGACCATGACGGTGCGGCGGGTGCTCAGGGCCACGCTGCTCGACGTCGCCGAGCGTGCCTGGAACCGGGCGATCACGAGCGCGCCGTCGCTGCGGGTGTAGGAGACCCAGAGCAGGCGCGACTTCGCGAAGTCCTTGGGGAAGGCGAGGCCGAGCAGGCCGCGCTCGCCGCCGCTGGTCACGATGCTGCGCAGGTCGAGGTAGGTGCCCGTCACCGTCGATCCCAGGACGGTGCGGACACGGCCGGCCTGCTCGACGACGAACAGCCGGCTCGTGCCGTCGTTGGCCGAGCGCACCAGCACAGGGCTCACGAGCCCGCTCGTCACCCGCACCGCGGTGAGCCGAAGCTTCGCGATCGGCGACAGCGCGGCGGGCGAGACCAGTGCCGGCACCGCTGCGGGCAGCGGTGCCGCGGAGGTCGAGGCTGCGGGCACGAGGCCGGCTGCGACCGTCAGCACGGCTGCGATCAGGAGGAGCGAGCGGGAACGTGGCATGCGCCACGGTAACCCGAGCATCGGGTGGGCGTTACTGGGTTCGAACCAGTGACCTCTTCGGTGTGAACGAAGCGCGCTACCACTGCGCCAAACGCCCGCTGCGGCGGCGACTCTACCAAAGCCGGAGGGGCGCCCCG
>Ga0302299_10000543_pt1 | contig 20738 bp, 18 predicted proteins | sample III_Fen_N3_4_FD_198795 | JGI IMG/M metagenome (GOLD analysis project Ga0302299, IMG submission 198795) | Peat permafrost microbial communities from Stordalen Mire near Abisko, Sweden - III_Fen_N3_4 | ecosystem: Environmental > Terrestrial > Soil > Wetlands > Permafrost | place: Sweden: Abisko... | reverse complement strand
CCCATCGGTCAACGACCTGCTCTCGATCGGCCAGGCGCCGTTCTCGTGGTTCGGCGAGATCCCGGGTGCGGCCGGCTACCTGTTCGAGGTCGCCTTCGCGGCCGTCTCGCTCGCGATCGTCTGGGGCGCGATGGCGGAGCGCACGAAGCTGTGGGTGTACTTCGCGTTCGGGGGCATCTTCACGCTCATCTACTCGCTCGTCTCGCACTGGATCTGGAGCCCGCAGGGATGGCTGTTCCACAAGGGCATGCAGGACTTCGCGGGCTCGACGGTCGTCCACTACCAGGGCGCTCTCGCAGGCCTCGCGGGCGCACTGCTCCTCGGCCCGCGCATCGGCAAGTTCGGGCCCGGCAAGAAGGCGAACGCGATTCCCGGCCACAACATGGCCTACGTCACGCTCGGCGTGATCATCCTCTGGTTCGGCTGGTTCGGCTTCAACCCGGGATCGACGCTCAGCGTCAAGTTCGGCGGCATCGGCTTCTTCGCCTACGTCGCGCTGAACACGAACCTGGCCGCGGCGGCCGGCGTCCTCGGCGCCGTGATCACGTCGTGGATCGTGGTCAAGAAGCCCGACCTCTCGATGATGCTGAACGGGGCGATCGCGGCGCTCGTGGCGATCACGGCCGCCTGCGCGTTCGTCGCCCCCTGGGCGGCGATCCTGATCGGGTTCGTCTCGGGCATCATCGTCGTGCTCGGCTCGCTGTTCGTGGAGCGGATCGGCATCGACGATCCGGTCGGGGCGGTCGCCGCGCACGGCATGTCCGGGATGTGGGGCACGCTCGCACTCGGCTTCCTGACGGTTCCCAAGCTGGCCGCCAACGTCCAGACCGGGCGAGGCGGCCTCTTCTACGGCGGCGGCTTCCACCAGCTCGGCATCCAGGCGCTCGGGCTCGCCTCGGTTGGAGCGTTCACGTTCACGGTGTCCTTCGCCGTGTTCTTCCTGATGAAGATCACGTTCGGGATCCGCACCGAGCCGGAGGTCGAGAACGCAGGGCTCGACGTCTCCGAGCACGGCATGTGGGGCTACCCCGAGTTCTACATCCCGGTGCCGGGTGGCTACGGCACCGAGCAGCACGGCCCGGCAATGGTCACGGCCATGACCGCCGCACCCGGTGCAGCGCCCTTGCCCGCACCGGGCTGATCGATCCTCCTGGGCGGGCTCCTGGGCGACCGGCGCACCGCCGGTCGCCCAGGACGTCTCGTTCCGTTACGCGAGCGCGAACGTCACCGTCACGCTGGCCGTCGTCTCTTGCGTCCCCGCCTCGACCGGCGTCCCGGCATCGGATGCCTGAGCCTTCGCAAACATCGGCTCGGGCGTGGCGCCGCCGCCCTCGACGACTGCGGTCACCTTGCCGAGCGAGCGGCCGGCGGCGGCGGCGATCGTCTCGGCACTCAGCTTCGCGTCGGCCATCGCGGCCTTCAGGGCCTGACGGTAGAGCGCCCCCTGATCGGCGACGGACATCGTCGGGCCGCTCACCTGGTTGGCGCCCGCCTCGACGGCAGCGTCGATCAGCGCGCCGGCGCGGCCGAGGTCGACCGTCGCGGACACGGTGTTCGTGGCCTCGAAACCGGACGTCTCACCGTTCTGCCCGAGAACCTGCGAGAGGGAGACGGACTGGGTGCCCACGTCGCGGCCGCCCGCTGACTTCACGGCGGCGATGACCTGTCGCATCTCGCGCCCGTTCGCAGCCAGCGCGCCCTTCGCGGTGTCGGCACGGACGTCGACGCCCAGGGACACGACCGCCGTCGTAGGCACGGCGTTGACGGAGCCGTTGCCGGACACGGTGATCGAGTCCGTCGACTGGGCCTGGCCGTCGACCGCGTGCGCGCCCTCGGGCCGGGCGACGCCGGCGACCGCGGCGGCGGCGAGCAACAGCGCGGCTGCCAGAGCGATGCGTTTCATGAGAGTCCTCCGGAGGTAGGTGTCACCTCCTCTACGCCGCCACCTGCCCTCCCCGTCACATGAATCGCGTCACAGGTCCTCGTGCCGCTGACGTGGGAGGAGGAAGGTCGCGAGGAGCCCGACGAGGACGAACCCTGCCGCGACGAGGCCCGTCCTCCGGGTCGCCGCGGCCCCTGCCTCGCGAAGTGCCTCGGCGGCCGGCGGCGGAAGCTGCGCCGAGAGCGAGGGAATCGCGGTGCCGCCGGAGTCGGACACCACCGAGGAGATCCTGGCCGCCTGAGCCGGGGCCAGGCCGCTCGCCTCGAGCCGGGCCTTCGTGTGGGTGGCAAGGCCCGCCGCGAGGGTGGCGCCGAGGATCGCGATCCCGAGCGCGGAGCCGATCTGGCGCGAGGTGGACTGGATTCCGGATCCCTGCCCCGAGCGCTCGAAGGGGATGTCCGCGAGGATCACGCTCGTGAGCTGCGCCGTGGCGAGGCCGACGCCGAGGCCGTAGACGAACAGCGCCGGAACGAGCCTCCACGCGGAGATGTCCGGCCCCACGAGCACGGCGTACAGCGCGAGCCCTATCGCCTCGAGCCCGAGGCCCCAGCGGGCGACCGCGCGCGGGCCGATCACGCGGGAGAGCCAGGCCGCCGCACCTCCCGCGACGAGCGCGCCGAGCGCGGTGACCGCGAGCACGGCTCCCGACTGGAGCGGCGAGAGGCCGAGCACGCTCTGCAAGAAGAGCGGGATCGCGAACACGAGCCCGAACTCGCCGAGGGCGACGATGAGGGCCGCAACGTTGCCGGCGGAGAAGCTGCGGAGGCGGAAGAGCTCGACGTCCACGAGCGGCTGCACCGCGCAGCGCTCGATCGCGAGGAAGACGGTCACGAACACGGCGGCGAATGCGAAGGCGAACGCGATCGGAGAGAGCCCCGCGAGCGGCCAGTCCCAGCCGCCCACCGAGAAGGCTCGGTCGGGCCGTACCCAGCCGTACGTCTGGCCCTCGATCAGGGCGAAGACGAAGAGGCCGAGCGAGAGCGAGAGCGTGATCACCCCGGGCACGTCCCAACTGCGCACGGGCGCCGGGTCGCTGGACTCGGGGACGAGCCGACGTGCGCTCGCAATGATGATCACGCCAAGCGGGAGGTTGACGAGGAAGATCCAGCGCCAGCCGGCAAACTCCGTCAGCGCGCCGCCCGCGAGCGGGCCGAGCGCCGCCATGCCGCCGATCGTCGCGCCCCAGACCCCGAAGGCGACCGGTCGGGCGCTGCCCCGGAACGTCGCGTTGACGAGCGAGAGCGACGAGGGCAGGACAGCCGCTCCGCCGACCCCCTGGACGACCCGGGCGAGGATCAGGAGCCCGCCGGTCGGGGCGAGTGCCGCGAGCAGGCTCGCGCCGACGAAGACGGCGATCCCGATCATGAACACGCGCTTGCGACCAAGGGCATCTCCCAGCCGTCCGAACAGGATGAGGAGCGACGCGAAGACGAGTGCGTACGTCGAGTTGACCCACTCGGCCTGGGTCAGCGTCAGGTGGAGCTGATCGATGATCGTCGGCAAGGCGACGTTCACGATCGTCGCGTCGATGATGATCAGCGAGACGCCGGCCGAGAGGACGACGAGAGCGCCCCACGGTGGACGTTCGACGGCCGGGTCGGTGGCGGCACCGTCGGTCGTCACGGGCGAACCGTAGCCCGCCGTGCCGCGGGCCGGGGCGGAGACCCGCCTCAGGGCTCGCGGCGGAAGCGCGTGCGCGCCTCGGCCAGCGCGTCGCGCACGCCGCCGGGGCCAGGGGCTCCGCGGGCGGCCACGCTCTCGGCGGCACTGCCCGCCGGCGAGAACGTCCCGTCACGGACGCTCGCTGCCACGCGCTCGTGCGCCTCGCGGAACGGGAGGCCGTCCCGCACGAGTGCCTCGGCAGCGTCGGTCGCGAGCACGAGCGGGTCCGAAGCGGCCTCTGCCATCCGCCCGCGGTCGACCTCGAGGCCGGCGATCAGCGCCGCCAGGGCCTGAAGCCCGAGGCGCGTGTCGGCCCGGGCGGCGAAGACCGGCGCCTTGTCCTCCTGCAGGTCGCGGTCGTACGCCAGGGGGAGCCCCTTCAAGGTCGCGAGGAGACCGGTGAGCCGGCCGATCGCCGTGCCCGCCTTGCCGCGGGCGAGCTCGGCGACATCGGGGTTGAGCTTTTGCGGCATCATCGAGGAGCCGGTGGCGGCGGTCTCGGGCAGCTTCGCGAAGCCGAACTCGCCCGACGACCAGAGCACGATCTCCTCTCCGATCCGCGACAGATGCGTGTAGAGAACTGCGACCGAGTAGAGGTAGTCGAGCGCGAAGTCGCGGTCGGCGACCGCGTCGATCGAGTTCCGCATCTGCCCGGGCGGCCCCGGTAGCCCGAGCGTCGAGCCGGCGAGGGCGCCGGCCCCGAGCGGGCTCTCGACGGCCGCCGCCGCCGCCGCGGCGAAGCGGGTGCGGTCGCGGTCGAGCATCTCCACCCACGCGAGCAGGTGATGGCCGAGAGTCACGGGCTGGCCGCGCTGCAGATGCGTGTACCCGGGCAGGAGCGTGTCGGCCTCGCTCTCGGCGCACGAGAGCACGACCAGCGCGAGGGCCTCGATCTCGTCCCGCGCCTCGGCGCAGGCATCGAGGACGTAGAGCCGGAAGGCTGCTGCGACCTGGTCGTTGCGCGAGCGGCCGGCATGGATCTTCCGGCCCAGCTCACCGAGCTGCCGCTCGATCGCGCTATGGACGTCCTCGTCCTCGGCGAGATACCCGGCGGGGTCCTCGGCGATCTCGGCCAGCCGCCGCTCGACCTCGGCGAGCTCCGTGTTCGAGAGCAGGCCCGCGCCGTGCAAGCGCTGCGCGTGCCGGGCGCTCGCCTCGCAGTCGTAGGGGAGGAGCTCGGCATCGTCTGCGTGCAAGAACGCCCAGACGGCTGGATCGAGGGAGCCGCCCACCCTGCCGGACCAGAGCGTCATCCCGTCACCCCGTCGGCGAGGTAGGCGTTGAGCTCCGCCTGCAGCTCGTGCGCGGTCGTCCCGTCCTTGGCCGCGATGAAGATCGTGTTGTCGCCGGCGAGCGTGCCGGCGATCGAGGGGTGGCCGCCCTCGTCGATCGCCTGGGCGAGGGCGCTCGCGTAGCCGGACGGCGTCGAGACGACGACGAGGCCGCTGTTCGCCGCCTCCACGCCCGTCGCGTAGCGCCGCATGGCGGCGCCGATCGCGCGCAGGCGATCGGCGTCGCCCGTACCGGGCGCCGCATAGATCAGCCTCCCGCTCGGAGCGCGCACCTTGACGAGCCCGAGCTCGGTCACGTCGCGCGAGACGGTCGTCTGGACGACGTCGTGACCCTCGTCCCTGAGGGCCTGGGCGAGCTCGGCCTGGGTCGACAGGGCCCGGTCCTGGACGAGCCGGAGGATCGCGCCCTGGCGCTCGCGGCGGTTCACGAGCCGAGCACGCTTTCGATGATCTCGAGCGCCTGCGCGACCTCGTCGGCGCTGACGACGAGGGGTGGGGTCAACCGCAGGACGTCGGGCCTGGCCGAGAGCACGAGCAGCCCCCGCTCGCGACAGGCATCGACGACCGGCCCGACGGGCCGGTCGAGCTCTGCACCGACGAGCAGCCCACGGCCGCGCACGGACCGAACTGCGGGCAACGGCTCGAGGCCGGCGGCGAGCTGGGCGCCCCGGGCCACCACGCCGGCGAGCAATTCGTCGTCGATCGCCTCGACGACAGCTACGGCAGCGGCAGCGGCGACCGGGTTGCCGCCGAACGTCGAGCCGTGATCGCCGGGGACGAATCCCGGCGCCGCGCGCTTCCCCGCCAGCAATGCGCCAATGGGCAGCCCATTACCCAGGCCCTTGGCCAGGGTGATCAGGTCGGGGCGGATTCCGAGTTGCTCGTGGGCAAAGAACGTTCCCGTCCGCCCCATGCCGGCCTGTACCTCGTCGACGCAGAGCAGCGCGCCGACCTCGAGCGCGAGCTCGGCGGCGGCCCGGGCGAACGCGGGCTCGAGCGGGATCACCCCGCCCTCGCCGAGCACGGGCTCGAGAAGGAGGAGGGCCGTGTCGGAGGCGGGTGCGAGCGCCGCTTCGAGGGATTCGACGTCGTTGGGCCGCGCAAACGAGATGCCGGGGACGAGCGGCCCGAAGCCCTCCCACTTCGCCGGCTGGCCTGTCGCCGACAGGGCGCCGAGCGTGCGCCCGTGGAAGCCGCCCTCGAGCGCCACGATCCGGGTGCGCCCCGTCGCCTTGCGGGCGATCTTGAGGGCCGCCTCGTTCGCCTCGGCGCCGGAGTTGCAGAAGAACGCCCGGCCGCCCGGAAAGCGCTCCGCGAGGAGCGCTGCGAGGCGCAACATCGGCTCGCTCCAGTAGAGGTTCGACGCGTGCCAGAGACGGTCGAGCTGCTCCCGCGCCGCCGCGAGAGGAGCCGGCGCGCAGTGACCGAGACCGGTGACGGCGATGCCGGCGACGAAGTCGAGGTACGCGCGGCCCGTGTCGTCCCACACCCGGCAGCCCTCTCCGCGCACGATCGTGATGTCCGCCCGCGCATAGGTCGGGAGCACCGCCTCCCGCGCCGCGGATAACGCCTGTGGCTCCGAGCCGCGAACCGCGCTCACGCGACGACCTCCGTGGTGCCGATCGTCGCACGCACGCCGCCGCGGACGGCCCGCACCGCTGCGACGAGCTTGGGCACGATGCCACCCTCGAACGTCCCGTCGCCTAGCATCCGGTCCGCGTCGTCCACCCCGATCCGACCCAGCACGGAGCCGTCCATGAGGACGCCGGGGACGTCGCTGACGAACACGATCCGCTCGGCACCGAGGCCGACCGCGAGAGCGGCGGCCGCCTCGTCGGCATTGACGTTGAGCGAGCCGCCGCTGTCGGGCTCGGAGGCGAGCGGCGCCACGACCGGGATCCGCCCGGCGGCGAGCGCAGCGACCACCTCGGACGGCGCCGAGGCGGCCGGATGGCCGACGAGCCCGAGCGACTCCACCTGCGAGGCGGGCAACCCGATCTCGTCGCCGAAGAGCGGGACCGCGTCCGGGCCGATGACCGCGCAGACCGCCGCGTTCACCTCGGCGAGCGAGTCGCGGACGACCTGCAGGACCTCGTCGGTGGTCACCCGCCGTCCGTCGACGAACGACGGCGTGATGCCGCGCCTCTCCATCTCGGCGGTGATCTGGGGCCCGGCCCCGTGCACGATGATGACCTCGTGCCCCGCCGCGCGCAGGGCGAGCGCCTCGCCGGCGCCGGCCGCGGCCACGCGTCCTCCGAGCTTGAGGACGATCCGGCTCACGTCGTGTACTCCGCATTGATCCGCACGTAGTCGTAGGTGAGGTCGGAGGCGAGATAGGCAGCCGCGCCCGAGCCGAGGCCGAGGTCGAGGTCGATCCGGCAGACCGCACCCGAGAGCTCCGGCGACGCGCCTGTCGGTGACCCCGCAAAGACGGCGACGCCGTCGAACGCGACCGTCAGCCGATCGGTCTCGAGCCTCGCGAACCCTTCGCCGTGGGGGGCCGAGCCGGCCGCCATCAGCACCCGGCCCCAGTTGGGGTCGTGGCCGAAGGCAGCCGTCTTCACGAGCGGCGACGTGGCGATCCGACGCGCGATCGCCTCGGCCTCGGCAGCGGTGGCCGCGCCTCTGACGCCGATCTCGAGCACCACCGTGGCACCCTCGCCGTCGGCCACCACCTGACGCGCGAGGTCGGCGCAGACGTCGTCCAGAGCCGCGGCGAATGCGCCGTCGTCGCGGGCGGCGCCGCTCGCACCGTTTGCGAGCAGGACGACGGCGTCGTTCGTGGAGCAGTCCCCGTCGACCGAGATGCGGTTGAAGCTCCGGGCCACCGCAGGACGCAGGAAGGCATCCACCTCGTCCTCGGCGAGTGGGTAGTCGGTGCTGAGCACGACCAGCATCGTCGCGAGCCGGGGATGGATCATCCCGGCTCCCTTGGCCATCCCTCCCACCGTGAAGCCGCCCACATGCGCGACCGCGACCTTCGGCCCCGAGTCGGTGGTCAGGATCGCGCCCGCGGCGGCGGCGCCGCCGTCGGGGGAGAGCGCGGCGCTCGCTGCGCGGGCACCGGCGAGTACCTTGGCGAGCGGCAGCGGCACTCCGATCACGCCTGTCGAGAGCACGACGACCTCCTCGGGCGCGAGCCCGAGCTCCCCGGCGAGGCCGGCGGCCGAGGCGACCGCATCTGCCTCACCCTGCGCTCCGGTCGCCGCGTTCGCGACCCCAGCGTTGACGAGGACGGCCTGCGGCTGCGCGGCGGCCAGGTGGCGCTTCGAGACGGTGACGGGAGCCGCCTGGACGCGATTCGTCGTCCAGAGGGCGGTCCCGACCGCGCGCGGCACCGAGCGGACGACCGCGAGGTCGGGCAGCCCGGACGGCCGGATCCCGGCGGCGACGCCGCTCGCCTCGAACCCGTTCGCGGCCGTCACGGACACGGCTAGACGGCCACCCCGCCGAGCCGCAGCCCGGCCGTCGCGTCGAGCCCGAGGGCACGATTGACGTTCTGGATCGCCTGCCCGGCCGCGCCCTTGCCGAGGTTGTCCTCGGCGCAGATCACGATCGTACGATCGGTGAAACGGTCGGCGAAGACGCCGATCTCGGCCCGGTCGGCGTGCTGCACCCGGGCGAGCTCCGGCACCATCCCGTCCGGCAGGACGGTGACGACCGGGCTGTCCGCGTAGGCCTCGACGAGCAGGGCGCGCAGATCGGGGCCGGTGGAGCGCACGTTGCACGTCGCGATGAGACCGCGCCGGACCGGCAGGAGGTGTGGCGTGAAGGAGACCGGGAAGCCGAGCAGCTGGGTGATCTCGGGGACGTGCTGGTGCGTTCCGACCCGGTAGGGCGAGACGTTCTCGAGCACCGACCCCGCATGCGACGACGCCTTCGGCGTGCGACCCGCGCCCGTCATCCCCGAGAGGCCGTCGACGACGACGGAGTCGGGCTCGATCGCATCGCGAAGCGGTGCGAGGGCGAGCAGCGTCGCGGTCGCGTAGCACCCGGGGTTGGCGACGAGGCGGCCAGACTCGGCGACGAGCTCCGGCAATCCGTACGTCCAGTCGCCGAGCGCTTCCGGCCGCGGGTGGGTGAATCCGTACCAGGCCTCGTATGCGGCTGCGTCGCGGAGACGATGCGCGCCGGAGAGATCGACGACCACTCCCGTCGGCGGAACGACGATCGCCGCCGCCGCCTCGTGCGAGAGGCAGACGATGGTTACGTCGGCGCCGTGGGCGAGCGCCTCCTCGTTCGAGACGAACGGGGGTAGGCCGGCCTGCGCAAGACGCGGGTCGAGCGCACCGCCGCCCTCGCCGGCCAGCGAGTCCGAGCCGATCGCGACCAGGTGCAGATCGGGATGCCCGAGCACCCGGTCGAGCGTCTCCTGGCCGGTGTAGCCGGCCGCACCGACGATGCTGACGTCTGCCATGGATTGCATAGTATGCATTCACATCGTCATCTATGCGATCGCGAGGCGCTTCCGGCTTGCGGCCTCCCACCTCTTCAGGCATGCTTCGAAGCCGATGCTCTGCCTCGCCGGACGGCCCGACAGCGATCCGCTCCATGCCATTGACGGCAGGGCGGCTTCGCGTGGCGTAGGCATCGAGCTCATTGACATTCTCTCCTGCTAGGGAGACGTCGACCCCGCACCGGGTAGGAGCCAGTGCAGACGCCGACGGAGACAGCGCCGATCGCCGTCGAGGCGACCGGAGAAGGGACGAGGCACCGTGAGACCGAAGGACAGAGAATGAGAATGAACGGAGCAGACGCGATTCTCCGCTCGCTCGAGGCCGAGGGCGTCGAGGTGATGTTCGGCATCCCGGGTGGCGCGATCATGCCGACCTACGACGCGATGGCCCGCGGGACGACGGTGCGCCACGTCCTCGCCCGGCACGAGCAGGGAGCGGGCCACATGGCTCAGGGGTACGCGCGCGCATCCGGTCGGGTCGGCGTCGCGATCGCGACCTCCGGCCCCGGCGCCACCAACCTCGTGACGCCGATCGCGGACGCCTGGATGGACTCGACGCCGCTCGTCTGCATCACGGGGCAGGTGCGCTCGACGCTGATCGGGACGGACGCATTCCAGGAGTGCGACATCACCGGAATCACGATGCCGATCGTCAAGCACTCCTGGCTCGTCCAGGACGTCAAGGAGATCGGCGCCGTCATGAAGGCGGCGTTCCACATCGCCCGCACCGGACGCTGCGGCCCCGTTCTCGTCGACGTACCCCGCGACATCCAGGAGGCCGAGCTCGACTTCAGCTACCCGGCCACCGTCGACCTGCCCGGCTGGCGGCCGCCGCGCAAGGTGCACCCGCTGCAGATCCGCGAAGCGGCGGAGCGAATCGCCCACGCCGAGAAGCCCGTCCTCTACGTCGGCGGCGGCACGATCAACGGCGATGCCTGCGACGAGTTGCGAACGCTCGCCGAGGCGGGCGGCCTTCCCGTGATCACGACGCTGATGGGCAAGGGGGCGTTCCCCGAGACCCATCCGCTGTTCTTCGGCTGGCCCGGAATGCACGGCACGAAATGGTCGAACCTCGCGATGAACACGTGCGACGTGCTCGTCGCGATCGGCGCGCGCTTCGACGACCGTGTCACCGGCAAGCTCTCCGCGTTCGCACCCGGCGCCACGGTCGTCCACCTCGACATCGACCCGGCCGAGATCTCGAAGCTGCGTGACGCCGACATCCCCGTCGTCGGCCCGCTGAAGAAGGCGCTGGCCGAGCTGGCGACCGCGGTCGGCAAGCATCGCGACGCCGGCGTTGCGGGGCCCGAGGCCTGGGTGCACAAGATCGAGGAATGGCGGGACGAGTTCCCGCTGCGCTACGGCGCCGGCGGCGACTGGCTCAAGCCGCAGAAGCTGATGGAGACGTTGCAGGAGCTCACGGCGGGCGACGACGTCATCTTCACGACGGGGGTCGGACAGCATCAGATGTGGGCGATGCAGTACCTCCTCACCGAGCGCCCCCGGAACTTCATCACCTCGGGCGGCCTCGGGACGATGGGCTACGGCATCCCCGCCGCGGTGGGAGCCAAGGCCGCGCGGCCCGAGGCAACGGTCGTCTGCGTGGACGGCGACGGCTGCTTCCAGATGACCGCGCAGGAGCTCACGACCGCGGCGATCGAGGATCTGCCGATCGTGGTGGTGCTCGTCAACAACGGGTACCTCGGCATGGTCACGCAGTGGCAGGACATGTTCTTCGACGGCCGCCGCTCACACGTCGGCCTCGGTGCCGACGTGCCGGACTACGTCAAGCTCGCCGAGGCCTACGGTGGCGTCGGCATGCTCGTCGAGACCGAGGCGGAGCTCGAGCCGGCGCTTCGCGAGGCGCTCTCGCTCGACCGCACCGTCGTGATCGACTGCCGAGTCGACCCGACCGAGCAGTGCTTCCCGATGATCCCCGCCGGAGCGGCGGCAATCGACATGGTCGAGTACGAGGACTCCGTGGAGGCGACATCGTGAAGCACACGATCTCGGTGCTGCTCGAGGACAAGCCGGGCGCGCTCGCCCGGATCGCGACCATGTTCGCGCGCCGCGGGTTCAACATCGACTCGCTCGCCGTCGGGCCGACCGAGCGCGAGGGCGTCTCGTGCATCACCCTCCGTGTCGACGCAGAGCATCACTCGCTCGAGCAGATCGAGAAGCAGATCCACAAGCTCGTCAACGTGCTCCGCGTCACGGAGCTCGCACCGGACGAGGCGGTCGAGCGCGAGCTGCTGTTGCTCAGGGTGAGCGCCAGCCCCGATCGCCGCGCAGAGCTGATCTCGACCTCCGAGGCATTCAAAGGCCGCGTCGTCGATCTCGGCGCCGACTCCGTCACGTTCGAGCTGACCGGGACCCCGGAGGAGCTCGACGCGTTCCAGGAGCTCGCCCGGCCCCACGGCATCCAGGAGCTCGTCCGCACCGGACGCGTCGGCATGGCCCGGGCTTCCGCGAAGAGGGCCCGCCGCCTGTCGGCGATCAACTGATACGACGATCGAGCACGAGCACAGACGAACGCGACCACCACTTCTACGAAGGGACGAACAGCAATGGCGACGATTCTCCGGGACGGCAACCTCCGCCTGCTCGACGGCAAGGTTGCAGTCGTCGGCTACGGGAGCCAGGGACACGCCCATGCGCTCAACCTGCGTGACTCCGGCGTTCAGGTCGAGGTTGGCCTCCGCGAGGGATCACCCTCGTGGGGCGAGGCCGAGGCGACGGGGCTCACGGTCGGCACGGTGGCCGATGCCGTGGCCGGCGCCCAGCTCGTCGCGATCCTGCTCCCCGACCAGGTGCAGCCGCAGGTCTTCGCAGAGCACGTCGAGCCGAACCTCGCGCCCGGCGCGGCTGTCCTCTTCGCCCACGGCTTCAACGTCCTCTACGAAAGGATCGCGCCCGCGGCCGACCACGACGTGATCATGGTCGCGCCGAAGGGACCCGGTCACGTCGTCCGGCGGCTCTTCACGGAGGGCTACGGGACTCCGGCGCTGATCGCCGTCGAACAGGACGCGTCGGGCAGCGCCCGCGACCTGGCCCTCGCCTACTCGATCGGCATCGGCGCGGGCCGGGCGGGAATCCTCGAGACGACGTTCAAGGAGGAGACCGAGACCGACCTGTTCGGCGAGCAGGCCGTCCTCTGCGGCGGCACCTCCGAGCTCGTCCGGGCCGGGTTCGAGACCCTCGTCGAGGCGGGCTACGCACCCGAGATCGCCTACTACGAGTGCCTCCACGAGCTCAAGCTGATCGTCGACCTGATGTACGAGAACGGGCTCGCCGGCATGCGCTACTCGATCTCCGACACGGCCGAGTTCGGCGACTACACCCGCGGCAAGCGCGTCATCGACGCGCACGTGCGCGAGGAGATGAAGGCGATCCTGGCGGACATCCAGTCCGGGGAGTTCGCGCGGGAGTGGGTCGCGGACATGGACGACAACGAGTCCCGACTGAAGGCGATGCGCGCGGAAGCGGCGCAGTCCCAGCTCGAGACCGTCGGCAAGGAGCTGCGTGGCCTGATGCACCGCGCCGGGGAGCGGTAGGGAGCGATGGCGTCCGTCGATGTTCCCGTCGCACTCCTCGGGTACGGCACGGTCGGCGGTGCCGTCCACCGGCTCCTCGAGGAGTCGGCGGACGAGATCGAGCGCGCCACCGGCCATCGCCTGCGTGTCACCCGCGCGCTCGTCCGCGACCCGGGCAAGGAGCGCTCGTTCTCGCCCGAGCCGGGCGTGCTCACGGACGACTTCGGCGCGATCCTCGGCGATCCGTCGATCCAGGTCGTAGCCGAGGTAATGGGCGGGGTCGACCCGGCCGGTGGCCACGTGCTCGAGCTGCTTCGCTCGGGCCGACCGGTCGTGACCGCGAACAAGCAGCTCGTCGCCCGCCGTGGCGCCGAGCTGTTCGAGGCGGCCGCCGCGGGCGGCGTCCAGCTCCGGTTCGAGGCCTCCGTCTGCGCCGCGATCCCGGTGATCAAGGTCCTGCGCGAGTCGCTCATCGTCACGAACGTGCACCGGGTGCTCGGCATCGTGAACGGGACGACGAACTTCATCCTCTCCGCGATGGAGGAGGGCCGCTCGTATGGTGACGCCCTGGCCGAGGCACAACGGCTCGGCTTTGCCGAGGCCGACCCGACGGAGGACGTGGCGGGGCTCGACGCCGCTGCCAAGACGGCGATCCTGGCGACCGTCGCCTTCGGATCGCGGGTGCCGCTCGACTGGGTCGAGGTGGAGGGCATCGAGGGCGTCACCCTCGACCACGTAGCGGCCGCCCGGGCTCTCGACATGCACGTCAAGCTGATCGGCCGCGCGACGCTCGTGGGCGACCGTGTGGACGTCCGCGTCGGCCCGGCATTCGTCGACGGCCACCACCCGCTCGCCGCCGTCGAGGGCGCCTTCAACGCGGTGATGCTCCAGGGCGACGCGATTCGCGAGATCACACTCGAGGGGCCCGGCGCCGGCGGCATCGAGACCGCCTCCGCCGTCGTCGCCGACATGGTCTCGGTCGTCGGCACGACCGGGACCGGCTTCCTGCAGAACGATCCCGTCTGGCGAAACCTGGAGCGGCTACCGCCGGGCGATCTCGCCTCGCCGTTCTATCTCAGGCTCGAGGTCGAGGACCGGGCGGGCGTGCTCGCGCGGATCGCTCACGAGCTCGCGACCGAGGGCGTCTCCGTCGCCCAGCTCGTGCAGCAGCCCGCCGACGGCCACGCCGTTCTCCACGTCGTCACTCACGAGGCGCCTGCGGGCCGCGTCGGCGCTGCCCTCGACGCGATCCGGGCCCTGCCCGAGGCGCGCGGCAAGGCGAGTGCGATGCCCGTCGTCTCCGGACGCGGCGTCGCGGAGCTCGGCTGGGCATGACCGTCGCGCTGATCGAGAGATACCGCGCACGCCTGCCGGTGAGCGAGCGGACACCCGTGATCTCGCTCGGTGAGGGCTCGACGCCCCTCCTGTGCGCACCGCGGCTGTCGGAGCGGCTCGGTGTCGAGCTCTGGCTCAAGTGGGAGGCGTCCAACCCGACGGGCTCGTACAAGGACCGCGGGATGACCGTCGCCGTCTCGAAGGCGGCCGAGGACGGCGCGGGGGCGGTCATCTGCGCCTCGACCGGAAACACCGCCGCCTCGGCGGCGGCGTATGCCGCCCGGGCAGGGATCCCGGCCGTGGTGCTGACACCGGAGGGTGCGGTGGCCGGTGCCAAGGTGGCTCAGACGCGCATGCTCGGCGCGAAGGTGCTCGAGGTGCGTGGCGACTTCGACGAGGCGCTCGCGGCGGCGCAGGAGCTCGCCCGTCGCGGCACGCACGTGCTCGTCAACTCCGTCAACCCGTACCGCAGGGCGGGTCAGAAGACCGCGGTCTTCGAGATCGTGGAGGAGCTCGGTGCCGCGCCCGACGCGTTCGTGATCCCCTACGGCGGTGGCGGCAACACGTCGGCGTATGCCGCCGGGATCGGCGAGCTCGGCCTCACGACGCCGATCTTCTCGGTCGAGGCGGAGCACCGTCCGACGACGCTCGCCTCGGCGATCCGCATCGGCGACCCCGTCCACGCGGAGAGCGTGCGGGCCGCCGGCGCGAACGTGGTGACCGTCTCCGACGAGGAGATCGTCGCCGCGTGGCTCGAGCTCGCGACCGTCGAGGGCCTCTTCTGCGAGCCGTCCTCCGCGGCGGGGCTGGCCGCGATCCGCCGGGGCGCCGTCCCGGGCGAGCGGCTCGCGGTCACGATCACCGGGCACGGCCTGAAGGACACGGAGAGCGCCGACCGCTACGCACCTGCACTCCGGCAGGTCGACGCCGACCCCGACGCAATCGCCTCCGCCGCCCACGAATGACCGTCGTCCGCGCTCCAGCGACCTCGGCGAACATCGGCGCCGGCTTCGACACCGCCGCCGTCGCGTTCGACCTCTGGAACGAGCTCGAGCTGACCGACGGCACCGGCGTCGCGGTCGAGGGCGAAGGGGCCTCCGAGCTCCCGACCGATGCTTCCAATCTGGCCGTGCGTGCCTACGCGCTCCTGGCCGACCCGGCCGGGAAGCACTTCCGCTTCCTCAACAGGATCCCCCTCGAGCGCGGGCTCGGCTCGTCCGCTGCGGCGATCGCGCTCGGGCTGGTCGCGGCCGCGCCCGGGGCGAGTGCGGAGGAACTGCTGGCGGCCGGGATCACGCTCGAGCCCCACGCCGACAACCTGGCGGCGGCTCTCCTCGGTGGGCTCACCCTCTCCTGGGACGGGCGGATCGCGCGGATCGCGGAGCGGCTTCCGCTCGACGCCGTGGCCGTCATCCCCAGGGAGCGAACGTCGACCGTGAGCTCCCGCCGGGCACTGCCGGCGACCGTGCCCCATGCAGAGGCCGCCGCCAGCGCCGGCCGAGCTGCATTGCTCGGCGCCGGAGCCGCGAGCGGTGATGCGGCCCTCTTCGCGGCCGCGCTCGGAGACTGGCTGCACGAGCCATATCGCCCTTCGGACACGCTCGCCGCGATCCGGGCCGACCCACCCGCAGGCTGCGCCGGCGCGACGCTGTCCGGGTCGGGGCCGACGGTGATCGCCTGGGTGGCACGCGACAGCACCTGCTCCGCCGACCTCGAGGCCCGGTTCCCCGACCACGAGATCCTCGAGCTCGAGGTCGCGCCCCGGGGCGCCCTGTGACCGTGATGGTCCTCGACGTCCGCCCGCTAACGGCCTACGAGGCGGGCCACATCCCCGGCGCCGTCCACCTCGACCCGGAGCACGACCTCTCGGCGATCGGCCCCGACCCCACCGTCGGCGGCCGTCATCCCCTGCCCGGCGACGCGCAGCTCGAGCAGGTCTTCGCACATGCCGGTATCGGTCCAGATCATTTTGTGCTCGCCGTCGACGAGGGAACGGGCTGGGCTGCTCGGTGCTGGTGGCTGCTACGCCACGTCGGCCATGACGCTGCAGGGACGCTCGACATGAGCGGCTACCTCGGCCCCCTCTCGACCGGGTCGGTCGCCCCTCCGCGGCGAGCCTTCCGCGCGGCGCCCCGCAAAGGCGACACGATCACGGCGGAGGAGATCCTCTCGCGGCTCGGAGACCGGTCACTCACCCTCCTCGACGCCCGGAGCCGCACCCGCTGGCTCGGGGAGGAAGAGCCTCTCGACCCGGTCGCGGGGCGAATCCCCGGTGCGGTCAACGCGCCTTTCGCCGAGCCGCTGCCCGCCGGAGCGGAGGCCGCGACGGAGGTCGTCTCCTACTGCGGCTCGGGGGTGACCGCCTGCGTGGTCGCGCAGAAGCTCGTGCTCGCCGGCCGCGACGACGTCCGCCTCTATCCCGGCTCGTTCAGTGAGTGGTGCCGCCGTGAGGGCTACCCCATCGAGAAAGGAACCCCGTGACCACGCCCTACGATCAACCTTCCGATCCCGCCAAGCGCCACAGCGCCGCGCTGACCGACGGCCCGGACCGGGCGGGTGCCCGCTCGATGCTGAAGGCGACCGGCTTTACCGACGACGACCTCGCGAAGCCGATCGTCGGCGTCGGCACGACCTGGATCGAGACCATGCCGTGCAACCTGAACCAGCGCGATCTCGCAATCCATGTGAAGCGCGGCGTGCGCGACGCCGGCGGCACGCCGATGGAGTTCAACACGATCGCGGTCTCGGACGGTGTCTCGATGGGGACGTCGGGCATGCGCGCCTCGCTCGTCTCGCGCGAGGTGATCGCCGACTCGATCGAGCTCGTCGCGCGCGGACACCTGTTCGACGGGCTGGTCCAGCTCGTGGCCTGCGACAAGACGAACCCGGGCGGAGCGATGGCGGTGGGACGCCTCGACATCCCTTCCGTCCTCTTCTACTCCGGCTCGATCGCCCCCGGCCTCTACCGGCAGCGCGAGGTGTCGGTCGGAGACGTCTACGAGGGTATCGGCGCGTACGCGGCGGGCAAGATCAGCGCGGCCGACCTGCACGAGCTCGAGTCGGCCGCCTGCCCCGGCGCCGGAGCCTGCGGCGGCCAGTTCACCGCGAACACGATGTCGTCCATCCTCGATTTCCTCGGGCTCTCGCCCTTCGGGGCGAACGGGATCCCCGCCGTCCACCGCGACAAGGAGCAGGCTGCCTACGAGGCCGGTCGCCTGGCCGTGCAGCTCGTGCGCGACAACGTCACCCCACGCTCGATCGTGACACGGGAGTCGTTCGAGAACGCCGTGGCCTCCGTCGCCGCCACCGGCGGTTCGACGAACGGCGTCCTCCATCTCGTCGCGATCGCCCGCGACTTCGGGATCGACTTCACGATCGACGACTTCGAGCGGATCTCCGCCAGGACGCCGATCATCGCGGACATGAAGCCGTGGGGGCGCTGGCACGCAAACGACATGTACCGGGCCGGAGGCGTCGCTCTCGTAGCGCGGGAGCTGAAGAAGGCCGGGCTGCTGCACGAGGACGCGAGAACGATCGACGGGCGCACGATCGGCGAGATCGCGGACGCCGCCGTCGAGACCGAGGGCCAGACCGTCGTCGTCCCGATCGAGACCCCGCTCAAGCCACGCGGCGGCGTCGCCATCCTCTACGGCAACCTCGCGCCCGGGGGCTGCGCCGTGAAGCTCGCCGGGCACGACCGCACCCTGCATCGCGGGCCTGCCCGCGTCTTCGACTCGGAAGAGGAGACGTTCACCGCCGTGAAGGCGGGCAAGGTCGTCGCGGGCGACGTCGTCGTGATCCGCTACGAAGGCCCGCACGGCGGCCCGGGGATGCGCGAGATGCTCCACGTCACCGCGGCCATCGTCGGCGAGGGGCTTTCCGAGACCGTCGCGCTCGTCACCGACGGCCGCTTCTCGGGTGCGACGCATGGCTTCATGGTCGGCCACGTCGCGCCGGAGGCCTCCAAGGGGGGCCCCCTCGCGGCGCTACGCGAGGGCGACACGATCGTGATCGACGTCGAGCGCGGGGAGCTGAATGCCGAGCTCTCGGAGGGGGCAATCGCCGAGCGGCTCGCAGGCTGGGTCGAGCCGGAGCCACGCTACCGGCGCGGAGTGCTCGCGAACTACGCGACGCTCGTCGCGTCGGCATCGAAGGGCGCCGTGACGCTCTCGCGGTACGAGACCGCGTAGGGTTGCCGCGGATCGGCGGTTATTGCTTTACTTCGTGAAGTAATGTGCTTGTGCGCGATCGAGCGGCGTCATACGCTTGGTCACCGACGCGCGCAACTGCACAACCGATGAGGAGGACGAGAATGGCATTGCAGCTCGGAGACACTGCACCCGACTTTCAGGCGGAGACGACGGAGGGGCCGATCAGCTTCCACGACTGGATCGGCGACTCGTGGGTCGTCCTGTTCTCCCACCCGAAGGACTTCACCCCGATCTGCACGACCGAGCTCGGCTACATGGCGAAGATCAAGCCCGACTTCGACAGCCGCGGCGTGAAGATCATCGGTCTTTCGGTCGACCCGCTCGACAAGCACGAAGCCTGGTCGAGCGACATCGAGGAGACGCAGGGGTACGCACCGAACTACCCGATGATCGCCGACGTCGACTTCAACGTGTCGAAGCTCTACGGGATGCTAGGCGCCGACGTCTCGGGCGATCCTGCCGACCGGACGGCGGCCGACAACCAGACGGTACGCAACGTCTTCGTGATCGGCCCTGACAAGAAGGTCAAGCTGATCCTCGTGTACCCGATGACGACCGGCCGCAACTTCGACGAGGTGCTGCGGGTGATCGACTCGCTCCAGCTGACGGCGAAGCACAAGGTCTCGACACCGGTCAACTGGCGCAACGGCGAGGACGTGGTCATCGCGGGCTCGGTGTCGGACGACCAGGCGCGCGAGATCTGGCCCGAAGGCTGGGAGTCGCCGAAGCCGTACATCAGGATCGTGAAGCAGCCGGTCTGAGCCCCTTGCAGGCGCCGAAAGCGGCGCCGACGAGCTCCGAGACGCGTGAGGCTCCTGGCGGAGCCTCACGCGTCTTCCGTCCTCGGCCGCACGGGCGATTCGCAGGAATCCCGATGCCCGTGGTGGACGCAGCAGAGACGCTCTGTATGCTGCGAACGTCAGCGACGGCGGGCCGTGGAGGTCCGCGGCGAGGAGGACATGATGAAGACCATCGTTGTCGGGTATGACGAAACCGAGGCGGCGCAGCGCGCGCTCGCCCGGGCCGCGGATCTCGCAGACGCATTCGGCTCGAAGGTGATCGTCACGAGCGTCGCTCCCGTGCTCGTCGGCTCACGCGAGATGGGCGCGATCGATCCGGCGAACCCGCCCGAGCTGCACCGCGAAGAGCTCACGCACGCGAAGGAGTTCCTCAGCGGTCGCGGCATCGAGGGCCAGTACGAGATGACGGTCGGTGACCCCGCCACCGCGATCGTGACCCTCGCAGACAACGTCGGGGCAGACCTGATCATCGTCGGTACACGCCACCCGAGCCTGATCTCGACCCTGCTCGGCCTCAGTGTCAGCGGCGCCGTGAAGCGCAAGGCGCACTGCGACGTCCTGACCGTCCAGTAGCGGAGCAAGACAGGCGGCCGCAGCCGCCTGCCCGGCAGCAGGAGCCCGGCTCCCCGGCCGGGCCACCGCTTGCGCTGGCGACGGAGCCCTGCCTGCGCTAGGCTTCCCATCGGCGCGGGACTCGTTCCGCTCCGCATCGAGAGAGGCTGAGGGACCGGCCCTGTGACGCCTCGGCAACCTGCCCCACATAACGGGTGACGGTGCCAATCCCGGACGGATGTCGAGCGACGACCAGGAGGTTCTGCCCCATGCCCGCTGTTTCCCTTTGCTGCCGCGTCTGCGCGACCGAGCACCCGCTCGAGGCGACCGGCACCTGCACACGCTGCTTCGGCCCACTCGATCCCTCCTATGACTGGGACGCGCTCCGTGCGGGCGTCAGCCACGCCTCGATCGAGGCAGGCCCGGCTTCGATCTGGCGCTACGCGGACCTGCTGCCGGTCTCGGCGCCTCCGGACGCGCGTCTCGCGCCCGGGATGACGCCGCTCGTGCCGGCCCCCCGCCTGGCGGAGGAGCTCGGCCTCGGCGAGCTCTGGCTCAAGCTCGATACCGCGAACCCGACGCACTCCTTCAAGGATCGCGTCGTCGCGGTGGCGGCCCGCAAGGCGCAGGAGCTCGGGCTCGACACGCTCTCCTGCTCGTCGACCGGCAATCTCGCGGGCGCCGTCGCGGCGCGGGCAGCCGCCGAGGGCCTCGAGGCGGCCGTCTTCGTCCCGAGTGACCTCGAACCGGAGAAGCTCGCCGCAGCGGCCGTCTACGGCCCCCGGATCTACGCGGTCGAGGGAACCTACGACCACTGCTCGCGACTGTCGGTCGAGCTCTCGTTCGAGCTGCCGTGGGGCTTCGTCAACGTCAACCTGCGCTCGTACTACGCCGAGGGCTCGAAGACCCTTGCCTACGAGATCGCCGAGCAGCTCGGCTGGGAGAACCCGGACGC
>Ga0302299_10000542_pt1 | contig 20748 bp, 18 predicted proteins | sample III_Fen_N3_4_FD_198795 | JGI IMG/M metagenome (GOLD analysis project Ga0302299, IMG submission 198795) | Peat permafrost microbial communities from Stordalen Mire near Abisko, Sweden - III_Fen_N3_4 | ecosystem: Environmental > Terrestrial > Soil > Wetlands > Permafrost | place: Sweden: Abisko... | reverse complement strand
ACCGACGATGTGCGTGAGGCCCTGGCTGTGATACCGCTCGGTCCACGACGGGCGGTCCGGGGTTGCGCCTCGCAGGCCCGCGAGGACGTACGCGAGGAGGGCAATGGGTGGCACGACGGTCAGCGGGGCAAACCGCTCGTCGGCGCCGCCCGGGATCGCCAGGTGACGGGAGTCGGGGACCGCCCGACCCGGGGCGACCTCGATGACACGGGCTCCCCACTCGCGGCAGTGGCGGACGACGTCATCGGTCGCGGACCGCGCCGGTCCATCCGGCGCAAGGGAGACGACCACGGTACCGGGGCCCACCATCGTCGCCGGCCCGGATGCCATCTCCCACGTCTCCGAGGCCTCGGCGTGGATGAGCGCCATCTCCTTGAGCTTGAGCGCCGCCTCGAGCGCGGCCGGGTAGGCGAGACCACCCCCGACGATGAACAGGTGCTCGGCGTCGGCGATCTCCGCGGCGAGCCCTTCCACGAGCGGCCACGCGTCGGCGATGGCCCGCTCCGCGTGATCGGCGGCCAGCAGAAGCCCGCCCGTCGCCTCGGCGAGGGGTCCGTCGCCCAGGGTGGCCGCGAGGGTCAGGATCGTCGCCGACAGCGTCGACGAGAAGGTCTTCGTCATCACCGGCGCAGCGCTCGGGCCGCCGGCGGAGAGGACGATGTGATCGGCGATCCGGGTGAGGCTGGACCCGGGCACATGGACGATCCCGACCGTCGTGACCGCCCCCCGGACCTCTTCGAACACGCCCAGGACATCGCGGAACTCGCCGGACGCCGAGATGCCGACGATCGCGTCGGCCGGACCGAGCCGTGGAAGGAAGGTCCGGAAGTCGCCCGCCGTGACCGGGATCGCGATCGGGTCGCCGGGACCGGCGAGCCGGCGGGTCAGGCCGGCCGCGTGGAGGCTGGAGTGGTACGAGGTCCCGTTGCCGATGACCCAGATGCGCCGGACCCCCTGGGTGCGAAGTGCCTGGGCGACGCCTCGCACGCTCGACCCGGTCGCTTCCACGGTCGCCCGGATCGCGGCGGGTCCCTCGAGGATCTCGCTGGGTACGGTCCCTTCGATCGGCACGATTCCTCCTGTCGCCCTCAGGCGACGATGACCCGGACGTCATGCGCGGTCAGGGTCTCGACGACCTCCGGCCGCACGTCCCTGTCGGTGACGACGACGTCGACCGCCTCGAGGCCGAACACGAGAGCCGGCGCGACGAGGTCGAACTTGCCGGAATCGACCATGACGACGACCGAGGTCGCCATCGAGCGGAGCGCCCGATCGGTGAGGATCTCCGGCATGTAGTCGTTCATGAGCCCCAGCTCGAGGCTGATCGCGCCGATGCCCATGAACAGGGTGTCGGCCCGCATCTCCCGGCACGCATGCTCGGTCAGGTGGCCCAGCAGGCTGTGCATCCGGGGACGGACGACGCCACCGAGCACCACGAGCTGGATCCCCTCGCAATCCAGCAGGACGAGCGCGACATCGAGCGAGTTGGTGATGACCGTGAGGTCCCGGCGGTCGACCAGCTGGCGGGCGAACTCAATGGCCGTGCTGCCGCTCGTCACGACGATCGTCTGGCCCTCGCGCACCAGTCCCGCGGCGGCGGCGGCGACGCGGCGCTTCTCGGCGCTCGCACGCACCGGCTGCGAGGTGGGACCGTCCACCGGCCGCTCCCCCAGGGTGGCACCGCCGTACGTCCGCACGAGCCGGCCGTCCCGGGCGAGGCGCTGCAGGTCCCGCCGGATCGTGGACGGCCCGACGCCCATCTCGCGGCTGAGGGCCGCCACGGACGCCGTGCCGCTGGCGCGCACGAACCCGATGAGGCGCTCGTCGCGGTCGCGGTCGATCATGCGCACATCGTGCATATCCGGTGCGCGATCTGTCAAGTGTATGCGTGAGATAGGCGCCGCCGGAGCGATTGTGCGCAGATTGTGCTTGTCGACGAGGGTGCGTGGCGGACGGCCTGCCGATCACCCGGGTGGCCGGCAGGTCCGCTGGGGCGTCCTGGCGCTCTTCGCCCCCGTGGCCTTCAGGCGCTCCGGCCCGCCGCCTCGAACAACCGCTCGATGACCCGCAGGTTGGCCACGGCGTCAGCGGGAGCCATGGACTCCGGAGCCCCGTCGAGCACCGCGGCGGCAAACCGGTCCGCCTGGACGCCGTACTGGTCCGCCGCGGGGAACTCCAGGATCTCGGTGGCCGGGGCGACGGGCGGGTCACCGCCCGCGGTGACGAACACGCGCGAGGGGCGGTCGGGCGGGATGTTGAACGGGATCTCCACCTCGATCCGTCCTGCCGTGCCGTAGATGTGGACCCGCTGGTCGGGCTCGAGCTGGGTGGCGCACGTGAAGGTCGCCGTGCCCGCGGGGAAGGTGAGGATTCCGCTGGTCAGGATGTCGACGCCGCTCGCCGGGTCGCGGACGATGGACGCCGCCACGGACGTGGGCTCGTCGCCGAACAGCATCCGGGACAGGTTGACCGAGTAGCAGCCGATGTCGTAGAGGGCGCCGCCACCGAAGTCCCGGATATTGCGGATGTTCGACGGGTCATCGAGGAAGTACGAGAACCACGAGTCCACCGCCTGCAGGCGGCCGATCCGCCCGGACGCCACGAGGTCCCGGACGGCCACCCAGGACGGGTGGAGGCGGTACATGAAGGCCTCCACCAGGACGACGCCGGCCGCCCGGCAGGCGTCGACCATCTCCTGCGCCTCGGCGGCCGTCAGGCTCAGGGGCTTCTCGCACAGGACGTGCTTGCCCGCACGGGCCGCGGCGATCGTCCACGCCGCGTGCAGGTGGTTCGGCAGCGGCACGTAGACCGCGTCGAGGTCGGGGTCCCCGAGGAGCTCCTCGTACGAGCCATAGGCGCGCGGGATACCGAGCTCCCGCGCGGTGCTCTCCGCCCTCTCGCGGTCACGGGAAGCGAGCCCGAGCACCTCGCAGCGCGACGCCGTGCGCATGCCCGGGATGACCTTCTTCACGGCAATATCGGCGGTGGACAGGATGCCCCACCGGAGAACGCTCATCTCGATCGACCCTCCTGGAGGCCACTCTGGCCAGGCGATGCCCCGGGCATGGGGTGCTCGGGACAGGGTGCCACACCGGACGCGCTCGCCGGGCGTGCTCACGTAGCGGGCTCACCTGGAACGTGATCCCGGTGGACCGGGTCGTGGTGCATGGCGCGCCCGTCGAGGTCCGACCCCCGGATGCCCTACAGGCTGGACGTATCAACCTTGAACAGGGGCCAGAGCCCCGGGACGCCTCGCAGCTCGACCACGCCCCGTTCCAGAAACCCGATCCCGGACCCCGCGACAAGGTCTTTCACGGTTCCCGAGACGAGGATCTCGCCCGGTCCGGCCGCGGCGGCCACGCGGGCCCCGATGTGCACCGCGATGCCGCCGACCTTGCCGTCGATCGTCTCGCACTCGCCGGTGTGGAGGCCGGCCCGCTCCTCAAGCCCGAGCCCGCGCGCCGCCGTCATGATCGCGGAGGCGCACCGGATCGCCTGGGCCGGACCATCGAAGGCTGCGAAGAAGCCGTCACCGGCCGTGTCCACCTCATGCCCCGCGTGGATCACCAGCTGGCGGCGAACCAGGGCGTGGTGCTGCTCCAGCACCTGCTGCCAGCGGCGGTCTCCAAGGTCCGCGACGATCGTGGTCGACCCGATGATGTCGGTGAACAGCACGGTCGCGAGGACGCGGTTGACGACGAGGCGGTCGAGGCGGGCGAGGACTGCGGCCATCGGGCCGCGCTGCGCGACGCGTCGCGCGTCGCTGACGTGTTCGCGATCGGCGCCGTTCTCGACCTCCGCGAGCTCCGTTAGGACCTGTGCCACGGCCCACTGGTAGGTGTCGGGGTAGCGGGCGCAGCGATCCCTGGCAGCAACGAGGAGCCGGCGAGCCTCGTCCGGCTCGCCCGCGGCCCGCCGGCAGCGCGCGAGACCCCGGAGCGAGAGGGCCTCCCAGCACGGGTCGCTCATCTCGGCCGCCAGCGTGTACGCCTCACCGTTCAGCGCCGCGGCCGCCTCCGCATCACCGGCCGCAAGGGCCGCGTCCGCCTCGATGGCCAGGGGAAACGGGACAAGCGAGACCCATCCGCTGCTGCGTGCCTCCGCGACCGCATCCGCGGCGACGTGCCGCGCCTCCTCGACCTCGCCGAGCTCGAGGAGAAGCCGGCCGAGATAGGTCCCGGCATAGGCCCGCCAGCGGTGATTTCCGGCGGCGGCGAGGCGCCGAAGCCCCTCGTGGAGGGCCGTCATCGACCCGAGATGATCCCCGCGGTCGGACCGCGACGCTCCGAGGATGGTGAGGGCGCGCCCGGCGAGGTCATCGTCGCCGGCGCTGTCAGCGAGGCTGCGCGCCCGGGCCAGCGCCGCTTCCGCGCTTCCGTAGTCGCCCGCCAGGAACGCCACGTAGCCCGCCTCACGCTCGATCTCCGAGGCCAGGCCCGAATCGTGGGCCTCGTGGGCAAGGAGGAGAGCACGGGAGAGCAGTCCCACCGCCTCCTGGTCGCGTCCCCGGACCGAGTGGATGAGGATCGTGGCGAGCAGGGCGCAGGCCTCCGCCTCCAGCCGTCCCAGCCCGCTGGCGGCCGCGTCCACCGACGCCCGGCGTGCGGCATCGATCGCCGATTCGTAGTCGCCGGCATCGAAGCGTGCCCGGGCCGCACCGAGCAGAGCCCTCGCGCTGACGTCGAGGTTCACAAGGGGATTGGCCGCGGCGGGGATCGGCGTATCGAGCGAACGCCTCAGCTGCTCGGGCGCCGGCACCCCGAGCTCCCGGCGGTACAGCCGATCGACGGCCTCGAGATAGGCGATCGCCCCGAGCCGCTGTCCCGACGCCACCCGGATGTCGACCGCAAGCTCGTGGGCGGCATCGTCGTACGGATCCGAGGCCGTGGCGCGCGCGAGGTACTCGATGGCTCGCTCCGGTTCCTCGTGGGCCCGCATGGTCGCGGCCCAGCGCAGCGCGGCGCGCGCCGCCGAAGCGACCCGCACGCGCTCCAGGGCGAGCCATCCCTCGAACAGCGGGGCGTCGTCGAATGTGAACCCCTCGAGCAGCTCCCCGGCCCCCAGCTGCTCGACATCGACCGGGGCATAGGTGCCGCCCGTGACGACCTGGGCGTCGAGGACGACCTCCGGGGAGGCGACCAGCAGGAGCCGGTTGCCCGGGCCACCCCTGATCTCGGCCTCGGGCGCGAGCGCCTTCCGCACCCTGGCGAGCGTCCAGCGCAGCGCACCCGCGGGATCATCCGCCTCCGGCCAGAGGATCTCGACCAGATCGGTGCGCGTGGGCGGCGTCGAGCGCAGCGCCAGCAGGGCGAGGAGGGCCCAAGTCTTCCGCCCGGCCAGGACCCGATCCCCGTCCTCCCTCTCGATGCGGGGCCTTCCCAGCAGCCGGATGGTCAGCTTCATCGGTGGAGTGTAGGCGGGTGGCGTCGTTCGACCGGACGTGGGGTGCAGGTCCCGCCCTGGTCGGACTGCGCCGTCACCGTCTGCGAAGCGAGCTGCAGCGGGCCCGGGCCGCAACCCCGGTGACGCCGCGCATCACGCCACCTCGACGGTCAGCTCGTACACGTCTGACGTCGGGTGGCCGGCCTGAGCGTGGACCCGCATGACCGCGTCGCGCGACGGGCCCGTCGCGAGGCAGAAGACCATGCCCGCGACCGGGTCGAGCCACGCCCGCTCGAAGTTGACACCCTCGGCAGCCTGGATCTCGAGGTCACGTCTGTGGGCATCGGCCAGCTGTTCCGCCGTCACGCCGACGAAACCGGTGTGGACATCCATGAACTTCGCCATCTCCGCTCCTTCACGCTGTTGCCTGAGCTGTTGTGCACAGGCTGCGCCCGGGGCGTGTGCATCCGCGTGTGCACCGATGCGTGTGCACCGGTGGCGCGACGGGCTCGCGGCCGAACGAGTCGTGCGATGCACCTAGGGCAGCTCGTAGACGGCGAAGTCCCCGCTGCGGTAGCGGAGCGTGGCCAGCCGGGCAAGGGCGTCGCCGTCAGCGCTGGCGAGGTCGGCGAACAGCCACCGCACGCCGTGCTGGTCGCGCAGGGCCGCAAGGTTGCCCGCCGTGGGCGCCTCGAAGACCTGGTCATTGAGGGCGAGCAGCGGCTGATCCCAGAACGGCACGGTGCGGTCGCTCACGCCGAGCCTCGCGGCGGCGGCGATGGCCGGCGCCGTGTAGGCCCAGCCCTCGACGAGTGCTCGACGCTCCGCATACGCCGACACCCAGAAGTTGCGCGCGTCGCACGCGCCATCGGCGGCTGGCGGCCGCCGACAGTGCAGGTTCGTCGCCAGGACGTCGGCGGGGTCGCTGTGGTCGCGCAGCCAGACGGCGGCCGTGATTCCGTCGCCGGGGATTGCCGGATCGGCGGCGACGCTCGTCTCCAGGGGAGACGCCACGAGCTGGATCATGGCCGGCAGGCTGAACCCCATCACGAGCGCAACCACGAGCAGCGGCGCTGTACCGGCCAGCCGGCGCGACCGACGCGATGCGGCCCGCGCCGCCAGCGCGCCCGCGACGGTCACCAGGACGAGGGCGATGACCGGCAGGACCATTCCCAGCACCACGACCGGCCACCGTTCGCGGCCGAGCCTGGGAAGGCTGTCCGGCCCGATCGCCCTGATCGCCCTGACCATGGTTCCGCCGATGAGGGCAGCCACCGCCATCCCGGCGATCAGGGGACCGCGCCGGACGTCGGCCGGGATCAATGCGGAGATGCCGGCAACGGTGAGCAGGGCAAAGGCCCCCGTCGCGGTCCGCAGGTAGTACAGCTCGCTCAGGCCCGGGTAGAGGAACACCACCGCCGCGCCAAGCGCGGCCGCGCAGACCCCCAGCAGCAGCAGGATGCGCGGATCGGCGCCTGCGTCGCGGCGCCGCACGAGCAGCCCGTACGCGCCGGCCCACATGAACGACCACAGCACGAGGGCGATCAGGAACGCGACGGCCGGGATGACGATGGCCGCGATCCCGTGGGTCGAGCCGGCGCCAACCGATTTCGCGACCGGCATCGCGATCAGGGATCCCATCCCGATGGTCAGGCCGCCCGTGCTCCCCCGGAACAGCAGGACGATCGCCAGGACCGCCCCGCCGACGGCGAAGGCGAGTCCGCCGATGGCAGCCGCGGGCACTCGGCGCCGGCCGATCACGGCACCTGCCAGGACGGTCAGCAGGCCGCCGATCAGCAGGGGAAGGAGGGTCGCCTTGGCTCCGGCGGCACCGAAGACCAGGAGCCCGACGAGGACCCACCGCCCGCGCAGGACCCGGCCCTCGATATGCACGAGGTCCATGAAGACCACGAGGACCGCGGCGAACAGCGCGAGGCCGAACAGGTTGGTCGGACTGATCCACGTCGAAGGGAGGGTCTGCGCGTCGAAGACCGAGCCGGCGGTCGCAGCGTATGGGACGGCGACGGTGGCCAGGAGCGCCAGGACGACCGCAGCGGGGCCACTCCACCAGCCACCGGTCAATCGCCGTGCGGCCGCGGCCGTCAGCACGACGAACGCCACGAACATCGGCAGGCCCGACAGGCGGAACAGGAGGGTCACGGGCTCGATGCCGGTCGCCCAGCTCGTCGCAGCGGCGTCCGCGTAGAAGAACCAGTGGTAGGCGAGGGGCACGCCCTCGACGTAGGGGATCTGCGGTGGAACGTGGTTCTTGAGCTCGCCGATCAGGGCCAGGTGATAGGGCATGTCGACGTACGGCGCGTAGGTGCCGCTGAGGGCATGGCGCCCGAAGAACGTCGCGGCCGAGTACACGAGCACGTAGGCCAGCAGCGCGGCGAGGGACCACGACCACCAGGCGGGGGCTCGCACACCTCCTCCCCGCCAGTGGCGGCGCAGCCCGGGCACGGCGGCAAAGGCCAGGAGCGTCGCGATCGGCCACAGGAGGAACAGCAGGGGTGCGCCTGCGGCCCGGGCCACGAGGTAGGTCACCAGTTCCAGGCAGTAGCCCACCGTCAGCCCGAGGGTGAGGTCCTCCGCGATATGCGTGGGGTGTCCCCGGAGCAGGCGCACCCACAGCGCCCCCGGCAGCGCCAGCCCGACCATGACGTAGGCGGCGAATGTCGCGACCTGTCCGATTGGCGTTCCATACGCCGCCACGACAGCCGCCGTCCCCAGGGCCAGGATCCCGGCCGGAACCCAGCCCGACCCGGCATACCTGCGAACGTCCACCGCGAGACTATAGGGGCGGAGGGGCGGCGGCGGGAGAGGCGGCACACCCCGCGATCCAGGCGTCCCATCTCGCCATGACCGTCATTGCCGACCCCGCGAGGGGAACGCGCGTGAGACCGTGCCGCCGGGGCGGTTAGCGTGCCCCTGACTCAGCAGCCGGCGGCGTCCATCGCTCCCGCGATCGCGACCTGGTGACCGAGGAAGTCGGCCACCGTGCCGACGCTCTGGAGGTACGTGTCGATCGCGGCCTGCGTGATCGGGTTCGTGGCGAACAGCACCTGCGCAGCCTTGCCCGCCGCCTCGTAGGAGTCGATGGCTGCCTTCGGGTCACCGAGCGGCGACGAGTAGGCGTCCAGCGCGTGCAGATCGTGCATGGCGGCCAGGAAGGCGTCCAGGTCCAGGTTGCCGATCTGCTTCGACCTGATCGGTTCGACGCTGTCCGGGGTCCGCAACTGGGCGAGGAACTGGACCATCAGCAGCTGCTGGCCCGCCGTGTTGATCGTGGCGCAGTCGATCTTCCCGTTGCCTGCGGGCGAGGTGGTGCCGGAGGGCCGGTCGGTCGAGGTCTGGCCGACCGCGGCCGACGGGTGGGCGCTGGAGGCCGCGCCACCGCCGCCGCAGGCGGCCGCGACGAGGGCGATCAGCAGGACGGGCACGAAGAACCTGGGACGCACGGCGGCATCGTAAGCCGTCTGTCAATCATCGCGTGTCCCGGAACTGCTGGTCCGTGATTTCGTCAGTGCCAACTGCTCAGTGACTCTGTCAGTCGCCACGGATGAGGGAGACGATCACGGACCCGGACGAGCGGCTACTCGTAGCGGAGCGCGGTGATGGGATCGAGCCGGGCCGCCTGCCGGGCCGGCCAGACGCCGAAGATCACGCCGACGACGAGCGAGAACCCGACCGCCAGCACGACCGTGGTGAGGCTGATGCTGAGCCCCCAGCCCGCCAGGGTGCCGATCAGGGCGGAGGCGGCGACGCCGAACACGATGCCGAGGATGCCGCCGGCGAGGGACAGCACCAGGGCCTCGACGAGGAACTGGGCCATGATGTCCCGTCCGCGCGCCCCGACGGCCTTCCGGATCCCGATCTCCCGTGTCCGCTCGCGGACCGAGACCAGCATGATGTTCATGATCCCGATGCCGCCCACGAGCAGGCTGATCGACGCGATGCCCGCGAGGAGCAGAGACAGGAGCCCGGTGATCGTGCCGAAGGCGGACAGGAGCTGGGCCTGGTCGATGATCGTGAAGTCGGCGGCGTCCCCCTGGGCGATTCCGTGGCGCCTGCGCAGCAGCTCCGTGATCCGGAACTTGGTGAGCGGGATCTGGTCCGCGTGCGCGGTTGACACCGAGAGCGACTGCAGTGAGTGCCCCGCGACGAAATGGTCGCGCATCGCGGGGAGCGGGATGTAGACCTGGTCATCGAGGATGCCCTTGGGCTGGAGGATGCCGACGACGCGGAACGGGACACCGCCGACGTTGATGTCGGAACCCACCGCGGACGCACCGAGGTGGAGGTCGTCGGCCGTCGTGGAGCCGAGGACGGCAACCCGCAGCCCGGCCGCGTATTCCGCCTCGGAGATGAACGAACCGCGCCAGACCTCGTAGGCCCGGACCGGCATGAACGCCGGCGTGATCCCCGACACGGTGGTGGTCGTGTTCGCGGAGCCGGCCACCACGACCGCCATCGTCGACACCTGCGGGGCGACCTGGGCCACGCCCTCGACCTGGGCGATGGCCTCGGCATCGTCGATCGTCAGCGTGTCGGCCGACCCGCCCGCCCCACGCACGAAGCCGGACGTGCTGGCGCCGGGGCTGATGTTGAGCAGGTTGGTGCCGAGGCCCTCGATGAGGTTGGTGATCCCGGACGTCGCGCCCTGCGCGACCGAGACCAGCGCGACGATGGACGCGACGCCGATGATCACCCCGAGCATCGTCAGGAGCGCTCGCAGCCGCGCCGCCGCCAGCCGCGAGATCGCGAGCGGGACGAGCTCTGCCCAGTTCACGCCGCGAGCCTCCCGTCGCGCACCCTGACGCTGCGCTTGGCGGCGACCGCCACGTCGCTGTCGTGGGTGATCAGGATGATCGTGGTCCCGGCGCCGTTCAGCTCGTGGAGCAGCTCGAGCACGTCCGCGCCCGACGCGGAGTCGAGGTTCCCGGTGGGCTCGTCCGCCAGGATGATCGCCGGCCGGGTCACGAGCGCCCGCGCGATCGCCACGCGCTGCTGCTGGCCACCCGACAGCTCCGACGGCTCATGGGTCAGCCGGTCTTCCAGGCCGAGCCGCGTCAGCGCCTCGCGGGCACGCTCCAATCGCTCAGCACGGCCGACGCCCGCGTACAGCAGCGGGACGGCAACGTTCTCGAGCGCCGTCGTCCTGGACAGCAGGTTGAACGACTGGAACACGAACCCGATGGTGCGGTTGCGAACCCGGGCGAGCCCGTCGTCGGAGAGGCCCGACACGTCGGCGCCGGCGAGGCGGTAGGTCCCGGTCGTCGGGCGGTCCAGGCAGCCGAGCAGGTTCATGAGCGTGGACTTCCCGGACCCGGACGGGCCGACGATCGCGAGAAAGTCGCCGGTGGCGACGTCGAGGTCCACCTCCCGCAGGGCTTCGACCTCCAGGCGGCCCGAGCGGTAGGTCTTGCCGATGCCGCGCATCTCGATGACCCCCGTTCCGGTCGGGGCGTCGGGCAGCGCGTCGGGGACGGTCACGGCTGTGATCCCGACGGGGTGGCCCCGGCACCCGAGCCGCCCGAGGTGCCGCGCCCGGCGCCCGCACCGGTGGGGAACGTCGTGACGAGGTCCTTGGCGGACGCCGTCCCCGTCACCACCACCGTGCCGTCGGTGATGCCCGACCGGATCTCGGCGAGCGCGGGCGTCAGCAGGCCGACCTCGACCGGCACGGTCCGTACCCGGCCGGGTCCGTCCAGCACCTGCACGGTGTAGGCACCGGGAACGCCACCGAGCGCGGTCACCGGCACGGCGATCACCGAGGGCGCGCTGGCCGTCGTGATGTCCACGTCCGCCGTCATCGCCGGTGCCACGTGCGCGGGGATGGTGTCGAGCGAGATGACGACCCCGTACGAGACGACGCCCGACGCGCTCTTCGTGGCGCCGGCCACGTCGACCGAATCCACCTTGCCGTGAACGGATGCGTCGAGCGCGGATATCGTCACCTCGGCCGGCTGGCCAACCTGCACGGACGGCAGGTCGCTCTCGGTGACGGAGGCGGCCACCTGGACCTCCGGCCCGCGGAGGAGGATGACGTTGCCCGAGGCCGAGTCGCCGGGCTCGATGGTGACGGACGAGACCACGCCGTCGATCGGTGAGGCCAGGGTGGCCCGCGCCAGCGTCCGCTCGGCGTCGGTGACGGCGGATTCGGCCTGGGCCACTGCGGCGCGGTCCGCGGCGACGGCCGCACTCGTGTCGACGTTCGTCGTCCCCTTGTAGGAGAGGCCGGCCGACGTGACCCCGAGCTTGGCCGCCGCGACCTGGTTGGCCGCCTGCGTGTTCGCGGAGGCGACCTGCAGCCGCGTTGTCGCGAGCGCCCGCGAGGCCTGCTTGACGACCGCGTTGTCCGCCGCGATGACGGCGGCGGGCGCACCGGCCGTACGATCGGCGGCCAGCGCGGCCTTCGCGTCGGCGAGCGCCGCCGATGCCTGGGAGATCGCGAGCCGGCCGGACGCCTGTGTCTGCGACTGGGCCTTCTGGGCCTGCGTCAGCTGGCTGTTTGCCTGGGTGACCCCGAGCTTCGCCTTCGCCTTGCTGGTCGTCGACACCGGCGACTGGTCGGCCTTCAGCCTTGCCTGGGCCGCCTCGAGGTTCGCGCGGGCCACGTCCAGGGCGAGGCCCGCGTCGTCGGTCTCGGCGGTCGCGAGCACATCGCCGGCCTTGACGACATCCCCTGCCTTGACGTTCACGGTCGCGACGGTCCATTCCTGGGCCGTGGCCTGGCCGCTTGTGCTGGCCGCTGCCTTCGGCGATCGGACGGGTGCCTTGCCGAACGCGAGACCGTACGTCTCGACCGGCTGGACGGACCCGCTGATCGACACGGTGTCGCGCACGTCCATGGTGGACGCAGCCGCGGTCAGGTAGGTGATTCCCGCGTCCTGGCTGCCCAGCGACCGGCCCACGACGGCCATGCCGACGAGCGCGACGCCGACGACCAGCACGCCTCCGATGACGACCGCTCGCTTGTTCATGACCGGGAACTCCTCGATGCCCCGCGATGCGTCACCACCGCGGTGACGGCGGGAGCCGGGATGGGGGACGGTGAGACGAGACTCATGGGCGGCCACCGCCCTGGAGGACCGGGGCAGCCGACTGCGGGACCGGCGTGAGCTGGCTTGGGAGCTTGCCGGCGGCCGCCAGCCGGGAGATGCCCCGGTCGAGCACGGCCAGGAAACGACGGACCTGCTCCAGGTCCGCATCGTCGAGCACGGCCAGCAGGTCGCCCACCTGCCGCGAGTTGAGGTCGCGGAAGCGGTCGAGCAACTCGACCCCTGCCGGCGTGATGCCCACGAAGACCCGGCGGCGGTCCGCCGCGATCGCGTGCCTGGCGATCAGCCCACGGTCCGCGAGGCGATCGACGACACCGCTCATCGTGGGGAGAGTGACGCCGAGGCGGGCGACCAGCTCGGACATGCTCAGGTCGCCCATCGACAGGAGATGCAGCACCTTGGCCTGGGGCATCGTGATGTCGACCTCCAGGAACTCGGGCGTGTGGGCGTCGGCAAGCCGGGCCAGCCTCGCCTGGAACTCCGCGATCACCTCTTCGATGAGGACTGAGCGCTCCTGCCCGTCGATCCCATTCCCCTTTGGGTTGCGTTGACTGTTAGCGCATCCCTAACTATTCGTCCGGCACGATACACCCGGCGCCGGAATCGCGCGCTCACCGGTTCCTGGGCGCTGGACGGACGGTGAGACCGTCGCGGTGCGGGACCGCCGCTCGTGGCGGGGACATCGGTCCGGGGCTTGCCGAGGCTGCTGGCGGCCGAGGTGGTGCGGCCGGCCGGCCTGCGGTGGCGCTCGCGGGGACCTCAGACTGCCCGGCGCCGTTGCTCGTGCACGGCGTCGTGGAGCTCGGCCGTGGTCAGTCCGGTCGTGGTGCGCCCCACACCCCGCCTCCGCCCGCCCACGACCTGGACGGCGGGGCCGTGACCGTCACCGTCGCCGTGGGAATGCGGACCCGAGTGGTCGTGGTCGTGCTTCTCGGGCTCCCATGGGACTCCGGTCGGGTACAGGAGGGCGAACATCTCCACCAGCTCCGGATCGAACTGGACGCCTGCCTGCCGGCGCAGCTCGGCGATCGCCTCGTCGTGCGTGATGGCGTCACGGTACGGACGCCCGCCGATCATGGCCTCGTATGCGTCCGCGATGGATACGATTCGGGCTCCGATCGGGATCTCCGTGCCCGCCAGACCGTGGGGGTAGCCGCGGCCGTCGTACCACTCGTGGTGGTGGAGCACGATCGTGGCCGCGTCACGCAGCGCCCCCGCCTGCTCCAGGACCACCTGGCCGATCTTGGGGTGCTCGGTCACGACCCGCCATTCCGACGCGGCGAGGTCGCCGCGCTTGGACAGGATCTCGTCCGGGATCGCGAGCTTGCCCAGGTCGTGAAGGAGGCTGGCCGCTCGGATGCGATCGAGCTCGCCGGCGGGCAGGTCGATCGAGCGGGCGAGCGCCACGGAGGCCTCCGCGATCAGGGTGGAGGGCCTGCCCGCCCACGACGCCCGCTCGGCGAGCGAGCGCAGGAGCGCATCCTGGGCCGCCGCCAGCGCCGCGCGTCCGACGTCGAGCGCCTGCGAACGGGCTTCTGCGCGAATCGGGGACCGGCGGACGGTGTCCTGGTCGTCGGACTCGCGGAACACGAACACCTGGTTGCGCCCGAGGGCTTTGGCGGAATACAGCGCGGCGTCCGCGTCCCGGACCAGGGCATCGGACCCCAGGACGTCGCCGTGGCCGCCCGCGACACCCGCCGACATCGTGACCGTCACGCGCTCCCCGTCCGGCAGCCGGACATCGCTGCCGCCGATGATCCGGCGCAGCTTCTCGGCCAGGGACGCGGCGGCATCCGCGTCCGTCTCCGGCAGCACCACCAGGAACTCCTCGCCGCCGTACCGGCCCGCGAAGTCCACCGCCCGGACGCTGGCGCTCAGGAGCTGGGCCACGTGCCGGAGGATGAGGTCCCCGGCGGCGTGGCCGTGGGTGTCGTTGAGACGCTTGAACTGGTCGAGGTCCACGAGGATCACGGACAGCGGCCGGTGGTAGCGCGCCGCGCGCAGGATTTCCTCCTCCACGCGGCTGAGCACGGCCTGGCGGTTGGGGATGCCGGTGAGCTGGTCCACGGTCGCGAGCCGCCAGGTGTCGGCGACCCTGTCGGCCAGGCCGCGGAAGGCGGCGCGCAGGCGTGGGTCGCCGACATGCTCCGCCTCGAGGGCAATGAGCGCACCCTCGTCCGCCGCGTCCCGGAGTCGCTCGGCGAGGATCGCGAGGCGCCGGTTCTGCCGACGCACGACGAACGCGGCAAATCCTGCCGACCCTGCAAGGGCGCCGATGAGCGCGATCACGAGGGTCAGCGTCAGGACGGCGATCCGGGCATCCAAGGGTGGGTACTCGCGTGACAGTCGTACGCGGTGCAGCCGGGCCGGCCGCATCCGCACCAGCAGCCTACGTCGCCACCCGGCGGCGACCATGGGGCGATGGTCCCCCCATGACGCAACCCGTGCGGGCGTGGTTCGTGAACGCACCGCACGCGTACCCCCCCGGTCATGGCCCGGACGTACCAGAGGGTCCGGGGTGGTTCCGTGGGGTCTCGGGCGGAGCGCGACCCCGGTGGTCAGACGGCCGCGCGCCGGCCCCCCACCCAGACGCCCTCGATCCGCTCGGCGAGGGTGTCGAACGCGTACGGGTCGCCCCCGACGACGACCAGGTCGGCCAGCTTCCCGGGCTCGATCGTCCCGAGATCCCCGTCGACGCCCAGCAGCTGGGCGGCATTCCGGGTCGCCGCCTCGAGGACCCGGCCCGGCGCCATGCCGAGATCGGCCATGAGGGCCAGCTCGCGGAGGTTCCGGCCGTGGGGCGTGACGCCGGAGTCGGTGCCCATGGCGATCCGGACACCCGCGTGGATCGCCCGCCGCACCGCCGCGCGATGGACGTCCACGACCGCTCGTGCCTTCTCCAGCACCCCCGGTGAGAACGTCGTGCCCGCCTCGGCGGCGTCGATGACGCCCTGCGGGGCGACCAGGGTGGGCACCAGCCAGGTCCCGTGCTCGAGCATCAGCTCGAGCCCCTCGTCGTCCAGGTAGATCCCATGCTCGATCGACCGGATGCCCGCCCGGACGGCGTTCTTGATGCCATCCGCCGCCTGCGCATGGGCCATCACGAACATCCCGGCCGCGGTGGCCTCCTCGACGAGCACCGCCAGCTCCGCCGGCCGGAAGTGCGCCTGGGCGGGGTTGTCCCGGGGGGAGAGCACGCCGCCGGAGGTCGCCACCTTGATCACGTCGGCGCCCATCCGGTGCAGCTGCCGGACCTTGCGGCGCATCTCGTCGGGGCCATCCACGATCCCGGACGGGACACCCGGGTGCTCGGCCAGGAGCGGCACCGTGGCCCCCGAGACCAGCCAGTCGTCCCCGTGGCCACCGGTCTGGCTCAGCATCGCCAGGCTGATCTGCATCCGCGGCCCGGGGATCAGGCCGTCAGTGACCGCCTGCTTGATGCCGAGGTCCGCCCCGCCGGCGTCGCGGATCGAGGTGATCCCGATCCGCAGCGTCGACCGCAGGTTCCGGGCTGCCTCGTAGAACTGGTATGAGAACGGCGTGTTCGCAACGCGCCATGCGTCCACGTGGCTCAACACGACATGGACGTGGCAGTCGAACAGGCCGGGGAGCAGCGTGCGACCCGTGATGTCCACGGCCTCGTCCCCATCGAGGCCCTGGCCGACGTCCACGATGCGCCCGTCCTCGACGGTCACATCGGCGGGCCGCGGGTCTCCGCCCGTGCCGTCGAACACAGAGCCGCCGCGGAACACCGTGCGCGTCATGGAGCCTCCCGTCCGTCCCGGTTCACTTGGCCGCGCGCGAGGTCGCGCCCGTCATCATCTGTCAGCCGCCACGCCCACCCGACATCGCCCGCGGCACGATCCCGCCACGCGGCGCCCACCAGCGATGCACCCGGCGCGGCCGCCGCCGCGTACTCCAGCCGGACCCGGCGCGGCACCTCCACGAGCATCCGGCGGCCCGGATCACCCGCCGCGTGGAGCGCCTCCTCGAGATAATCCAGGTATGCGGCGTTGTTGACGTGACCCATCGGGTCGAGGTCCTGTGGCCGGACAACCGCGCGGAGGACCGTGGCATCCGGGGGCGTCTCGGGCAGCGGGACGCGGACCGGCTCGAACGTGCCGGGCGGCACCGCGAACGCGGCCGGGAACTCGGCGGGGATGCGGCCGGGCATGCCCCGGTGGTCGGTCATGACCCAGTCGGTGTACCCCCACATCACGAGCGCGCCGTCCTCGAGGCGCGCCTCGGTGCGGCGCCGACCCCACACGCGGCGGAACCCGGTCGGAGCGGTCGAGAAGAGGAGGGTGCGGCCCAGCGGAACCGGGGCCAGGATGACCATCTCGACGGCGCGCACGACCCAGGCGAGGCCCCGCTCCCCGTACCACTCGCGGGTGAACCCCAGCCCCTCGGAGTGGATCCATGCGATGTCCTGGGCATATCGCAGCAGCGCCGAGGTCCGCACGTTCCCGTCGGGCCCGCACTCGTCGAAGCGGAGGCGGTAGGGGACGGTGATGCCGTTGGCGGCGAAGTCCACGCTCACGCCGGCTTCCGGCCGGCCAGCCGGTCGAGCCCCTCGAGGGCGATCAGCCTGACGCTGTCGGCGGCCACGGGACCGCGCTCTCGGACGAGGCGGACCTCGCTGGAGCGCCGCGCATCGAACACGACGAGTCCCACGAGCATGCGCAGGCTCTCATCGGCCGCGCCACGACGAGCATCGTCGAGCTGGTGGAGGACGTCCGCCTTGATCCCGCGCGCGCCCCACTTGCAGTCCCACGCCTCCGCGGCATCCTCGCGCTCCACCGTGACGTCGTACGGGTGGATCTCGGCGGGACGGCCGTCGAACAGGATCCGGCGCTCGCGCCGGACGGGCCCGGTCCGGGCGGCGAGCAGGCGCTCCGTGAGAGCCTCCACGATCGCGCCGCGGAACTGGCTGCGCGTCTGGTCGCCGCGATCGGCCACCTGGAGCGAGGCCTCGAGAACCGCCTCCGAACGGTCCCGGACCGGGTCCCCGGGGGCTGGTGCGGCCGGGCCGAAGAGGGTCGGGAACATCGTGCGCCACGTGTCCGGATCGAGTGACTCCCCGTTCATGACGGCGCGCGCGAGCAGGCGCTGGGTCGTGGTCGCGTCGGCCAGGAGGCCGGCGCACCGGAGGACGAGCGGGTCTGCCTGGATGTGCGCGTAGACGACGGCGCGGCCGTCCGGCCGGGCGTCCATGAACCGCATCAGCCCGGCTCCTCCAGCGCCGCGAGCGCCACCTGCGGCAGCGTGGACAGCCAGTCGATCGCGCGGTGGGGGTCGCCGATGCGGGCGGCCTCCTCGACGAGCGCCGTGATGGCATCGTCCGTTCCGGGCGGAGCGGGCTCGGAGCCCCGCGAGGTGGCGATCGCGCGGAGGCGGGCGCGCCAGACGGTGCCGAGGTCCGTGACGTACTGGCATTCGTCCTCCACGGGCTCCGCGGTGACGGTGAGCACGTCGCAGCCGGCGATGGCGCGATCGATGAGGTCGGCGATGGTGGCGGGCATCGCTCGCAGCGTACGACGACGACGCGGATCGCGGGGCGCGGACCGGGACGGGCCGGGTGGACGAGCCAGGCTACCCGCGGGTCAGACGGGTTCGCTGCTCCGGGACAGCGCCCCGAGGGCGGCCGCGTGCGGGTTAGCCGCCAGGCGGGCCCGGGCATCGTGCTCGAGCTTGTCCATGGTGCGCCGGGCGCGCTCGTCCCAACGAGACGAGTAGGCGCGCTGTGCCTTGCGCCGGATCTCGTACGCGGCCTGGCGCTCCCCGATGCGCTCGAGGCGCCCGACACCGTCGAGCACGTCGCGATAGAGCTTCGGCAGGACCTCGGCGGGGTTCTGGTTGTCCATCGGGAGACAGCGTGCCCGCTCCGGGCTCCCACGGGAATGGGCGGGTCGTCCTGCCGGGGTCTCGCCGGGAGTCCGGGGGCCGTTGCCCGGGCGCACCGGCCGACCGCCCCGCGGGTCGCATCCATGGCCTCGGTCAATGCCCGTCTTCGCTGTCAGTCTCCCCGGTGTGCGCCACTCTCGATGCGAAATCCGCGTGCGATTCCGCGGGCAGGCTCCCAGCGAGTGATGACCCGGTCCACGTACCCCGCCGGCGGGCCGTCCTCCAGCCGTTCCAGGAGCGCCTGCAGGTCGAGGCGCCGCCCCTCGGCCACGACCCGGACGCTGCCGTCGGCCTCGTTGGCCACGAACCCGTCGAGGCCCAGCGCCCCGGCCTCCCGGAGCGCGAAGACGCGGTAGCCGACACCCTGGACCCGTCCCCGGACGTTCGCGTCGAGGCGGGCGCGGCCGGATCCATCGGAGCGGGGCAGATCCCCGGTCATGCGGCGCGTCGCCGGCGCGGCCAGCGCACCAGGAGGACGTCGAGGACCAGCTCCGGGCTGACGTTGCCGGCGATCAGCTCGTCCGCCCGGACGAGACGGGCGAGGGTCTCGGCGGGGGCACCGGGTGGCAGATCACGCGCCGCCGCCTCGATCTCCTCGAGCAGGATCACATCCCGGATGGAGCCCTGCGCCCCACGCTGGGCGAACGCGAGGTCCCGCGCGAGGCTGCGCCACGCTTCGAGGAGCAGCAGGAGGGCACGCCGGCGGGTCGCGGCAGGGGTCTTCTTCGCGCCGCCATCGTCGGGCACCTCGTCGGCGCCATCGTCGGCTTCCGCGGCGGCGTCACGCGCTGGGACCGCGGCCCCGGCGCTCGCAGCGCCGGCGGCTCCGGACGGGTTGCCGGATGCAGATCGGGACGCACCTCCACCCGCGAACCCCTTGCTGACGCCACGGCGTCCAGGAGACGCCTCGACCGGGGCCACCGGGGACAGGAGCGTGTCCAGCTCCATCGCCCGGGAGAGGAGTGGCTTCGCCGCGGCCAGCCGGCGGGACGGGCCCAGGTCCAGCAGATCCAGGAGGGTGCGCGTGAGCTCGCTCCGGATCGCCTCGGCCCCGACCGCGCTCCCATATGCCACGGCCAGGCCGGCACGCCCACCCGTCAGACGGGCGAGTCGCGCCGCAGTCGGCGCATCCGAGAGGCCGCGCTCCACCAGCAGGCGCTCCACGTCACGGACGCCCACCATGCCGAGGCGGATGCGGGCGCACCGCGACCGGATCGTGGGGAGGAGCACCTCCTCGTCGTCGGCGCAGAGGATGACCGTGGTGTCGCGGAGCGGCTCCTCGAGCGTCTTGAGAAGCGCCGACTGGGCGTCCTCGCCCGCCCGGTGGACGTCGCGGACGATCGCCACGCGCCAGCCGCCCTCGACGGGCAGGAGCGAGAGCTCCGTGACGAGGTCACGGACGCCGCGTGCCTTCCCCTGTTCGCCGCCGATCCGGACCTCGTTGCCGGCGCCCTCGGGTCCAAGCCAGTGGAGGTCCGGGTGATTGCCGTGCTCCACCATGCGGCAGGTGCGGCAGGTGCGGCACGGCCGGTCGCCACCGGACGCACCCGTGCAGAGCAGCCCTGCGGCGAGGTCCAGGGCGAGGGCGACCTTGCCCACGGACCCGGGGCCACTGATCAGGATCGCGTGCGGGACACGCGATGCCAGCATGGCGTGGACGGCCGCAACCGCGGCCGGGTGGCCGACGGTCAGGAAGCCGTCCACGTCGCTGACGATGGTCCGCCGCGGTCAGCCCTCGGCGGACGCCGCGGGCTTCCGGGTGGTCCGGCGCTTGGGGGCCTCGGCGGGCTCGGGGGCCGTCTCGACGACCGGGGCCTTCGCCTCGGCTGTCGCGGCGGACGCCGCGGACCCTGCGGGCTTGCGGGTGGTCCGGCGCTTGGGGGCCTCGGCGGGCTCGGGGGCCGTCTCGACGACCGGGGCCTTCGCCTCGGCTGTCGCGGCGGACGCCGCGGGGCGGGACCGCTGCATCTGCGCGCGGAGCATCTGCTCGAGCTCCGGCGGCACCTCGCTCCACTCCTCGCCGCCCGTGCGCGGGGCACGATCCACGCGGTCCTGGCGCTCCGGCCGCGGGCCGCGCGGGGGCTGCTGCCCGCCGCGTGCGCCACCACCGGCATTGCCACCACCGGCATTGCCACCACCGGCATTGCCACCACCGCTCCGGCCACCACGGGCCGGCTCGGAGTAGCGGCTCGGGGTGGTGCCACGGCCACCGCCGTAGCGCTCCCGCTCCATCGCGGCCGCGTAGGCGCTCCGGTTGCCACCACCGCGGCCACCCCGTGCCCCACCACCGCCGCCACCGCGGCCACCCTGGCCGCGACGCTGCTCGGCGAGGAGGTACTCCGGGATCGCCGGCTCCTCGAGATCCTCGTCATCATCCGGGAGGGGCGCCAGGCCGGCA
>Ga0302299_10000541_pt1 | contig 20751 bp, 22 predicted proteins | sample III_Fen_N3_4_FD_198795 | JGI IMG/M metagenome (GOLD analysis project Ga0302299, IMG submission 198795) | Peat permafrost microbial communities from Stordalen Mire near Abisko, Sweden - III_Fen_N3_4 | ecosystem: Environmental > Terrestrial > Soil > Wetlands > Permafrost | place: Sweden: Abisko... | reverse complement strand
TCGGTCTCGTGAGCGGGCGGGTGGAGCACGCGGACGTCGTGCTGGGGCATCCTTCTGCGCTCAGGGTCGGCGACGAGGTCTACGGGTACCCACCGGCGTGGCCTAGCTGCTTCCATCCCGACCCCGAGGCGCTCGCGGAGCTGCGAACCCTGTGCGTCGACGTCCGGGACACCTTCACGGCACAGTGGAACGCCGCCCTCGCCGTGCTCGACCCGACAGCCGCGCCCAGCGACGACGCCTTCGCCGAGACGGGTGACCTGTTGCTGCTCAACTACCCCGAACGCCTCCACGAGCCCGAGCGCACCGCCCTCCTGCCCGCCCACACCTTCCTCGGGTCGGCCGTCCGCACGGAACCGCCCGACGCCGAGGTGGAGGCCTGGCTCGCGGATGACGGCCCGCCGGTCGTGTACGTCAGTCTCGGCAGCTTCCTGTCGGCCCGCGCCGACGTGCTGGCCGTCGTGGCCGAGGCGCTGCGAGGGCTCGACGTGCGGGTGGCCCTGGCGACCGGGTCGGCCTCGCCCGACCTGCTGGGCCCGCTGCCGGGTGAGTGGCTCGTTCGCGAGTTCCTCCCCCAGGTGCGGCTCCTCGCACGCTCAGCGGTCGCCGTCTCGCACGGCGGCAACAACAGCGTCACCGAAGCGCTGACGGCCGGGATCCCGCTCCTCGTGCTGCCCCTGTCGACAGACCAGTTCGCGGCCGCGGCCGCAGTGGAACGGAGCGGCATGGGGCTCTGCCTCGACCCCAACGCGGCGACAGCACGCGACATCCGGGATGCCGTGAAGACCCTCCTCAGCACGCACGGCGCCAGTGCTGCCGCAGCCGAGCTGGGCAGAGGCCTGCGTGAGGTCCCCGGGGCACAGTGCGCCCACGCGGCCGTCTCGGCCAGGTGGCCCACGCCCGAGCGAGGGCTCCGAGGCGACCTCAGGTCGTGAGCTCGGCCGGGCTCCGGTCGGCTGCCGTCATCCGCAGCAGGTCCGCCGCGACGGAGACGGCGATGGTCGCGGGCTCCTTGCCGCCGAGGTCGGGGAGCCCGATGGGCGTCCGGATCCGGCCCACGACGTCCGGCGGGTGGCCCTCGGCGGCGAGGCGTCGCGCGAACCGGCCCCCCTTGGCCGACGACCCGATCAGGCCGACCGAGCCGAGGTGCGAGCACCGCAGGGCCGCGTCGCACAGCGCGTAGTCCTCCGCGTGGTCGTGGGTCATGACGAGCACGTGCGTCCCGCGGGGCACTGCGTCGAGCACCATCTCGGGCAGCGGGGCGTGGTGCACCTGCACCCGGGCGACGGCGTCGGCCAGCCACGGCATCGTCGCGGTGTCGACCCGCTCGCCGCGCGAGTCGACGAGGTGGAGGTCCATGTCGTGGCGACTGAGGATGCGCGCGAGCTCGGAGCCGACGTGGCCCGCGCCGAAGACCGCGACGCACGGCACGACGGCCAGGGGCTCGAGCAGGATGCCGACCTCGCCGCCGCAGCACTGCCGCCCGTGCTCGGTGCGCGCCTTGTCGCTGAGCGTGAGCGGTAGCTCCTCCGGCCCGACCGAACCCTCCACCAGCATCCGCCGGGCCCGCTCGATCGCTGTCTGTTCGAGGTTGCCCCCGCCGATGCTGCCCCAGGCCGACAGGGCGGACACGACCATCTTGGCGCCGGCCGCGCGCGGGGCGTGGCCCCGCACCGAGACCAGGGTCACGAGCACCCCCGGCTCGCGGGTGGCCCGTAACCGCTCGACCGCGGCCAACCAGTGCACGTCAGGCTCCCGGTCCGACGGCGTGGAGAAGCTCCTCGGATGCCGGCTCGAGCGGGTGTGCGCCGACGTCCGGCTGGTCGGGCTCGACGCCGGGCGCCCCTTCCACGACGGGGTGCAGGCCGGGGGGAACCGGGCCGCCGCGGGCCTGCTCGACGGCCCAGAAGACCGCCTCCGGCGTCGCGGGGGAGGCCAGGTCGATCGCCGTGCCGTCGGGCCCGAACGCCGCCGCGGCCTGGCGCAGCGCCTCCCGCACCGAGAACGCCAGCATGACCGGCGGCTCGCCGACCGCCTTCGACCCGTAGACGACGCCGTCCTCGAAGGCGCGCTCGAGGAGGGCGACGTTGAACACCTCGGGCATCTCCGAGAAGCTCGGCAGCTTGTAGGTGCTCGCCGAGCTCGTCGTCAGCCGGCCACGGGTGGGCGAGTCCGTCTCGTCCCATCGAAGGTCCTCGAGGGTCAGCCAGCCGGCGCCCTGGACGAACGCGCCCTCGACCTGTCCGATGTCGATGAGGGGGGACAGCGAGTCGCCGACGTCGTGCACGATGTCGACCCGCCGCATCCGGTAGGCGCCGGTGAACCCGTCGACCTCGACCTCGGTCGCTGCCGCACCGTAGGAGAAGTACTTGAACGGCGAGCCCTGCATCGCCGTGGAGTCCCAGTGCAGGCCCTCGGTGCGGTGGAAGCCGGCTGCCCACAGCTGGACCCGCTTCAGGTAGGCGGCGGCCACCAGGTCCGGCCAGCCCAGCGACGGGTTGCCGGCGGGGCCGGCTCGTACCCGTCCGTCGACGACGCAGACGTCCGCCTCCGCGCAGCCCAACAGCTCGGCGGCCACCGGGCGCAACCGGTCGAGGATCTGGGTGCAGGCGTCGAGCACCGCGCCGCCGTTGAGGTCGGCCCCGGAGCTGGCGGCCGTCGCTGACGTGTTGGGCACCTTGTCGGTGCGGGTGGGGGCGAGCCGCACGAGCTCGAGAGGAACCCCGAGGGCGGTGGCCGCCACCTGCAGCATCTTGGTGTGCAGCCCCTGGCCCATCTCGGTGCCGCCGTGGTTGACCAGCACGGAGCCGTCCTTGTAGACGTGCACGAGGGCGCCCGCCTGGTTGAACGCCGTGAAGTTGAAGGCGATCCCGAACTTCACCGGGGTCACCGCGATCGCGCGCTTCCGATGCTCGTGCGCCGCGTTGAACGCCGCCACGGCGTCGAGGCGGCACGCGACGTCCCCGGTGGCGAGCACCTGCTCCCAGCAGGTCGCGGCTCGTTCCGGGTGGCGCACGACCTGGCCGTACGGGGTCCGCTGGCCGGGCGAGTAGAAGTTGCGCCGGCGCAGGTCCGCGGGGTCGATGCCCAACCTGGGCGCGCAGCGCCCCAGGATGTCCTCGATGACGAGCATCCCCTGTGGGCCCCCGAACCCGCGGAAGGCCGTCTGCGACGTCTTGTGGGTCCTGGCGATCCGGCCGTTCACCCGCACGTCGGGGATCCAGTAGGCGTTGTCGACGTGGCACAGCGCGCGGGCCATGACCGGCTCGGACAGGTCCAGGCTCCAGCCGCCGTCGGATGTCAGCGTCGCGTCCAGGGCCAGCAGCCGGCCGTCGTCGTCGAACGCCACCCGCCACTGGGTGTGGAACCCGTGCCGCTTGCCGGTCATCGTGAGGTCCTGCGCCCGGGTGAGCCGCAACCGGACAGGGCGCCCGGTGAGCGTCGCACCGAGGGCGGCGATGGCAGCGAGACCGTGCGGCTGCATCTCCTTGCCGCCGAAGCCGCCACCCATCCGCAGGCACTGCACGGTGACCGCGTTGCTCGGCAGGCCGAGCACGGAGGCGACGATCTCCTGCGTCTCGCTCGGGTGCTGGGTGCTGCACTGCACGAAGACCTGCCCGCTCTCGTCGACCGAGGCGATCGAGCAGTGGGTCTCGAGGTAGAAGTGCTCCTGACCGGCGCACTCCGTCACGCCGCTGTAGACGTGCCTCGCCTGGGCGAACGCGGCCTCGACGTCACCGCGCTGCATCCTCGGCATCCCGCCCTGGAAGCTGCGCGCCTCGATGGCGTCCTGCACGGTGACGATGGCGGGCAGCGGCTCGTACTCGACCTCGACGGCAAGGGCCCCGAGCCGGGCCGCCTCGAGGGTCTCGCCGAGCACCCAGCACACCGACTGCCCATGGAACATCACCTCGGTGGGGAACAGCGGCTCGTCGCCCTTCACCCCCGCGTCGCCGACCCCGGGAACGTCCTGCGCGGTGAGCACCCGGACGACGCCGGGCACGGACAGGGCGGGCCGGATGTCGAGGCGGGTCACCCGGGCGTGGGCGTGCGGCGCCTGCACCGGATGGGCGTGCAGCAGTCCGGGCATCCGCCCGGCCAGGTCGTCGGTGTAGAGCGCCTGGCCCGTGACGTGCAGTGCTGCCGACTCGTGGGGGAGGGCCTGACCGACGACCCGAGCGTCGGCACCCGTTGCGACCGCGCTCACGCCGAGGCCTGCTCGGGTGCGGCGCCCTCGGATGCCGCCCTCTCGGCGTGCAACCGCACGAGGCTGGTGGCCAGCACCGCTCGACGGTAGGCGGCACTGGCGCGGTGGTCGTCGATGGGTGTGCCCTCCTCGCGCAGCACCGCGCCGGCGGACCGGGCGGTCGCACGCGTCCACGGTCGCCCCTCGAGCGCCGCCTCGGTGGCGAGGGCGCGCACCGGGGTCGCAGCGATGCCGCCGATGCCGATCCGGGCTCGCACCACGACGCCGTCGTCGACGCGCAGGGCCGTGCCGACCGCGACGCTGGAGATGTCGTCGAAGCGGCGCTTGGCGACCTTGGCGAAGCCAGCGATCTCGCTGAGCGGCAACGGGATCCGGACCGAGCGGATCAGCTCGTGACGGTGGCGCACACTGCGCCGGTACCCGGTGAAGTACTGCTCCAGCGGCACCACGCGCTCACCCGCGGCGCTCTGGAGGACGACGGTGGCCTCGAGCGCCAGCAGCGCCGGAGCCAGGTCGCCGATCGGCGAGCCGGTCGCGAGGTTGCCACCGACGGTCGCCCCGTTGCGGATGAGGGGCGAGGCGAACTGCGGGAACACGGCATCCAGCAGCGGCACGGTGCCGGCCAGGGCGCGCTCCAGCTCGGCGAGGGTCAGCCCGGCGCCGAGCTCGAGGTGGTCGGTGCTCCGGGTCAGTTCCCTCAGCTCGGGCAGCTGGTCGATACCGATGACGAGCCGGGTGCGGGCGCCGCGCAGGTTGACGTCGACCCCCCAGTCGGTCGACCCCGCGACGAGGACCGCGTCGGGGTTCTCCCGGAGCAGGTGCAGCACCTCGCTCAGGTCGTTGGGCCGGACGTAGGACCCGGTCACCCCCGCGACCCGGGTGGGGACGGCCGAGGGTGGGGTCTCGGCCATCCGGCCGGCGAGCGGGTCGTCGCTCGCCGGAGCGCCCAGGGCGAAGGCGGCGTCGCGGATGGGGCGGTAGCCGGTGCAGCGGCACAGGTTTCCCGAGATCGCCTCGAGGTCGAAGCCGTCGGGGCCGGCGCGGTAGTACTCGGCAGCCATCGAGCACACGAGCCCCGGTGTGCAGTAACCGCACTGCGACCCGCCGCGCACCGCCATCTCGTGCTGCACGGGGTGCAGCGCCTCCGGCGTGCCCAGACCTTCCGCCGTGACGACCTCCTGGCCGGCGAGGGAGCCGGCCGGCAGCAGGCAGGAGTTGACGGCCGCCCACCGGGTACGCCCGTCGCCGTCCGGCCGGGCCACCAGGACCGCGCAGGCGCCGCACTCGCCCTCGGCGCAGCCCTCCTTCGCCCCGGTGAGCCCCTGCGCCCGCAGCCAGTCCAGGGCGTTGGTGCACGGCTCGGTGCCGGCGAGGCCGAGAGCCTCGCCGTTGACCGTCACCTGCGGCGCCGGGCCGTCGGCCATCGCGCTCCTCCTCGTCGTCGACGGGGACCATGATGCGTCACCCCGGGCATCCGGGCGCCTTCGTGGGTGAAGGTTTGTCGAAGGTTGGCGCCCGCGAGGGGCGGCGGACGTGGCGTACCCCACCGCGGGACGCCCCTGCCGCAGCACAGCGCTGTGCGGCATACTTCGTCCCACGTGCTCCGGGGTCGGTGAAACTCCGAGCCGGCGGTGACAGTCCGCGACCCGACCGCAGCCAGCGGCCGGTTGACCAGGTGGAAATCCTGGACCGACGGTGAAAGTCCGGATGGTAGGAAGCACGTACGACGGTTGTACCGGAGGTCTGTGGACCGCCGGTCCGCCCGTGGTGCACGTTCCCCGGAGTTCGTCCGAGAAGCACAACGAACCCCAAAGGACGAACACCTCTCATGAACACCCTCGTATCCGCGGCGGCTCCGTCGCAGAACTTCTTCCAGCAGCTCATCGACGCGGCCATCCCCATCGGCTCCTACCAGCTGCACTGGCTCGAGCTGATCGGCGTCACGATCGGCATCGCCTCGGCCTGGCTCGGCATGAAGCGCCTCGTGTGGGCGTGGCCGGTCGGCATCGTCGCCAACATCATGCTGTTCTTCGTCTACGTCGGGGCCGCGTTCGGCGCCGACCAGCGCATCCCCCTGTACGGCCAGAGCGGCCGCCAGGTTTTCTTCATCATCGTCAGCATCTACGGCTGGGTCCGGTGGGCCCAGCACCGCCGCGCCATCGGTGCCGAGAGCGACGCCCCGGCGATCGTGCCGCGCTGGATGACGCAGCGCGAGCGCCTCATCCTGGTCGCCGGCTGGCTGCTCGGCACGGTGGTCGTGCACCAGGCCTTCGTGGCCCTGTGGGAGCTCTCGCCCAACCCGTTCTTCACGCCGCAGTGGTGGTTCTACTGGTGCGACGCGTGGATCTTCGTCGGCTCGATCGCGGCGACCTACGCGATGGCTCGCGGCTGGAACGAGTTCTGGCTGGCCTGGATCGCGGTCGACCTCGTGGGTGTCCCGCTCGGCTTCGCCACCGGCTACGTGCCGACTGCCGTGATGTACACCTTCTACGGCCTGTTCGTGCTCTACGGCTTCACCCAGTGGGTGAAGGTGACCCGCGCCGAGTCGGCCCGACCGGTCGCCGACGCCGAGCAGCCGGCGCCCGTCGCCTGACGGTTCCCGCAGGATCGTTCCCTCCGGACGGGGGCGAGGGGTTCTCCCTCGCCCCCGTACCCTTGACCCTCGTGAAGACGTTCGACGACCTGTATGCCGAGCTGGCCGACAAGGCCCGCACCCGACCCGCCGGGTCGGGCACCGTCGCGGCCCTGGATGCCGGCGTGCACGCCATCGGCAAGAAGATCGTCGAGGAGGCTGCCGAGGTGTGGATGGCGGCCGAGTACGAGGGCAAGCAGCGCACCGCGGAGGAGATCAGCCAGCTGCTCTACCACCTGCAGGTGCTGATGCTCGCCAGTGACATCTCGCCCGACGACGTCTACACCCACCTCTGAGCCGGAGCCCACGACCCATGCTGCGCATCGCCGTCCCCAACAAGGGATCCCTGTCCGAGCCCGCGGCCGCCATGCTCAAGGAGGCCGGCTACCGCACCCGGCGCGACCCCAAGGAGCTCGTCGTCACCGACGCCGACAACGGCGTCGAGCTGTTCTACCTGCGCCCGCGCGACATCGCCGTCTACGTCGGCTCCGGCACCGTCGACTGCGGCATCACCGGCCGCGACCTGCTCCTCGACTCCGGCTCGGCCGCCGTCGAGCTGATGGCGCTGGGCTTCGGCGCGTCCACCTTCCGGTATGCCGCCCGCCCCGGCACCGCGAGCACGCTCGCCGACGTGTCCGGCCACCGGGTCGCCACCAGCTACGCGGGGCTGGTCGAGAAGCATCTGGCCGACCACGGTGTCGCGGCCTCCGTCGTGCGTCTCGACGGTGCCGTCGAGACCGCGATCACCCTGGGGGTCGCCGACGTCATCGCCGACGTCGTCGAGACGGGCCAGACCCTGCGCAGCCAGGGACTCGAGGTCTTCGGCGAGCCGATCCTGCACAGCGAGGCCGTGCTGGTGCGCCGCGAGGGCAGCGAGGAGCAGCTCGCCGTCGAGGTGCTGCGCCGCCGGCTGCTCGGCGTCATCACCGCGCGGCACTACGTGATGCTCGACTACGACGTGCCGGCCACCCTCGTCGACCGGGCCTGCGCCATCACGCCGGGCCTGGAGTCGCCGACCGTGTCGCACCTGCAGAACCGCGACTGGTTCGCGGTGCGCGCGATGGTGCCCCGTTCCGGTACCAACGCGGTCATGGACGAGCTCTACGACCTCGGGGCACGCGCCATCCTGGTCACCGACATCACCGCCTGCCGGCTGTGAGCGACCCGACCCCGCTCCCGCCCGACGCGAACAGCGGCCAGGAGGCAGCGTTCCGGCCGCGCCGCGGCCGCGTCCTGCCGCTGGTGATGGCCGGCATCGCCGTGGTGGTCTGCACGATCGTGGCCATCGCCATGGGGGCCACCGGGGAATGGGCGGTCGGCGACCAGCTGGCCCTGGTCGGCCTGGGCCTGGCGCTCGCGGCGTTCCTCGGGCGCTACGCCAGCATCAAGGCGGTGCCCGACGGTGCCGGCCTGACCGTGCGCAACCTGATGCTCACCCGCACCGTGTCGTGGGACGAGATCGTCGAGGTGCGCTTTCCGGACGGTGCCCCGTGGGTCACCCTCGAGCTCGACGACACCGACGAGGTGGCGGTGATGGCGATCCAGCGCGCCGACGGGCAGCTGGCCCGCGACGAGGCGATGCGGCTGGCGCGGATCGTCGACCGGAACTGGCACGCTCGCGAGCGCTGACCCCCGCGACGTCAGGAGCACCCCGCGACGTCAGGAGCACCCCGCGAACTCAGGAGCACTTCGCGAACTCAGGAGCACTTCGCGAGGTCAGGGTCCCATACGGTCCTGACTCGGCGAGAACCTCCTGAGCCCGCGAAGTGCTCCTGACTGCGCACCGTGGACGTAACCATCGCCTTACGCTTATCATAAGTCATGGCCGATGAAGCGCGTGTCCTCGACGCCCTGGGCGACCCCACCCGGCGAGCCGTCCTCGAGCTGCTGCGCGGCGGCGAGCACAGCGTCCGCGAGCTGACCGACGCCACCGCGGTGAGCCAGCCGGCCGTCTCCCAGCACCTGCGCGTGTTGCGCGACGCCGGCCTGGTGTCGGTACGCCCCGAGGGCACCCGCCGGTTCTACCGGGTCGACCTCGACGGGCTGGCCGGCCTGCGCGCCTGGGTCGACCGGTTCTGGGACGACGCCCTGGCCGCGTTGACCGCGTACGTCGAGGGCGAGGCCCGCTCATGAGCGCGGCGGCCGCACCGGGCCCGCCACCCGTCATCCGCTCGGCGCACGTCGCGCGGCCGGTCGACGAGACCTTCGCGGTGTTCACCCGCCAGATCGGCGCCTGGTGGCCGCTGCCGACGCACGGCCTGTTCGGCCCGGATGCCGGTGCCGTCTCCTTCGAAGAGGGCCTCCTGGTCGAGCGCGCGGTCGACGGCCGCACCTCGATCTGGGCGGAGGTGCTCGCCTGGGAGCCCCCCGACCGACTCGTCCTGGCGTGGCATCCCGGGCGGGAGGCGGATGACGCCTCCGAGGTGGAGGTGCGCTTCACGGCATCCGACGGTGGCGGCACGCGCGTCGAGCTCGAGCACCGCGGCTGGGAGCGGTTCGGCGAGAGCGCGATGCTGCGGCGCCACGCGTACGTCGGGCCGGGCGCGTGGGGACACGTGCTCGACCACTTCGCCGACGTCGCCGAACCGCGCCCGGATGCCGTCGACCTCACGTCGGTCGCGGCGGCCTACGACGCCTTCTTCGCAGAGGCCGAGCGCGGCGGGTTCGGCGCGCCGCCCGCGGGGGAGTGGGATGCCGCACGGGTGCTGGCCCACGTGGCGCTCAACGACCTGGCGATGACCGCCGTGGCGCAGGCCCTGGTACACGGACGCCCCGACGTGGCTTTCGGCAACACCGTGTGCCAGGACCCGCAGGTGCTCGCCGACTGGGTGTCGGCCACCGGCGACCTCCCGGCGCTCGTGGCGCGGGGTCGTGAGCTCGCCGAGATGGCTCTGGCGTCCACGGCGCGCCTCGACCCCGATCAGCTCGCCACCGAGGTGCCGTGCCGGCTCTTCCACGACGGCGAGCTGGTGTTCGACGGGTCGATGGCGTGGCGCGGCCTGGCTGCTGACGCCCAGGCGAGCGTGCACCTGCCCGCGCACACCGGCCAGCTGCGCGACCTCAGGACCTGACCGACTGCGGCGCCGGGTCCGCCGCCCCGACCCGCACCAGCCCCGGTCGCAGCCGCAGCGCGAACCCCAGCTGCGGCACCGCCACCAGCGCGAGCAGCGCCCACAGCGCGGCGAAGCTGCCGGTGACGTCCTCGACGGCGCCCATCGTGGCAGGACCGAACGAGGCGATCGTGTAGCTGACGAAGAAGGCCATCGCGGTGAGCCGGGCGCTGTCGCGCGAAGTGGCGGCATACCGCACCAGCAGGCCCAGGCCGAGCGCGAAGCAGGCCCCCTGGCCGGCGCCGAGCAGCAGGGCCCACCCCCACGGCAGGGCCTCGGGTGCGAGCCAGACCCCGAGCTCGCCCGAGCCGCCGAGCACGGTGGCCGCCACGAGCAGCACCCGCGGGTCGCCGACGTGGTCGAGCAGCGCCGGTGCGACCAGCCCCGACACGAGCTGCGCGCCGGTGAAGACGGCCATGAGCAGACCGGCATCGCGCGCGGTCCAGCCCACCGACTCGTAGGTCGGCGCGAGCCACGCGAGCGAGGAGTAGAACTGCCACGACTGGCAGGCCAGGTAGATCGCGAGCAGCCAGGCGGTCACGCTGCCCCACGGCAAGGCGTGCGAGACGTCGGCCGGCTCGTCGTCGGGCACGGCCCGGCGCCGCACCGCCCGGGCCACCGGCACCCAGGCGAGCAGGGCGAGTGCCGCCAGCGGTGCCCAGGCCAGCAGGGATGCCGGCCAGCCGCCCAGGGCGTCCGCGAGCGGCACTGCGGTGGCCGACGCGACGCCCGCCAGCCCCATCATCGCGACCATGGTGAGGCCGGTGCCGAGGCCCGAGCGGCGCGCCGGGAAGACCGCCTTGACCACCCCGGGTAGCAGCGTGCCGGCCAGGGCGATGCCGGCGCCGGCCAGCACGGTGCCGGCGTAGAGCGACCAGACCTGCCCACCGCCGAGGCCGCGCAGCACCAGGCCGACGAGCACCAGGGCGATGCCGCCACCGACCGCCGCGGCGGTGCCGACCCGCCGCGCCACCTGGTTCGCGACGGGGGCCAGCAGGCCCATGCAGAGCACCGGCAGGGTCGTCAGCACACCCATCCAGGCACTGCTGAGGCCGAGGTCGGCGCGGATGGCCTGGGCGAGCGGCGGCAGGCTCGCCATCAGGGTGCGCAGGTTCGCCGCGACCAGCACCAGTGCGGTGACGACGGCCCAGGTCGGCGCCCCGTGCGGGTGGCGGGACGGGCCGGCGTGCGGGCGGGAGGTCACCGGTCCGAGCATTCCAGAACGCTCAGGGCAGGTACGACTCCGGCACCAGCTGCAACGCGTCGTCGTCGTCGAGGCCGGCCACCACGAGCAGGTCGACGACGATCGAGCGCACCTGACCACGGATCATCTCGGCGCTCAGGCCGGCGGCCGGGTCGACCCGTGCCGACAGCCCGGCGACCCGCTCGAGCACCGCCCGGGCGGCCGAGGGCAGAGTGTGCTCGTCGAGGATCCGGGCCAGGTCGTCGGCCGCGTCGGCGAGGGTCTCGACCAGGTCGACGTAGTGGTCGGGCACCGGCTCGTCGCGGGCGATGGCCACTGATGCCCGCCGCGCCAGCACCCGCAGGTTGCGCACGCACCGGTCGAGTGGCACCACCAGCGCCGCGGCCGCCTCGGCCACCGGTGTGTGCCCGCGCAGCAGCGGCGACTGGCGCACCACAGCCACCCCCTCGGAGGCGGCCGTGCGCAGCTCGCCCAGCTGCTCCTCGATCGAGCGGGCGCCGTCGAGGGCGGCGGATGCCAGGACCCGGTCGCGGCGCCGCAGGGCCGCGACCACGTCGCGCAACGTCGACGACACGGCGCGCACCGTGCGGGCGGCCTCGGCCCGCGGCCGGCGCACCGGGGAGGTCGGCGCCACGACCCCGATGACGAGCGCCACCAGGCCCCCGACCACGGCGTCGAGCCACCGTGAGAACGCCGCACTCTGGCTGGCGACCAGCGCCACGATGAACACCGACTGCACCCCGGCCTGGATGACGAGCAGCTGCCCCGACGACACGACGATGGCGATGGCCATCGCAAGCACCACGACGACCGCCATCTGCACCGGCCCGGCGCCGAGCAGCTTGACGAAGAGGTCGCCGACGAGCACCCCGATCGCCACGCCCACGGTCACCTCGACGATGCGCCGCAACCGCTGCCCGTAGGTGAGCCCGAGGCACAGGATGGCCGTGACCGGGGCGAAGAACGGGTTGGCGTGCCCGAGCAGCCGGCTCGCGACCAGCCACGCGACCAGCACGCCGATGCCGATCTGCACGAGGAACACCCATCGAGTGCGCAGCCGGCCCAGCCGGCGCCGGACCTCCGGGCCGAGGTCGTCGACGGTCACGCCGCCACCGTCCCGAGCACCAGGTCGGCCGTCTCCCACGGCCGGGCCCGCGCGTACACGGCATCCTCCTGGGCGGCCCACCGGTCCCAGTGTGGCGCGTAGGCCTCGCCGTCCCGCGACAGTGCGCGCTCCTTGCGCACCTCGGGAGGCGCCTCGAGCCACACCCGCACGGCGGCGAACGCGGCCGCGGGGGGCACCAGCGCGCCGCATCCCTCGAGCACGAGGTGCGGGCCGGCCGGCACGGCCAGGGTGCGGCCGGGGCGCGAGCGCATCCAGTCCCACCGCGGGTATGCCGCCTGCTCCCCGCGCGAGAGCGGCTCGAGGACGTGCCTGGTCGCCAGGGCCACCCCGGCGGCGAGGCCGTCCCACCCCGGGTAGATGGCGTCGAGGTGCACGACCGGACAGGCCAGGGTCTGTGCAACGGCGATGCCCAACACCGTCTTTCCCGAACCGCTGCGCCCGTCGACCGCGACGACGACCGTCGTGCCGCGCACGGGACGAGCCCCTCGGGCCGCCTCGACCACGGCCGTGACCTGCTCGGGGTCGGCGATGTCGACGGGGCCGGGCCGCTCGACCGGCGGGAGGGTCATGGCGGCGACTCTAGTGCTGGGTAGGTTGGGCGCATGTCCTTGGCGGTGCGTGTGATCCCGTGCCTCGACGTCGACGACGGTCGGGTCGTCAAGGGCGTCAACTTCGAGAACCTGCGCGATGCCGGCGACCCGGTCGCGCTGGCCCGTCGCTACGGCGAGCAGGGCGCCGACGAGCTGACCTTCCTCGACGTCACGGCCAGCAGCGGCGACCGCGCCACGATGTACGACGTCGTGGCGCGCACGGCCGAGGAGGTCTTCATCCCGCTGACCGTCGGGGGAGGCGTGCGCACGGTCGACGACGTCGACCGGCTGCTGCGGGCCGGCGCCGACAAGGTCGGGGTCAACACCGCCGCCATCGCCCGCCCGGCACTGATCGCCGAGACCGCCGACCGGTTCGGGGCGCAGGTGCTCGTGCTGTCGGCCGACGTGCGCCGCCGGCGCGACGACGCCGGGCGCGCCACCGGCGGTTTCGAGGTGACGACGCACGGCGGGCGAACCCGCACCGGCATCGACGCGGTCGAGTGGTGCGTGCGGGCGGAGCGGCTTGGAGCCGGCGAGATCCTGCTGAACTCGATGGACGCCGACGGCACCAAGGATGGCTTCGACCTCGAGCTGATCGCCCTCGTGCGCGCCGAGGTGACCGTGCCGGTCATCGCGTCCGGTGGCGCCGGGGCCGTGGGCGACTTCGCGCCGGCGGTGCGGGCCGGTGCGGATGCCGTGCTCGCCGCCAGCGTCTTTCACTTCGGCGAGCTGACCATCGGCGAGGTCAAGGACGCGCTGCGCGCCGACGGCCTCCCCGTGCGCTGAGGGTCCGGACCGCGCCCACGACGGCCATGAGGCCGAGCGCCCGGGGCAGCACCCACCACGGCGACCCGGGGTCGTGCCGTCCGGGGCGGACCGGGTCGGCCGTGGTGACCCGCACGACCGGTCGCCCCGCGAGCTGGGCCCGCAGCCGGTCGTCCGTGGTGCTGAGCGGGTTCAGCCCCTCGAAGACCAGGGCGAACCCGCAGTTGCGAGCGACAGCCAGCCCCGCCCGCTCGGCCTCCAGCGGGTCGGTGACGGGCTCGGCGGTCCCGTCGACGACCCGGCCGGGCAGGGCGAGGGTCACTTCGGGTGAGGCGCACAGGTTGCGGTACCAGTCGGCCCGGCTGCCGAAGCCGGACAGCAGGTAGACCCGCCCGTCGAGGATGGCGTAGTTCAGGGGCGTCCGGCGCGGCAGGCCGCTGCGCCGTCCGGTGGTCGTGAGCACGAGGAAGTACCCGGCCACCGGGCTGCCGGCCCAGGCGCCGAGCGTCGGGTGGCAGAGCACCGGCAGCATCACGTGCCGGTTGGCCCAGCGGAAGCCCCGCAGCGTCTCGTCGCGGACCGGACCGGAGGGTCCCTCGGCGCTGCGCACGGTCGCCCGTGCCGTCATGGCTTCAGCATAGGGCGGTCAACCCGGGCGCCACCGTGACCCGCGGTCATCCCGCCCATCCCCACCTTGCCGGGCCCCCCAGCCATCCCGGCCTTCCGGGTCTCCTCGTCGGGTGTACCAAGATCGACCAATTGGTCGATTCTGGTACGGCTGCAGGGCTGGCCGGGTCCTAGCGCCCGGGCCGCCGGTAGGCCTGCACCGTGCCGGTGTCGGGCTCGAACCCCAACGCCCGGTAGACGCGGCCCGCCGGGTTGGTGGCCTCGGTGACGATGACCCACTGCTCGCACCCGGCGTCGGCGGCCCACTGCGCTGCCACGCCGAGCAGGTGCGACGCCAGGCCGCGCCCGCGGTGCGCCGCGTCGGTGCCGACGTCCTGGTAGCGCGCCGTGGTGCCGCACCGGACGATGCCGAGGTCGGCGACGAGCGCGCCGTGCGCGAAGGCGCCGAACCACGCCCCGAGGTCGCGGGCGGAGAGGTCCTGCCGGGCGAGCAGCTGCCCGCGGGCGAAGCGAAGGAACGAGACCGGGTCCTCCATCCCGGTGCGGTTGTTCTCCGCCACCGAGCGCGCCAGGTCCTGCTCCCAGTCCCGGCCCTCGAGGCGGCGCACGGTGTACCCCTCTGGAAGCGGGGTGCGGCGGGGCAGCGACCGGGTGGTCAGCACGTCCTCGAGCTCGAGGTCGAGTCCGCCTGCGCCCCAACGGTTCTGGGCCTCGGGCATCCGGGGCAAGCCGACCGCAACCCACGTCGCATCGGGAAAGGCGCTCTGGAACACGCCGACCCAGCGGTGGGCGTCATCCACGGCATCCTCATCCGTGACGAGCACGAAGTTGCCCCAGTGGAAGTCGGGGTTCTCCGGGGTGCGCACGACCAGGTGGTCGGCGTGCTCCTCGACCTCGGAGCCGGTGTGCTCGAGGATGGCGAGGTCGGTGGCCCAGCCGGGCGGGCACGAGCGCATGCCGCGACGCTACCCGAGGGCGCCGGACCTCTGGATCCCTCGACGGTCGAGCCCCGCGATGCGGTGCACCTTCGGCGGATCCAGGCGCGCCCGAGCGAGTGAACCTGCGAACAGGCAGTCGGTGACGTCGGGGCACCTCGCCACGCTCAGGTGCCACCTGAAACGGGTCGACTGCCAGTTGGTGGATGCCTCCGACCCTTGTTCCGGGTGGCTCCGTGGGCCGATCGAGCGGCCCCGCGTGCCGGCTGGTCGCCACACCGCAAGCGCGTACGCGGTCAAGCGCGTACGGGCTCAGACGCCGAGCGACGCGCCCTTGAGGGCCAGCACGTCCTCGGCTGGGCCCTCGAGCGCCACGTCGGCGACCCGCATCCGTCCGGCGGCGACCAGCAGCAGCTCGACCGGCTCCCCGGTGACGGTGACGACCCGCCCCGCGGCCACGGCCGACTTGGGACCGGCGCTGATCGGCTCGCCCCCGGGCGCCACGAGCCGCACGCCGACGGGAGACCGCCGGACCATGAGGGACGCCCCCGACCGCAGCACCGACAGCACGGCCCGGGCGGTGCGCTCGGGCACCTCACGGCGCGGCCCCACGGCTCCGTCGCCGCGCAGCACGTCCTCGTGGTGGATGACGAACTCGCTGGTGTTGACCAGCGCGTCGACCTTCGCGAAGTGCATCGGGGTCCACCACGGCGGGCCGGTGCGCACCGTCTCGACCAGCTCGGGCCAGCTGCCGCCGGCGATCTGCGCCTGTCCACGCTCGAGGTGGCCCTTCAGCGGCGGCACCCACATCCCGGCCGCGAGGTCGGGCCGGCGCTCGCGCAGCACGAGGTGCGCGGCCAGCTCGCGGGTGAGCCACGGGTCGCAGAGCGTCGGCGCCTCGGGCCCGAGCTCGAGGAAGGTGTCGCACAGGGCGTGGCGCTCGGCCCGGGCCACGGGGATGCGCTCGTCGGTGGTCATGCGCGCCATTCTCCGGGGTAGCGGGTGTATCGGGTGCACGGGGCCGCGTCATCCCCGTCGAACGTTCCACCCTTTGGCCCCTCGGACCTCTACGGCCCCTACGCTCGGCCGGGTGACCTTGTCGAGAGCGCGCGCGGTGCACATGGTCACCGCCGGGGTCGTCGTGGCGGCGCTCGTGCTGCAGACGGTGCTCGTCATCACCGGTGACTCGGTGCTCGCCGAGACGCAGGTGCCGCCGCTGCTCACCCGGCTGGGCCGGCTGGTCTCGTACTTCACCATCCAGAGCAACCTGCTCGTGGCCGTCACGGCCGTCCAGCTCGCCCGCGACCCCCTGCGCGACGGCCGGTGGTGGCGGCCGGTGCGGGCGGCGGCGCTGGTCGGCATCACCGTCACGGGCCTGGTGCACTTCGTGCTGTTGCGCCCGCTGCTCGACCTGCACGGCGCGAGCTGGGCCGCCGACAAGCTGCTGCACATGGTGGTGCCGCTCCTCGCGGTCGTCGGCTGGCTGCTCGTGGGCCCGCGCCCGCGTGCCCCGTGGCGTGACGCCCTCACCGTGCTGGTCTGGCCGGTCGCCTGGCTGGCCTGGACCCTCGTCGTGGGGGCCCGGACCGGCTGGTACCCCTATCCGTTCCTCGACGTCGGCGCGAGGGGTGCGGCATCCGTCGCGGTCGTCTGCGTCGCGCTCACCGTGCTCTTCCTCGCCCTGGCCGCCGGACTCTCTGCGCTGGACCGCCGGATGCCGCCCGTGCCGGTCCGCCGGGCGGCCGCTGCACCTGCGGGCGCCACGACCACGGCAGAATGACCGGGTGCCCACCCCCACCAGCCCGGATGCCGTGCTCGACCCCGCGATCGCCGCGCGCCTGAAGCGCGACCCGGCCGGCCTGGTGGCCGCCGTCGTGCAGCAGCACGACACCGGTGAGGTGCTCATGCTCGGCTGGATGGACGACGAGGCGCTGCGCCGCACCCTCACCCAGGGCCGGGTCACCTACTGGTCGCGCAGCCGGGGCGAGTACTGGCGCAAGGGCGACTCCTCCGGCCACGTGCAGTACGTGCGCTCCGTCGCGCTCGACTGCGACGGCGACGCCCTGCTGGTGCGGGTCGACCAGGTCGGCGCCGCCTGCCACACCGGCGACCGCACCTGCTTCGACGCCGACGACCTCGGCGCGGCCGCGGGGGACGAGTGACCACCGCGCCGCCGTCGGCGCAGACGCCCGACCTGCACTACGGGCAGACCTGGCCCACCCTCGACGTGTTCGGCGTGCTCGCCCGCGACCGTCGCGTCATCCCCGTCGTGCGCCGCCTGATGGGCGACGCCGAGACCCCGGTGGGGGTCTACCGCAAGCTCGCGGGCGACCGGCCGGGCACCTTCCTCCTCGAGTCCGCCGAGCACGGCGGGGTGTGGTCGCGCTGGTCGATCGTCGGGGCCGCGAGCGCCGCGACCCTCACCGAGCGCGACGGCCTGGCGCACTGGGTGGGGCAGCCGCCGGTCGGTGTGCCGACGACCGGCCTGGCCACCGACGCCCTGCGCGAGACGATGCAGGTGCTGGCCACCGAGCCGATCGCCGGCCTCCCGCCGCTCACCGGCGGCATGGTCGGGGCGATCACCTACGACGCCGTGCGCCGGTGGGAGCGGGTCCCGGAGACCACCCCCGACGAGCTCGAGCTGCCCGAGCTGGCCCTGATGCTGGCCACCGACCTCGCCGTGCTCGACCACACCGACGGCTCCATCCTGCTCGTCGCCAACGCCGTCAACTACGACGACACCGACGAGCGGGTCGAGCTGGCCTGGGCCGACGCCGTGGCACGCCTCGACGCCATGACCCGGGCCCTGGCCGCACCGGCCGACAGCACGGTGGCCGTCGTCGACACGCAGGCCGTCGACGACGCCATGGCGCGGGTGCGGTCGAACACCACCCGAGAGCGCTACGAGGAGGTCGTCGAGCTCGCCAAGGAGGACATCCGCGCCGGCGAGGTCTTCCAGGTCGTTCTCTCACAAAGATTCTCGATGGACTGCGCGGCCGACCCGCTCGACGTCTACCGCGCGCTGCGCGCCGGCAACCCCAGCCCCTACATGTACCTCTTCCGCCTCCCGCACCCGGACGGCTCGTCCTACGCCGTGGTCGGAAGCAGCCCCGAGGCGCTGGTGCGGGTCACGGGGGAGCGGGCCATCACCCACCCGATCGCCGGGTCGCGTCCGCGCGGCAAGACGCCCGAGGACGACGTGCGCCTCGCCGAGGAGCTGCTGGCCGACCCCAAGGAGCGCTCCGAGCACGTGATGCTCGTCGACCTCGGCCGCAACGACCTGCAGCGGGTCTGCCGGCCCGGCACCGTCGACGTCGTCGAGTTCATGGACGTGCGCCGCTACAGCCACGTCATGCACATCGAGTCCACCGTGGTCGGCGACACCCGGCCGGGCGTCAGCGCCTACGACGTGCTCGTCTCGACCTTCCCCGCCGGCACCCTCTCGGGTGCCCCCAAGCCCCGCGCGCTCGCCCTCATCGAGCAGTACGAGCCCTCGCGGCGCGGTGTCTACGGCGGGGTCGTCGGCTACCTCGACTTCCACGGCGACCTCGACATGGCCATCGCCATCCGCACCGCCCTGATCAAGGACGGCGTGGCGCACGTGCAGGCCGGGGCCGGCATCGTCGCCGACTCGGTGCCCGCCCGCGAGTTCGAGGAGTGCGTGCACAAGGCGACCGCGGCGCTGCGTGCCGTGGCCACCGCCGGCGCGATGCGGACCGTCACGTGAGGCGGCTGTCGTCCAAGGGTGTCGTGGTCCTGCTCGCGCTGCTCGGGGCGGGCCTGCTCCTCGTCAGCGCGTTGCGCCCGTGGGTCACCGGCGCCGTCGACGACGTGCTCGGTGCCACGCGGATCAGCGCCACCGGCTCCGAGGTCGCCCCCGGGCTGACGGCCGTGGCCCTCGCGATCGGCGCCGCCGCCATCGCCATGGTGGCCGCCGGGCGCATCGCCCGCACGGTCGCCGCCGTCGCGTATGCCGTGTGCGTCGCGGTCGCGGTGGTCCTCGCCGTCCGCGTGCTCCTCGACCCGGCGGCCGTGCTCGGCCCGGTCGCCGCGTCCCGGGTGGGCCGCACCGGCTCGGTGCAGACCGTGGCCACCACGACGCCCTGGCCGTGGGTGGCGCTGCTCGCGTGCGGCATCGCGCTGCTGGGCCTGGTGGGCGCGCTCGTCGGGATGCGCCGCTGGGGCGGCCCGTCGCGGCGCTACGAGGTGCCCGACGGAAGTGCAGGCGTGGCGGCCGGTCCGCGCGGCGAACGCGTCGCCAGCGACTGGGACGAGCTGAGCGCCGGGCGTGACCCGACCGATGTGGGTCCCGACGCCCCGACCTGACAGAATCGACGCTGAGCCACCGGGTCCCTCGACCCCCGCACGAAAGTTGACCCCATGAGCGAGCACGACGACAACCACGGGCACAGTGTCGCCGCGTGGACCGCGGTGATCATCCTCATCGTCGCCTCCGCGATCATGTCGCTCGCGGTGCTCTTCCCCAACCTCTCGCTGTTCGCCGCCGGCGTCATCGTCGGCGTCGTCGGCGTGGTCGCGGGAAAGGTGCTGTCGATGGCGGGCTACGGCGCGGCCGAGCGCGACCGCGACAAGGCACCGTCCATCCACTGATGGCGTTCTCCCGATGAGCACGGTGCTCGACTCCATCGTCGCCGGGGTCCGCGAGGACCTCGCGGTCCGCGAGCGCCGCACCTCGATCTCCGACGTCGAGCAGGTGGTGCTCGCCGCCCGCCCCGCGATCGACGCCGACGCCGTGCTGCGCCGCCCTGGCCTGTCGCTGATCGCCGAGGTCAAGCGAGCGAGCCCGAGCAAGGGCGCGCTGTCCGACATCTCCGACCCCGCTGCGCTCGCCGTGGCCTACGAGGCCGGGGGAGCGTCGGCGGTGTCGGTGCTCACCGAGCAGCGCCGGTTCGGCGGCAGCCTCGCCGACCTGGATGCCGTGCGCGCCGCCGTCGGAGTGCCGGTGCTGCGCAAGGACTTCGTCGTCACCGACTACCAGGTGTGGGAGGCCCGCGCCCACGGCGCCGACCTCGTGCTGCTCATCGTCGCGGCGCTCACCGACCCCGAGCTGGCTGCCCTGCTGGGTCGGGTCCGCGAGCTCGGCATGACCGCCCTGGTCGAGGTGCACGACGAGGTCGAGACCCAGCGGGCGGTCGACGCGGGCGCGCGCGTCATCGGCGTCAACGCCCGCAACCTGAAGACCCTGGACATCCACCCCGAGACGTTCTCGCGGCTGCGTCCGCTCATCCCCGACGGCTGCGTCACCGTCGCCGAGTCCGGCATCCCGGACGCCCGCGTGGCGGCCGCCTACGCCGAGCAGGGTGCCGACGCCGTGCTCGTCGGCGAGGCGCTCGTGCGCACCGGCGACCCGCGCAGCGCGGCGGCGTCGATCGTCGCCGCTGGGGCGTCCCGCTCCTACACCTCCGAGGACCTTCGTGCCTGACCCGACCTCTCCGACGAACACCACGACCGCGGATGCCGGTGACCTCGTCCCCGAGCCGCTCGCCCGCCCGGGTCGCTTCGGACCGTTCGGGGGCCGCTACGTCCCCGAGGCCCTG
>Ga0302299_10000540_pt1 | contig 20779 bp, 21 predicted proteins | sample III_Fen_N3_4_FD_198795 | JGI IMG/M metagenome (GOLD analysis project Ga0302299, IMG submission 198795) | Peat permafrost microbial communities from Stordalen Mire near Abisko, Sweden - III_Fen_N3_4 | ecosystem: Environmental > Terrestrial > Soil > Wetlands > Permafrost | place: Sweden: Abisko... | reverse complement strand
CGCCGTCAGCCGCACGGCCGGCAGCCGCGACCGCGGCTGGTACCTGCAGCTGGAACTCAACGGCCTCTCCAGTGTCGGATCCGGGGCCGAGGCTTTCCTGCGCGGGGCGATTCGGGGATACTCCCCCGCCTCTCCCGGCCGTTAAACGACCGTTCCCCGAGCCCATATCCCATGCTGCACAGTTCCTTGCCACGCCCGCTGCCTGCACCCCGGCGGCTCGCGGCCCTCCTCCTGGCACCCCTGCTGCTGTGCTTCGCCCTGCAGGCGCTCGCAGCCGATGCCCCGGCCACGACAACGCCCGCGACGACGACTCCGGCCACGCCCGCGCCGCGCGCCAAGGCCAGCCGCGGCGACCTCATGGATCGCGTGGTGGCCGTGGTCAACGACGGCGTGGTGCTGCAGAGCGAGCTCGATGCCGAGGTGCGCGCCGTCTCCGAACGCCTGCGCGCGCAGGGCGTGCAGCTGCCCGAGCCGCGGGTGCTGCGCGACCAGGTGCTCGACCGGCTCGTGCTCGAGGCGATCCAGGAGGAGCGCGCCGACCGAGCCGGCGTCTCGGTCTCCGACGAACAGGTCAACGCGGCCATGCAGGACATCGCCAAGCGCAACGGCGTGCCCTTCGACCAGCTGCCCGCGAAGCTCGCGGCCGAGGGCATCGTGTACGCCGACTACCGGGCCAACCTGCGCAAGGAGATCCAGCGGCAGGTCCTGCGCGCGCGCGACGTTGTCCAGCGCATCAACATCTCGCCGCGCGAGCTCGACCAGTACATCGAGCGCCAGAAGAACTCCGGCAACTCGCGCAACGAATTCAATGTCTCGCACATCCTCGTGGCGGTCGCCCAGGATGCCAACCCCGCGCAGCTCGCGGCCGCGCGCAAGAAGATCGACGACCTGCAGGAGCGTTCCCGCAAGGGCGAGTCCTTCCGCGACCTGGCCGTCGGCGGCTCCGACAGCCAGACCGCGCTCGAAGGCGGCGCGCTCGGCTGGCTCAAGGGCTCGGCGCTGCCGACCTTCCTGGCCGACGTCGTGCCGCGCATGAAGCCCGGCGAGACCAGTGACGTGCTGCAGACCGGCAGCGGCTTCCACATCGTGCGCCTCAACGAGGTGCGCGAGGGCGGCGAACGGCAGATCATCAAGCAGGTGCACCTGCGCCACATCCTGCTCAAGACCAACGAGGTGCAGGACAACGCCACGGTCAAGGCCAAGCTGGGCACCATGCGCGCCGACATCCTGGCCGGCAAGGCCGACTTCGCCGTGCTCGCCAAGGCCAGCTCCTCCGACCCGGGTTCGGCGGTCGAGGGCGGCGACCTGGGCTGGCAGTCGCTCGATACCTTCGTGCCCGAGTTCTCGCGCACTGCCGACGCGCTCGCCGACAACGAGATCAGCGAGCCGTTCCAGTCGCAGTTCGGCTGGCACATCGTGCAGATGCTCGGCCGCCGCGACTTCGACAACACGGCCACGGCCGAGCGCGAACAGGCCTACGAGCAGCTGCGCGACAGCCGCATGGACGAAGCCACCGAGATCTGGCTGCAGCAGTTGCGCGACGAGGCCTACATCGAGCTGCGGCCCTGAGCGCATGGCAGCCGCCACGGCTGTGCCGCTGGCACTGACCTGCGGCGAACCCGCCGGCATCGGACCCGACCTGTGCCTGATGGCGGCGCTCTCGCGCCGCGATCATCCGCTCGCCTGCCTCGCTGATCGCGACTGCCTCGAGCAACGCGCCCGCGCGCTTGGGCTGGCCGTGCGCCTGCTGGACTACCGGCCGGGCGAGCCCTGCACGCTGGCCGCAGGCGAACTCAGCGTGCTGCACGTGCCATTGGCCACGCCCGCCATCGCCGGGCACCTGGATGTGCGCAATGGCGCGCAGGTGGTGGCGCTGGTGGATCACGCCGTCGACGGCTGCCTGGCCGGAGAGTTCTCGGGCGTGGTGACCGCGCCCGTGCAGAAGAGCCTCATCATCGAGGCCGGCATCCCCTTCACCGGCCACACCGAGCATATCGCGCGGCGCTGCGGCGCCCCGCTCCCGGTGATGATGCTGGTCGCCGGCACGCTGCGCGTGGCGCTGGCCACGACCCACCTGCCGCTGCGCGCCGTGCCCGACGCACTCAGCATCGACGGGCTCCTGCAGTTGCTGCGCATCCTCGACCACGACCTGCGCGCGCATTTCGGCATCGCCAGGCCGCGCATCGCCGCCTGCGGCCTGAACCCGCACGCCGGCGAGTCGGGGCACCTGGGCGACGAGGAACTGCGCGTCATCGGCCCGGCCCTCGCGCAGGCGCGGGCCGCGGGCATCGAGGCGACCGGCCCCTGGCCGGCCGATACGCTGTTTGTGCCCAGGCACCTGCAGGGCATCGATGCCGTGCTCGCGATGTACCACGACCAGGGCCTGCCGGTGCTCAAGCACGCCGGCTTCGGCGCCGCGGTCAACGTCACGCTCGGCCTGCCGATCGTGCGTACCAGCGTGGACCACGGCACGGCACTCGACCTGGCCGGCACGGGCCGTGCCGATGCGGGCAGCCTCGTCGCAGCCATCGCGCTGGCCGCGCAGCTGGCCACGCAGCGCGACGCTCGGCTGGCGCGACTCCAGGCGGCGGCAGGCACCGCGCACTGATGCGCGCCCGCCGCCGCTTCGGCCAGAACTTCCTGCACGATCCGCTGGTCATCGCGCGCATCGTCGGCGCCATACGGCCGCGGGCCGGCGAGGTGCTGCTCGAGATCGGGCCGGGCCATGGCGCCCTGACGCGCCCGCTGCTCGAGGCGGGCGGCGCGCTGGAGGTGGTCGAGATCGACCGTGACCTGGCCGCCGGCCTGCGCGCGGAGTTCGCCGGCGACGCCCGGTTCCGGCTGCACGAGGCAGACGCACTGGAGTTCGACTTCGCCGCCCACGCCGCCGCCGCCGGCCAGGCGCTGCGCGTGGTCGGCAACCTGCCCTACAACATCTCCACGCCACTGCTGTTCCACCTGCTCAGGTCGGCGCACGCCATCCGCGACATGCACTTCATGCTGCAGAAGGAAGTCGTCGACCGCATCGTGGCCGAGCCGGACAGCGAGGCCTACGGGCGGCTGGGCGTGATGCTCGCGCCGCGCGTGCGCGCCGAACGCGTGCTCGAGGTCGGGCCCGGCGCCTTCCGGCCCGCGCCGCGGGTCTGGTCGGCCGTCGTGCGGCTCGAAGTCGTGCCGCAACCGCCGGCCTGGGCGATGCTGCCGGAGTACGCCGCCGTCGTCAGCGCCGCCTTCGGCCAGCGCCGCAAGACGCTGCGCAACGCCCTGCGCGCGCTGCTCGACGAGGCCGCCATCAGCGCGGCCGGCGTCGATCCGGGTGCCCGCGCCGAGACGCTGCCACCGGCGGCGTTCGGCGCGCTGGCGCAGGCCGCGGCTGCTGTGCTTCACTAGCCGCAGGAGAGAAGCAGATGTCCTATCGCGAGATCCTGGTGGCGCTGGACCTGGGCGAGCAGAGCGAGCCGATCGCGCGCCGCGCACTGGCGCTGGCACAGGGCTGGGGCGCGCGGGTGCGGCTGATGCACGTGGTGCCCTTCATGCCGGTCGAGCCCATGAACGAGTCGCTGGTGCCGGTCGTGCAGCTCGACACTGCGCTGGTCGACAAGGCGCGCGAGCAGTTGCTGGCGCTGGCTGCCCGCCTGGGCGTTGCGACCGACAGCTGCACGGTCATCACCGGCAGCGTCAAGGGCGAGATCCTGCGCGCGGCGCGCGAGCAGGGCTGCGACCTGGTCATTCTCGGCGCGCGCGAGCGCCACGGGCTGTCGATCCTGGTCAACCGCACCGAGGACACGGTGCTGCACGGCGCGCCCTGCGACGTGCTCATGCTGCGCACGCGCTGACGCATGCCAGTGTCCGCGCACCGCATCGACGTCACGGTCGAGACGCGCTTCCTCCAGGAGCAGTCGGACCCGGCCGAGGATCGCTATGCCTTTGCCTACACCATCACGATCCACAATGGCGGGCGCGTGCCGGCCCGGCTGTTGACGCGCCACTGGCTGATCACGGATGCCAACGGGCACGTGCAGGAAGTGCGCGGCGAGGGCGTGGTGGGCGAGCAGCCGCACCTGCAGCCCGGCCAGGGGTTCCGCTATTCGAGCGGCGCGGTCATCGAGACGCCGGTCGGCAGCATGCAGGGCAGCTACCAGATGCTGGCCGACGATGGCGAGCGCTTCGATGCGCCGATCGCCGCGTTCCGCCTGGCCATGCCGGGCGTGCTCAACTGACCCGGCGCCGGGCGGGCTGACGTGGCGCGCTGGGCCATCGGCGACGTGCAGGGCTGCGATGCCGAGCTCGGCGAACTGCTCGCGCGCATCCGCTTCGACGATGCGCGCGACCAGTTGTGGTTCACCGGCGACCTGGTCAACCGCGGCCCGGATTCGCTCGCCGTATTGCGGCGCGTGCGCGCACTGGCGGCCAACGCGGTGGTCGTGCTCGGCAACCACGACCTGCACCTGCTGGCGGTGGCCTGGGTACTCGAGCACAAGCTGCGCGCCGGGGACACGCTGGAGCCCGTGCTGGCGGCGCCCGATCGCGAGGCGCTGCTGGGCTGGCTGCTGGAGCGGCCACTGGCCCACCACGACGTGGCGCGCAACGACCTCCTGGTGCACGCCGGGCTCGTGCCGCAATGGCACGCGGCGCAGGCCGCGCGGCTGGCGGGCGAGGTCTGCACGGCGCTGCGCGACGATCCGCACGGCCTGCTGGCCGCGATGTATGGCAACGAGCCGGACAGCTGGGACGAATCGCTCGCTGGGCGCGACCGGCTGCGCTTCATCATCAACGTGCTGACACGCCTGCGCGTATGCACGGCGCGCGGCCGCGTCGACCTTCGCCAGAAGGGACCGCCGGCCGACGCGCGCGCGCCCTGGATGCCCTGGTTCGACGTGCCGGGCCGCGCGAGCGGGGCGACGCGCGTGGTCTTCGGCCACTGGTCGGCGCTGGGGCTGGTCAATGCATCGCGCCTGCTGGCGCTGGATACGGGCTGCGTCTGGGGCGGCTCGCTGACCGCCGTCGACCTGGATGACCCGGAGCGCGCACCCGTGCAGGTGCGCGCGCGCCGCTCAGGGCCCGTACCGGAGGGTGAGTGAGGGCGTGCTGCTGCTGTACAGCCGCGGCGGGACCTGCAGCAGCACGGTGCCACCGTCCGCGGGCACTGCCAGGACGACCCGCTGGTCGCCCTGTACCTCGAGGTGGCCGAAGCTGCCGGCACGCACCTGGAAGGCCAGCCTGATCGGCCAGTCGTGCCCCGGGGCGCGGCGCAGGCTCAGCGTGCCCTCGCCGGCATAGGCGGCCAGGTCGGCGGTCAGCGTGTTGCGCACCCACGCCTGGGGCAGGCCCTGCTCGCCGCCGTCCAGCACCAGTTCCTGGGCGGGCGGTTCTGCCGGCGCCTGCTTGTGGTGCCAGGGCATGTGCCGGGGCATGTGCCAATGGCTGGGGGAGACCCGCGCGAGGTGGGAGCAGGCGCCCAGGAACAGCAGGCTCGCAAGCGCCGCCGCGCGGACCGCAGTGGGAAGACCCTGGCGAAGCTTGCGTGCCGGCACGATTGACCTCATTGCAGCCATGGGGGCGCGGGGCCCGGATGGGGCCGTGGCCTCGCGGCAATGCCCCCGTTGTGCGTACCATACGCGAGCCCGCGATCCCGGCGTAGCTGTCGGGAAACATCGACACGGAAGGCCCCATGCCCAGCCTGCAGACCCTCAATTTGCGCCAGTGGATCGACGACCACCGGCACCTGCTCAAGCCCCCGGTCGGCAACAAGGTCATCTACACCGATTCCGAGTTCATCATCATGGTGGTCGGCGGGCCCAACTCGCGCCGCGATTTCCATGTCGACCCGGCCGAGGAGTTCTTCTACCAGCTCGAGGGCGACATGGTGCTGCGGGTCGTCGAGGACGGGCGCCTGCGCGACCTGCCGATCCGCGCCGGCGAGATCCTGCTGCTGCCGCCGAACGTGCCGCACTCGCCGCGGCGTCCCGCGGACACCGTCGGCCTGGTGGTCGAGCGCAGGCGCCGGCCCGGCGAGGTCGACGGGCTGCAGTGGTATTGCGATGCCTGCAGTGCCCTTCTGCACGAGGAGTTCTTCCCGCTGACCGACATCGAGACGCAGTTGCAGCCGGCCTTCGAGCGCTTCTATGGCAGCGAGTCGCTGCGCACCTGCGACCGCTGCGGCACGGTCATGCCGGCGCAGTCGCACGCCTGATGCACGCCTCCACGCTGCAGCCGGCAAGCGTCGAACTCGGCGGCCACCGCTTCCACTTCGACGCCGCGCGACCGGTGTCGCTGGCACTGCCGCTCGACTTCCATGGCGGCGACCCGCGCTGGTTCGGCGCGCCCGAGGCGCGCGCCGAGCCGCTGGTGGCGGGCGGCTTCAGCGGCCGCGTCGCCAGCGGCGCCAGCTGCAACGCCAGCACGCTGCGGCTGACGCCCCACTGCAATGGCACCCACACCGAGTGCGCGGGCCACCTGGTGATCGAGCCGCTGGCCGCACGCGACATCGTGCCCGCGGGCTTGCTGGCAGCGCTCCTCCTCGACATCGAGCCCGACGCCAGCGGAAGCGAAGCCAGCCGGCCCGGGCCACGGCCGGGCGACCTGCTGTTCACGCACGCGGCGCTGGCCGCCGCCTGGCCCGGTCCGCTGCTCGCGGGCGGTGCCGTGCTGCCGGTGGCCCCGCGCGCGCTGGTGTTGCGCACGACCGGCACGCCTGCCCGCGCGGGCGCGACGGGCCGCAGCCCGACCGGCATGCCTCCCTACCTGTCGCTGCCGGCGGCGGAATTCCTCGTCGCACGCGGCATCGAGCACCTGGTGCTTGAACTGCCGTCGCTCGACCGGCTGGAGGACGACGGCGAGCTGGCCGCGCACCGCGTGTTCTTCGGGCTGCCGCCGCGCAGCCGCGCGCTGGCCGAGGCCGGCCGCGCGCACTGCACCGTCACCGAGCTGGCGCACGTGCCGCCGACGCTGCCGGCAGGCTTCGGCCTCCTCTCGCTGCAGGTGCCGGCCCTGGGCGGCGATGCCGTGCCCTCGCGCCCGCTGTGGCACGCCGTGCTGGCGCCATGAGCGGGCCCGACCCGCGGCTGCTGGCGCGACTGCGCGAGCGCGCCGCCACGCTCGACGCCGCCGACCCGTTGGCCGGCCTGCGTGCACGCTTTTCCCTTCCGAGCGACGGCACCGGGCGCGAGCTGGCCTACCTCTGCGGCCATTCGCTTGGGCTCGCGCCGCAAGCGGCACGCGACCGGGTGCTCGAGGAGCTCGAGGACTGGGAACGGCTGGGCGTGCTGGGCCACGAGGAAGCGCGGCGCGGCTGGATCGGCTATGCCGAGCGGCTGCAGGCACCGCTGGCGACGCTGGTCGGCGCGGCGCCTGGCGAGGTCGTGGCGATGAACTCGCTGAGCGTCAACCTGCACCTGCTGTTGGCCAGCTTCTACCGGCCGCACGGCACCCGCAACCGCATCCTCATCGAGGCGGGCGCATTCCCGTCCGACCGGCACGTCGTGCGCTCGCAGATCGCGTGGCACGGGCTGGATCCGGACGAATGCCTGGTAGAGGTCGCGCCCGGCGCCGGCGCGGACCTGGTCGACGCGCAGGCGCTGGCCGCGTGCATCGCCGGCGAAGGCGGGCGACTGGCGCTGGTGCTCTGGCCCGGCGTGCAGTACCGCACGGGGCAGTGCTTTGCGCTGGCGCCGATCGTGCGGGCCGCGCACGCCGTGGGCGCGCTCGCCGGCTTCGACCTGGCGCATTCGATCGGCAACGTCGAACTGGCGCTGCACGCCAGCGGCGCCGACTTTGCCGCCTGGTGCAGCTACAAGTACCTCAACGCAGGCCCCGGCGCGATCGGCGGCGCCTTCGTGCACGAGCGCCACGGCCGCGATGCCTCGTTGCCACGGCTCTCGGGCTGGTGGTCGCACGAGGCCGCGACGCGCTTTCGCATGAGCCCGCAGCTGGCCCTGGCGACGGGCGCGGATGGCTGGCAGGTCAGCAACCCGCCGATCCTCTCGGCGGCCCCGCTGCTCGCCTCGCTGGCGCTGTTCGCCGAGGCCGGCTTGCCGGCACTGCGCCGCAAGTCACTGGCGCTGACGGGACTGCTGGCCGAGGCCGTTCAGGCGCTGTGCGGCGACTCGGTCACGCTGGTCACGCCGGCGGACCCGGGCCAGCGCGGCTGCCAGCTGTCATTGCGCGTGGCCGGCGGCGCGGCACGCGCGCGCGCCGCCTGGCAGTCGCTGCTGCCTGCCGGCGTGGTCGCCGACTGGCGCGAGCCCGATACCATCCGCGTCGCCCCGGTGCCGCTCTACAACCGTTACGCCGAGGCAGTCGCCGCGGCGGCGGCGCTCGCCTGTGCGGTGCGCGCTTGAGCCGCGTGGCGATCACGATCGCCGGGGCCGGCCCGGTAGGTACGCTGCTCGCGCTCCTGCTGGCGCGCCAGGGGCGCGCCGTGCGGCTGCTGGAGCGCCGCCTGGATCCGCGCACGGCGCCGCAGGAACGCGGGCGCTCGATCAACCTGGCGCTGGCAGCGCGCGGCATCGGGCCGCTGCGCGCCGCGGGCGTGCTGGCCAGCGTGCAGCCGCAGCTGGTGGAGATGCGCGGCCGCGCGCTGCACGAGCCGGGCGGCGGCCAGCGCTTCCTGCCCTACGGCCAGCACGCGGGCGAGGTCATCCATGCGGTCGAGCGTTCGCGGCTGAACAACGTGCTGCTCGACGCCGTCGCGGCCCAGCCGGGCGTCTCGCTGCAGTTCGGCGCGCGCTGCCTGGGCGCGGAGCCAGGCACGCGCCGCCTGCGCTGGCGCGACCAGCACAGCGGCCAGGTGCGCGAGGAGCGCTACGACGTGCTGGTGGCGGCGGACGGCGCCGGCTCGGCGCTGCGCGCTTCGATGGTGGCCTCAGGCCAGGTGACCGATTCCGAGGAACCACTCGCGCACGACTACCGCGAGTTCGTCATGCCGGCCATGGACGGTGGGCGTTACGCGCTCGAACCGCACGCGCTGCACATCTGGCCACGCGGCGACTACATGCTGATCGCCCTGCCCAACCCCGACGGCAGCTTCACCGCCACGCTGTTCCTGGCACGCGAGCCGCTGCCGGGCGCCGCGGCCGACGCACCCTGCTTTGTGCGCCTGGGCGACGCGGCGGCAGCGCGCGCCCTGTTCCAGTCACAGTTTCCCGATGCGCTCGCGCTGATCCCCGACTTCGAGTCGCAGTGGCAGCAGCATCCGCAGGCGCGACTGGCCACGCTGCGCTGCTGGCCCTGGCACCAGCGCGAGCTGCTGCTGGTCGGCGATGCCGCGCACGCCATCGTGCCCTTCCATGGCCAGGGCATGAACTGCGGCTTCGAGGACTGCGCCGTGCTGGCCGACCTGCTGGCTGCGCTCCCTGCCGACGCCGACGGGCCCGCGATCGCCGCGACCTTCCCGGCCTTCGAGGCCAGCCGACGCCCCAACACCGATGCCATCGCGGCGATGGCCATCGAGAACTACGAGGAGATGCGCGCGCGGGTTCTGGCGCCGGGCTTCGCGCTGCGCAAGCAGCTGGCCGCGCAGCTCGAGCGCGCATGGCCGGGCCGCTTCATCCCGCGCTACTCGATGGTGATGTTCCACGCCGGGATCCCGTACGCGGAGGCACTGCGGCGCGGCGCGCTGCAGGAATCCCTGCTCGATGCGCTGCTTGCGCCCGGCGAGCCGGCCGGCGGCGAGGCAGGCCTGGCTGCGCTGGCCGCCTCACCCGAAGCCGGGCAGCTGCTGGCCGACGCGGGCCTGTGAGCGGCGCGCGAACGCCCGGGCGGGTGGGCACGCCAGCGGCCACGCGCCTTGCCACTCGGCTGGCGGTGCACGTGCAGCCGCGTGCCTCGCGCAGCGCGATCGTGGGCGAGCATGGCGGGGCATTGAAGGTGCGGCTCGCGGCGCCGCCGGTCGACAACGCCGCCAACGAGGCGCTGGTGGCGTTCATCGCCGGGGTCCTGGACGTCCCGCGCCGGCAGGTGCGGCTTGTGTCGGGCGGCAGCAGCCGGCGCAAGCTCCTCGAGATCGACGGCATCGATGCGGCCACGCTGGCAGAACGCATCGCTCAGGCCGGGGCGGGAGCGGCTCGCTCGTAGCGCACGAAGCTGAGCGGCCAGGCGTGCCGCTCGTCGGCCGGATGCTCGCTGCGCGCAGTTTCCAGCCAGGCCGTCCGGTCGAAGTCCGGGAAGCGCACGTCGCCGGCGATGTCGGCATGCACCAGCGTCAGCTCGAGCACGTCGGCCAGCGGCAGCGCAAGCCGATAGAGACCCGCGCCACCGATGACGCACACTTCCGCATCCGCTGCGCAGCCTGCCAGCGCCTCCTCGAGGCTGGCCACCGGCTCCATGCCTGCGACGGGCGAAACCGGCTGGCTGGTGAGCACGAGGTTGCGCCGCCCGGGCAGCGGCCGGCCGATCGACTCGGCCGTGCGCCGGCCCATCAACAGCGGCTTGCCGAGCGTCAGCGCCTTGAATCGCCTGAGGTCATCCGGGAGGTGCCATGGCAGCGCGCCCTCGCGGCCGATGATGCCGTTGCCGGCCACGGCCGCCAGCAGCACCAGCCTGGGCCTCCGCGCCGGCATGTGCAGGCTACAACTCGACCTGCGTGGCCAGCACGATCACGCGCTTCTCGGGCATGCGGAAGAACTCGGCCGCCTGGGTGCTGCGCCGTTGCATCCACGCGAACAGCCTGCGGCGCATCCCCGAGTAGCCCGCGCGCGGCCGTGGCTTGACCAGGTGCCAGCCGACGAAGAAGGAGCAGTCCTGCGCGAACAGCTTGAGGCCGCGGCTGCGGCACTGCTTCAGGGCCTCGTTGACGTCGGGCGTCTCCATGAAGCCGAAGCGCGCGGTCACGTGGTACACGCCCTCGCGCAGCGTCTCGATGCGGACGCGGTCGGCCGGGTCCTGGCGAGGCGTGCGCACGAACTCCAGGTACATGAACACGATGCGCTCGTGCACGACATGGTTGTGCTCGACGTTGCGCAGCATCGCCGTCGGCACGAAGCGCGATTCACTCACCAGGAAGACCGCCGTGCCGGGCACGCGCGGCAAGCCGTCCATGACACTGTCGAGCTGCGACAGCGGCACGGCCATCTCGCGCAGCGCGGTGCGCAGGTGCCTGCGCCCGGAGCGCCAGGTCATGAACACTCCGTACAGCATCACTGCCAGTACCAGCGGCACCCAGGCGCCCTGCAGGAACTTGGTGATGTTGGCGACCGTGTACAGCAGGTCGATCAGCAGCAGCACGCCGAAGGTGGCCGCCACCTGCCAGGCCGGCCAGCGCCAGCGTGAGCTGGCCAGCACCATGCCCAGCAGCGTCGTGATGCCCATGGTGCCGGCCACCGCGGCGCCATAGGCGCTGCCCAGGGCATCGGAGGAACCGAAGCCGACCACGAACAGGCAGACGCACACGAACACGATGGCGTTGACGACCGGCACGTAGATCTGGCCGTGCTCCTCGGCCGAGGTCTGCAGGATGCGCAGCCGGGGCAGCAGGTCGAGCTGCACGGCCGTGCGCGTCACCGAGAAGGCGCCGGTGATGGTCGCCTGCGAGGCAATGATGGCCGCGGCCGTGGCCAGCACGACCATCCACGGCAGCAGCGCGGGCGACACCAGCGCGAACAGCGGCTTGTGGGCCGCCGAAGCGTCGACCATGATGTGCGCGGCCTCGCCGAAGTAGTTCAGCAGGAGCGAGGGCCACACCAGGCAGAACCACGCCAGGCGCACGGGCTTCTTGCCGAAGTGGCCCATGTCGGCATAGAGCGCCTCGCCGCCGGTCATGGTCAGGAAGACGCCGCCGAGGATCGCCAGGATCGCGCCCGGATGCGACACCAGCAGCCCCACGGCGTAGGCCGGGTTGACGGCCGCCAGCACCTGCGGATGCTGCATGATGCCGCGCACGCCGGTCACGGCCAGCACCACGAACCACAGCACCATGATCGGCCCGAACAACCGGCCGACGCGCGACGTGCCATAGCGCTGCACGGCGAACAGCAGCACGATGATCACCAGCGTGGCCGGCACGACGATCGATCGGGCCGCCGGGTTGAGCAGCTCAAGGCCCTCGACCGCGCCGAGCACCGAGATCGCCGGCGTGATCAGCGCGTCGCAGTAGAAGAGCGCCGCACCCATCACGGCCAGTGCGATGAACCAGCGGCCCCAGGTGGGCATGTCGCCGAGCTTGCGCTGCACAAGCGCGAACAGCGACAGGATGCCGCCCTCGCCCTCGTTGTCGGCGCGCATGATCAGCACGACGTACTTGAGCGTGACGACGACCAGCAGGCTCCAGAAGATCAGCGACAGGATGCCCAGCAGCGCCACGGGGTTCTGCGGGTCCTCGCCGGTGGCGGCCAGCGACTGCTCCAGCGCGTACAGCGGACTGGTGCCGATGTCGCCATACACGATGCCCACGGCCCCGAGCGTGGCTCCGAAGGTCAGATTCTGGCGACTCATGCGGCGTGTGCTCCCTGGGGCTTGCGACGCTGGCTGCGGGCGGGGCTCAGGCCCCGCGCTTCGCCTTGGCCTTGGCCTTGGCCTTGGCCTTGGCCTTGGCCTTGGCCTTGGCCTTGGCCTTCGACTTGGCCTTGCGCGGCTGCGGCCGCTTGGCCGGCCAGAGCATCGTGCCGCGGCACTTCGGCGAGCCGCAACGGCAGGCGAATACCTCGTCGACGTTCGGCGGATCGTCCTTGTCGCGGCCGATCTGGTAGTCGTACTTGAGCTCCTCGCCCGGTGCGATGGCGCGGATCGCCTCGATGAACACGCGCCGGTCCTCGATGACCGATTCGCAGTTCGGGTCGCAGCCGTGGTTGATGAAGCGCGCGGCGTTGCCGTTGAACGACGCATCGATGACCACGCCGCGATCGACGATGAACAGGAAGGTGTGGTTGTCGTCGGTGGTCTTGGTCTCGTAGCGCGCGTCGGCCTCCTTGTGCGTGACGCGATCGCCCAGGTACTCGATGACGCGCGCACCCTTGCGCATTGCCTTGACGGCGAACACGCCCTTGCCGTGGATGCGCGAGCTGCGCACGCGGATCAGCTCCGGCCGCGCGGCGATCACGCGCGGAGCGCGCTTGGCCTTCGTCTTGGCCCTGGTCTTCTTCCTGCTGGCGGAACTCATACGGCGACCGGCGCCTTGATCGCGGCGTGATGCTGGTAATTCACGAATTCGATGTCCTCGTACTGGTAGGAAAAGATGTCGGCCGGCCGGCGCCGCAGCACCAGCCTCGGCAGGGGCAGGGGCGTGCGCGCCAGCTGGGTATCGGCGGCCTCGAAGTGGTTGCTGTACAGGTGGCAGTCGCCGCCGGTCCAGATGAACTCCCCCACGCCGAGGTCGCACTGCTGCGCCATCATGTGCGTGAGCAGGGCATAGCTGGCGATGTTGAAGGGCACGCCCAGGAACAGGTCGGCGCTGCGCTGGTAGAGCTGGCACGAGAGCCGGCCGCCGGCCACGTAGAACTGGAACAGCGCGTGGCAGGGCATCAGCGCCATCTGCTCCAGCTCGCCCACGTTCCAGGCGCTCACCAGGATGCGGCGCGAGTCGGGCTGCGTGCGCAGCAGGCGCACGGCCTCGGCCACCTGGTCGATGCTGCGCCCGTCGCGCGTGCCCCAGGAACGCCACTGCCTGCCATACACCGGCCCGAGCTCGCCGCGCTGGTCGGCCCACTCGTCCCAGATGCTGACCCCGTGCTCGCGCAGGTAGGCGACATTGGTGTCGCCGCGCAGGAACCAGAGCAGCTCGTGCACCACGGACTTGATGTGCACGCGCTTGGTGGTCACCAGCGGGAAGCCGGCCTCGAGGTCGAAGCGCAGCTGCTGGCCGAACAGCGCGCGCGTGCCCGTGCCCGTGCGATCGCTCTTTGGCGAGCCCTCGAGGCGCACGCGCCGCAGCAGCTCCAGGTAGTTGTTCATGAGCAGCGGGCCATCATGCGCCGCGGTTGCCGGACGGCTCGGGGTGCGCGCCCGCGCGCCACGCCAGGAACAGCCCGGCGAGCAGCATGGGGAGCGAGAGCAGCTGGCCCATGGTGACCCAGTCGAGGTACAGGTAGCCGAGCTGCGCATCGGGCACGCGCACGAACTCGACCGTGATGCGCGCCAGCGAATAGAGCACCAGGAACGCCGCCGAGGCCGCGTAGCGGGGCCGCGGTCTGCGCGTGTAGAGCCAGACGACAGTGAACAGCACCAGGCCCTCGAGCGTGGCCTCGTAGAGCTGCGAGGCATGGCGCACGCCCAGCTCGTTGCCGAGCGCGTCACGCGCGCCGAAGCCGTACCAGGCATCGGTCGGCCGGCCCCACAGCTCGCCGTTGATGAAGTTGCCGATGCGCACGGCGAAGATGCCCAGGCCCGGGAGCGGGGCCGCGAAGTCGAACACGTCCCAGATGCGCTTGCCGGTGCGGCGCGCGAACACGGCGATCGCCGTCATGACGCCCAGGAACCCGCCGTGGAAGGACATGCCGCCGTCCCAGACCTTGATCGGGTACAAGGGATCGTCGAGCCACCACTGCAGCTTGGTGGCGTAGAAGAGCACGTAGCCGATGCGGCCACCGAGGATCGTGCCCAGCATGGCGTAGAACACGAAGTCATCGACCTGCTCGGCCGTCCAGGTCGAGCCGGGCGCGCGTGCGCGCAGCCGCGCCAGGCTCCAGGCCGCACCGAAGGCGACGAGGTACGTGACGCCGTACCAATGCACGCGCAGGGGACCCAGGCTGAACAGGATCGGGTCGATGTGGGGGTAGTGCAGCATCGTCTGGTCAGGATGAGAACGCGGCGATTCTACTCCGATTGCCACGGGGCCGCCCGGCGCCCCGCCGGCCGTCACTCACGGGTGACGCGGGTGAAGAAGGCCTTCAGGTAGCGGGTCTCCGGGATCGCCGGGTGCACGGGGTGGTCGGGCGACTGTCCGCCGCTGGCCAGCAGCTGCGCGAAGCGACTGGTATGGCGCGCGGCCGACTGCACCAGGCCCAGCAGCTCGTCGGCGCCGAGGTGCCAGGAGCAGGAGCAGCTGACCAGCAGCGCGTCGCGCTCGAGCAGGCGCATGGCCAGCTGGTTGAGCTTGCGGTAGGCCGCCGCGCCGCGCGCGTGGTCCTTGCGGCGCTTGATGAACGCGGGCGGATCGAGCACGACCACGTCGAAGCGCTCGCCGGCCTTCTGCAGCTCGTCGAGCACGTCGAAGGCGTCGCCGCGCCGCACGCCCACCTGCACGCCGTTGGCCTCGGCATTGCGCTGCGCGTAGCCCAGCGCGGCCTCGGAGGAATCGACGCAGATCGCCTCGCGCGCCCCGCAGCGCATGGCCGTCACGGCCCAGCCGCCCGCGTAGCTGCACACGTCCAGCACGCGCACGCCGGGCCACAGCAGCCGGCGGAACAGCTCGCGGTTGGCGGCCTGGTCGTAGAACCAGCCGGTCTTCTGCCCGCTGGCCAGCGGCACGCGGAAGCGCAGCACGCCCTCGATCACCTCGAGTTCGTCGGGCGCGCGGCCGATGCCGGTGATGACCTGCCTGGGCAGCTGCTCGAGCTCGCGCGCGCCGCCGTCGTTCTTCCACACGAGGGCGGACGGGGCCAGCACCTGCTGCACGGCCGCCTCGACATCGGCGCGCATCGCTTCCATGCCGGCGGTCGCGATCTGCCCGACCAGCACGTCGCCATAGCGGTCGAGCACCAGCCCTGGCACGCCGTCGGACTCGCCGTGCAGCAGGCGGTAGCAGGGCGCCGCATAGTGGCGCTCGCGCAGCGCCAGCGCGACCTTCAGGCGATGCACGAGCAGCGAGCGGTCGGGCGGGTGCACGGGGCTGCGCGAGAGGATGCGCGCGCAGATCAGGGCATGCGGATTGACATAGGCGCTGCCGAGGAACTGCCCGCGGTCGCTGAGCACGCGCACCTGTGCCCCGGGCTCGAAGGCCACCAGCGGCGTGGCAGCCGTATCGACCTCGTTGGAATACACCCACAGGTGGCCGGCGCGCAGGCGGCGGTCCTCGCCACGCTTGAGCTGCAACGGCGGCAGCGCCGCGACACTCGCCGAGGGCGGCCCGGCATCCGCGGCCGGTTCGACGCCCGCGGCACCGTCCAGCAGCGCGCCCGGCTGGCTGCCGGGCGCCGTCCAGGCGTCGCTTGCGGGTTCGTCGGCGGGGGACTTCGGTGCGGGCATCGTGTCTGGCGTCTCGCGCTATAGTGGCGGCGCATTCTACGTCAAAGCAGTGCATTCCATGACCCGAGCCACACGCGGCGCCGGCAACCGGCTGGCCGCCGAGACCAGCCCCTACCTGCGCCAGCACGCCGACAATCCGGTCGACTGGCAGCCCTGGGACGCGGCCGCGCTGGCGCAGGCGCGCAGCAGCGGCAAGCCGATCCTGCTGTCGATCGGCTATGCGGCCTGCCACTGGTGCCATGTGATGGCACACGAGTCCTTCGAGGATAAGGCCATCGCCGCCGTGATGAACGAGCACTTCACCAACATCAAGGTCGATCGCGAGGAGCGGCCCGACCTGGATCGCATCTACCAGCTGGCCCACCAGATGATGAGCGGCCGCGGCGGCGGCTGGCCGCTGACGGTGCTGCTGACGCACGACGACCAGCGGCCCTGGTTCGCGGGCACCTATTTCCCGCCCGCGCCGCGCCATGGGCTGCCGGCCTTCGGCGACCTGTTGCTGCGCGCGGCGCAGCACTACCGCACGCAGCAGGCGCCGCTGCGCGAGCACGCGGGTGCGTTGGTCGCCGCGCTCGAGGACCTGAACCCGCCGCCGGCCGACGCCGCCGGGGCGCTGGTGCATGCACCGATCGCCTACTGCCGCCAGCAGCTGGAGCAGAGCTTCGACCAGCAATGGGGCGGCTTCGGCGGCGCGCCGAAGTTCCCGCACGCGCCCCTGGTGCAGCGCCTGCTGCGCGACTGGCGCGCCAGCGCCACGGCCAAGTCACCCGACCTGCAGGCCCTGTACATGGCCAGCCTGACGTTGACGCGCATGGCAGAGGGCGGGCTGTTCGACCAGCTGGGCGGCGGCTTCTGCCGCTACAGCGTGGACGAGCGCTGGGAGATCCCGCACTTCGAGAAGATGCTGTATGACAACGCGCTGCTGCTCGGCGCCTATGCGGAAGCCGCCGGCGCCACCGGCGAACCGCTGTTCGCGGAGGTCGCGATGCGCACGGCCGCATTCATGCTCGATGAGCTGCGCGCACCCGGGGGCGCCTTCTACTCGAGCCTGGATGCGGATGCCGCCGGCGTCGAGGGCAGCTTCTATGTCTGGGAACGCGACGCCGTGCGGGCCGCGCTGGCGGCCGATGAATACGCCGTGTTCAGCCTGCACTACGGCCTGGAGGCGGCGCCGAACTTCGAGCACCACGCGCATCACCTCGTGGTGGCCACCGCGCTGCCGGCGGTCGCGCAGCAGCTGGGCATCGACGCGGCCGAGGCGAACGGGCGCCTCGCCAGTGCACGTGCCAGGCTGCTGGCGATACGAGCGCTGCGCGAGCGTCCGGGGCGCGACGAGAAGCTGCTGACCAGCTGGAATGCGCTGGCGATCCGCGGCCTCGCCACGGCAGCCCGCTGCCTGGATCGCGACGACCTGGCGCGGGCCGCGGGCCAGGCGCTCGACTTCCTGCGGCGCCAGCACTGGCGCGGCGGCCGGCTGCTGGCGACCAGCGCCGGCGGCGAGGCACGCCTGCAGGCCTACCTCGATGACTACGCCTTCCTTGCCGATGCGATCCTGGAACTGGCCAGCGTGCGCTTCGACGCGCGGGAACTCGCCTTCGCCACCGAGCTGGCCGAGGCCATGCTGGCGCATTTCGAGGATCGCCGGGCCGGCGGCTTCTGGTTCACCGCCGATGACCACGAGGTGCTGGTCGCGCGGCCCAAGACCTTCGGCGACGACGCCCTGCCACCCGGCAACGGCGTGGCCGCCGTGATGCTGCAGCGGCTGGGCGCGCTGCTGGGCGAACCGCGCTACCTGGAGGCCGCCGAACGCTGCCTGCGCGCCGGCTGGCAGGCGCTGGCGCGCTACCCCAGCGGGCACGCCTCGATGCTGCAGGCGCTGGAGGAATGGCTGGAGCCGCCGCAGTGCGTGATCCTGCGCGGCGATGCGGCGCTCATCGAGGAGTGGCGGCGCCAGCTGGCGCGAGGCTACGCGCCGCGCCGCTACGTGCTGGCCATCGCGGGCAGCGACGATGGGCTTCCGCCTGCCCTGGCCACGAAGCCCGCGCCCGCTACCGGCGCGCTGGCCTACGTGTGCCGCGGCACGACGTGCAGCGAACCGGTGTCCAGCCTGGCGGCGCTGGTGGCGGCGCTGGACGCGCCCTGAGGCCAGGGCCCCGGGCGACCGGCCGCGGCCCCGCTGGCCGCTAGCGGCGTTCGGCCGCCACGCTGGCGAGCGTGCCCGACTGGAAGTCGGCGATCGCCTGCTCGATCTCGGCGCGCGTGTTCATGACGAACGGGCCGTACTGCACGATCGGCTCGCCGATCGGCCGCGCCACCAGCAGCAGCACGCTGGCGCCTGCGGGGCCGGCGCCAATCGTAAGCGCATCGCCCGGCGAGAGCAGCGCGGCGTTGCCGGCGGGCACGGTCGCGGCTTTCCCGCCGCCGCCTGGCCCACCACCCGCTGGTTCGCCACTTGCCGCTGCGCCGAAGGTCGCCTCGCCCTCGTACACATAGGGCGTGGCCGTGTAGGTCGGCGCCACCGGCAGCTCCAGGCGGGCACCGGGCGCGAGCCGCAGGTCGAGCACCAGCGGATCGGTGCTCAGGCCCTGGATCGGCCCGGCCACCGCGCGGCCGTCGGTGCTGAGCGCCGCGGGCAGCTTGCCCGCGATCACGCGCGCGCTGCCGCCGGCTGCCAGCGCCACGGTCGGCACCTGCTCCGCCGGGATGTCGCGATAGCTGGCCGGCTTCATCTTTTCGGCGGCCGGCAGGTTGATCCACAGCTGGAAGCCGCGCATGCGGCCCTGCTCCTGCATCGGCATCTCGGAATGGATGATGCCGCGGCCGGCCGTCATCCACTGCACGCCGCCACCGCTCAGCTCGCCGACGTTGCCGAGGTGATCCTGGTGGCGCATGTGGCCATCGAGCATGATCGTGACGGTCTCGAAGCCACGGTGCGGGTGCGGCGGGAAGCCGGCGATGTAGTCATCCGGATTGTCCGTGCCGAACTCATCGAGCATCAGGAAGGGGTCGGTCAGGCCCGCGCTGGCCTGGCCGATGCTGCGTCGCAGCTTCACGCCGGCGCCATCGGAGGTGGCGCGACCGGGGATCAGCTGCAGGAGGGTGCGTTGTGCCATGCCCGCAAGGATGGGGGCTCGGCGCGGGGGCTTCAAGCGCGCACCGCCAGGTACGCAGCCGCACCCCGCGATACCACGGGCCGGTGGTCGCGGGCACTGGCCGCAGGCCCTGGCCGCGGCGCTCAGGCCGCGTGCGTGTGGTTGGCGTGCTGCCCGTACTTGGCATCCACGCCGCAGATGTGCGCCTTGAGCCAGGTCTTGAGGAACATGAAGAAGGCGTCGGTCAGCTTGCCGGTCTTCTTGAACTCTCCCGCGTACTCGGTCACGCGTGCCAGCAGGCTCTTGTGCACGCCCGAGTGCACGCGCAGCTCGGGGTAGCCGATCCTGGCCATGAAGGCCTCTTCGTCGGCGAAGTGCTGCACCGTGAAGGCGACGAACTCGCCCAGCGCCTTGCCCAGCTCGGGCGTGGCCGCCCCTTTCTCATGCAGCACGTGCAGCTTGTTCATCAGCGCGATGAGCTTCTGGTGCTCGGCGTCCATCTCGCGGACGTTGAGCCCGAACTTGCCGGCGTCCCATTCGAAGAAATTGCTCACGGTGGCCTCCAGGCGTAGTGACCCGCATGGGCGGGTCATCGGCCGGCCAGCCGGGGACTTGAATAGGTATTGCTGCGTACCCGGCCTCAGTCCACGCCGCCCGTGTCGCCGGCGTGCCGGTTGACCGAAACGAGGGTGGCCCGCGGGAAGAAGTTGAATTCGCTGGCACTGGCCCAGGTATAGGCGCCCATGGCGCGACCCACGACCAGGTCGCCGGCCCTGAGCTCCGGCAGCATCAGGTTCTCTGCGATCACGTCGATGCTGTCGCAGGTCGGGCCGGCCAGGACGGCGGGCACGGGCGTGCCCTCGCGGCGCAGCGCTTCGACCGGGTAGCGGGCATGGTCGTAGAGCTGGCCGGAATACGACCCGTACAGGCCGTCGTCGAGGTAGTACCACCAGTGGCCCTCGCGCTGCGCGCGGCCCATGACGGTGGCCACGCCGATGGCGGCGGGGCCGGCGATGTAGCGGCCAGGCTCGGCGATCACGCGCACGCGCGCCGGGAGCTTCGCCAGCGCCTTGCGGATCGGCGCGCAGAAGCGGCCGATGTCGGGCACGGGCTGCAGGTACTCGATCGGGAAGCCGCCGCCGATGTCGAGCGTGTCGAAGGCGCCGAGCTTCTCGCGGCGGGCCGCGGCCGTCAGCCGCACGCAGGCCTCGATGGCCTCGACATGCTTCATGGCATCGCTGGCCTGCGAGCCCACGTGGAAGGAGAAGCCGCGCAGCTCGATGCCCAGCTTCGCGGCCAGGCGCGCCAGCTCGAGCGCGTTCTCCGGGTCGCAGCCGAACTTGCGCGACAGGTCGCAGACCGCGCCCGGCGAACGGAACGAGACGCGCAGCAGCAACGCCGCCCGGCCGGCGTACGGCTTGAACTTGCGTACTTCGTCGGGGTTATCGGCCACGAAGGTGCGCACGCCGTATTCGAGCGCGTCGCGGATGTCGCTGTCGCGCTTGATCGGGTGCGTGTGGATGCAGCGCGCCGGGTCGACGCCGAGGCGCTCCACCACCCGCACTTCGCCG
>Ga0302299_10000539_pt1 | contig 20833 bp, 18 predicted proteins | sample III_Fen_N3_4_FD_198795 | JGI IMG/M metagenome (GOLD analysis project Ga0302299, IMG submission 198795) | Peat permafrost microbial communities from Stordalen Mire near Abisko, Sweden - III_Fen_N3_4 | ecosystem: Environmental > Terrestrial > Soil > Wetlands > Permafrost | place: Sweden: Abisko... | reverse complement strand
TCGGCCTGCTCGTCGTCGCCCGTCCCTGCTCCACCGCTGAGCCGATCGTCGCCGCGCTGCGCTCGCTGGCGACCAACCTCGTCCTCGCGCTCGAGAGCGCCACGCTGACGGAGCAGGTTCAGCGGCGCCGCAGCGAGGCCCGGTTCGAGTCGCTGGTCCAGCATTCGAGCGACCTCATCACCGTCGTCGGGCCGGACGCCACGATCACCTACCAGAGCCCGTCGAGCGAGCGCGTCCTCGGCTACACGCCCGAGGAGCTGCTCGGCACGCGCTTCGATCGGCTGCTCGTCGGCGGCGACCGTGCGCGCCTGCTGCACCTGCTGACCGAAGCCCCGTCGCAGACCGCCGGAGACGGCGAGGTGCTGGAGTGCACGCTGCGCCACCAGGACGGCACCGACCGCGAGTTCGAGATCCTCCACACGAACCTCCTGGGCGACGAGCACGTGCAGGGTGTCGTCCTCAACGCACGCGACATCGGCGAGCGCAAGGCCTTCGAGGAGCAGCTCGCCCACCAGGCGTTCCACGACGCCGTGACGGGCCTGCCCAACCGGGCGTTCTTCGTCGAGCGCGTGCGCCAGGCGATCGCCCGGGCCCGCCGGGAGCAGTCCGGGCTCGCGATCATCTTCCTCGACCTCGACGACTTCAAGACGATCAACGACAGCCTCGGCCATGCCGCCGGCGACGGAGTCCTGCTCACGGTCGCCAAGCGCCTCGACGCGAGCGTCCGGGCCAGCGACACCGCGGCGCGCTTCGGCGGCGACGAGTTCGCGATCCTGCTCGAGGACGTCGAGACCGTTGACGAGGGCGCCGAGACGGCCGAGCGCATCATTGAGGCGCTCGCACAGCCGTTGTCGATCGGCGGCAAGGAGCTCAGCATCCGCTGCAGCCTCGGCATCTCGGTGCTCGAGAGCGAGGGCCGCGGTGACGCCGACGAGCTGATCCGCAACGCCGACGCCGCCATGTACATCGCCAAGCGCGACGGCAAGGGCGCCTACCGGATGTTCGAGCCGGCGATGCACGAGGGCGTGATGGCGCGCCTCGAGCTGCGCGCAGACCTGCAGCGGGCGCTCACCGCCGGTGAGTTCGAGCTCGCCTACCAGCCGGTCGTCCATCTCAGCGATGGGTCGGTCTCGGGGATCGAGGCGCTCATCCGCTGGCGCCACCCCGAGCGCGGCATGATGGAGCCCGACTCGTTCATCTCGTTTGCTGAGGAGAGCGGCCTGATCGTGCCGATGGGCCGCTGGGTGCTGCGCGAGGCCTGCCGTCAGGCGATGGCGATCGCACGGGTCGCGCCGTTCACGCCCGCGCTGACGATGAGCGTCAACCTGTCGGTCAAGCAGCTCCAGCACAGCGACGTCGTCGCCGATGTGCGCGACGCGCTGACCGAATCCGGGTTGCCGCCCGAGCTGCTGACGCTCGAGATCACCGAGTCGGTGCTGATGACCGACACCGATCTGGCCGTTCAGCGCCTCGAGGAGCTGCGCGCGATCGGCGTGCGCCTCGCGATGGACGACTTCGGCACCGGCTACTCGTCACTCAGCTACCTCAGCCGCTTCCCCGTCGACGTCCTCAAGATGGATCGCTCGTTCCTGCGCGACGACGCGACGCCGCAGGCGTCGGGCCTGGCCCGCGCAGTCGTTGCGCTCGGCGAGACGCTGGAACTGGAGGTCGTCGCCGAGGGGATCGAGCATCTCGACCAGTGGACCCGTCTGCGCGACCTCGGCTGCGATCTGGGCCAGGGCTTCTACTTCGCGCGTCCGCTGGACGCCGCCGACGTGGTCGCGACGTTGCAGGACTGGCCTGGCAGGGTGGACGGCGTGGGCACAGAACCCCGCGACGGCGTACCTGTCGATGCACCATAGCTACGAGGCACTCGACTCGGCAGGCGGGCCCGGTGGCCGGGGCGTGCGCTCGCTCGCGCCGCTCCGCCACCGTGACTTTCGCCTGCTGTGGACCGGCATGTCCGTCTCACTCCTGGGGGATGGTGCCTTCCTCGTAGCGATGGCGTGGCAGGTCTACGCGCTGTCGAACACGCCGACCGCGCTGGCGATGGTCGGCATCGCGATGACGGTTCCCACGATCGTCCTGCTCCTGGTCGGCGGCGTCGCGAGCGACCGCTTCGACCGCCGGCGGGTGCTGCTCGCCGCCGACGCGACGCGCGCGGTCGCGGTCGGCGCTCTGGCCGTTCTGTCGATCACCGGCGCGCTGGAGCTCTGGCACATGATCGTGCTGGTCGCCGTCTACGGCGCCGGACAGGCGTTCTTCGCGCCCGCCTTCGACGCGATCGTCCCGGACGTCCTGCCCGCCGGCGAGCTCGCGCAGGCCAACGCGCTCGACCAGGTCGTGCGACCGCTGACGCTGCGGCTCATGGGGCCGGCGCTCGGCGGGGTGCTGATCGACCTGATCGGCACCGGCGGCGCGTTCGCGCTCGACGCCCTGTCGTTCGCGGTGTCCGGCGTCGCGGTGCTGCTGATGACGCCGCTGCCGCGGCGCGCCGCCCAGCAGGTCGCGTCCGTGTCGTCCGAGCTGAAGGAGGGCTTCACCTACGTGCGACGCCACATCTGGCTGTGGGGCACCTTCGTCACGGCCGCGATCACCTACCTGCTGTTCCTCGGACCGACCGAGGTGCTGCTGCCGTTCGTCGTCAAGAACGACCTGGGCGGCGGCGGTCTGGAGCTCGGGCTCGTGCTCGGAGCCGGCGGCGTCGGCTCGATCGGCTGCGCGCTCGCGATGGGGCAGCGCCGCGAGCCCCGGCGCGAGATCACGTTCATGTACATCGCCTGGGCGCTCGCCACCGCGGCCGTCGCCGGGTACGGGGTCGCGACCGCCGTCTGGCAGCTCATGCTCGTCAGCGTCGTGTTCAACGGGCTGGAGACCGCCGGCGCGATCGTCTGGATGACGGCGAAGCAGCGCCACGTTCCCGCCGGCCTGCTCGGGCGCGTCTCAAGCCTCGACTGGCTGATCTCGATCGGCCTGATGCCGCTCTCGTTCGCGCTGACCGGGCCGGTCGCCGGGGTCCTGGGAGCGCAGACGACGCTCGTCGCCGCGGGGCTGCTCGGGGCGGCCGTCACGCTCGGGGGCCTGTTCCTGCCTGGGATGCGGGCAATCGAGCGCGAGCCTGCGCCCGCGTACGCGACGGCCCCGGTGCTCAGCGCGAGCGGATCGCGGTAGCGCCCCGCCGAGCGTCAGCTCAGCGGAAGCTGCCCGCGGATGTCGCAGAGGTCGATCACGCGATCGACCGCCGGCGAGGGCACGATGCTGAGGTGGTTGCCGTTGCGCGTTGAGCGTACGCTCGCAGCCACGATCAGGCGCAGGCCCGTCGAGTCGATGAACGTGATGCCGGACAGGTCGAGCACCACGGCGCCCGGATCCCCGGCCTCTGCCGTCGCCAGGGCGTCGGTGACGTCCCCGGCGGTGTGCAGGTCGAGCTCACCGCTCGCGAGGACGCGGACGCCCTCGGGCGACGGCTCGGTGACGACCTGGAGCGAGGGAACCATTCACACCAAAGGTACAGCGGCGATCGCAGAACCCGCAACCGGGACCAGCGCCGGCTCGAGCCGCAGGGCGAGCACCGCCTCGTCGTCGGACTGGGCGCCCACCCGGTACTCGTGGATCGCGCGGGCGACGTGGTCGACGAGCCCGGACAGCGACTCGGGGGCCTCGGCGAGCGCGGCGCGAAGACGCTCGGGGCCGAAGAGCTCGTCCGGGCCGCGCGCGTCGGTGACTCCGTCCGTGTAGAGCACGAGGGTCTCTCCGGGCCGGACGACGATGCGAGACGAGCGCCAGGACAGGTCGGCGAAGGCGCCCACGATCGGGCTTGCCTCGCCGACCTCGATGACCCCGTCGGGAGCGACGAGCAGCGGTCGCGGGTGTCCGCAGCAGGTGACCTGCGCGGCGACCGCGCCGTCCGCGAGCGGGCCGAGCAGGACGCACACGAGCGTCACCGGGGAGAGCTGCGGCTCGGCCAGCAGCATGCGGTTCAGCTGGCCGATCGCAGCGATCGGATCGCCCGTCAGCTCGGCCACCGCGCGCAGGGCGAACCGTGCGACGGCGGTCAGGCGGGCCGCATCCGCTCCGTGGCCGGTGACGTCCCCGACGACGACCATCCACCCGTTCGGCGTCTCGAACGCGTCGTAGAAATCGCCGCCGACCTGGCTCAGGGCTCCGGCGGGCTGGTAGTGGGCCGTCGTCGCCCAGTTCGGCATCCGCGGGAGCTCGGCGGGGAGCAGTCCCTGCTGGAGCGAGGCGGTGATGCTCGTCAGCTCGGTGAAGAGCCGCGCGTTCTGGACCGCCATCCCCGCCCGGCGGCCGAGCTCTTCTGCGAGCGCCTGGTCGTCGTCGTCGAATCGGCGACCCGACTCGGCGCTGACGAGGGTCAGCGCGCCGAGCGTCCGGCCGCCCGCGCGCAGCGGGACGGTCATCCCGCCGCGGATGCCGAGGCCGCGGAGCAGGCGCTCGTGCTCCTCGTCCTGCGCCGCCGCGGCGAGCAGGTCGTCCGGGACCTCGTCCATGCGCAGGGTCACCCCGTCGCGGATCACGGCGGCCGTTCCCATCGGGGCATCAGCGGGCTCCGGATAGCGCTCGCCGAGATCTCGTGCGAACTCCACCCTGGCCGGATCTGCGTGAGCGACCGCGAGGGTGCGGATGAACCCGCGCCCGTCCGGCACCGCGACGCCGCACCAGTCGGCGAGCTCCGGCACGGCCAGCTCGGCGACGCGCTGCAGGGTCAGCTCGTAGTCGAGCGACGAGGCCAGCGCCTCGCTCGCCTCCGCGAGAATCCGCGCGCGGAGCTCCGACCGCTTCATCACCGTCACGTCCTCGATCACGTTCACGACGCGGCTCAGGGCCCCGCGCTCGTCACGGATGGCGGTCGCGCGCTGGACGAGCCAGCGGGAATCGCCCGTGGAGCGCCAGACCGTGCGCACGAGCAGCGGGGGAGGGTCGTGGACACCGGCGAGCAGGGCGCTCGACGGGACGTCCGCGAGGGACAGCGGCTCGCCGTCCTCGCCGTAGACGTCGAAGAGATCCATCAGCTCCCCGGGCTCGGCCGCGTAGAGCTGCTCCGCGTCGTCGAACCCGAGCAGCCGCACGGCGGCCGGGTTCGCGTACCGCGTGCGCCCGCCCGCATCCATGATCGTGACCGCCTCGTCGAGTGCCCCGATCGCCACGCCGAGCTGGCGCTCGGCATCCCGCAGGTCACGGTCCAGGCCGGCGTTGTCGAGCGCGAGCGCGGCGCGGCCGGCGGCGATCTGATGGACCCCGAGATCGGACTCGGTGAAGCGACGGCCGGATACATCGGTCGTCACGAGCGTGAGCGTGCCGAGCGTCTGCCCACGGGCGGCGAGCGGGACGACCGTCATCGAGCGGACGCCGAGGGCCACGAGCCCCGCGAGGTCCTCATCACTCGTCGCGACCTGGCGCGCGATCGACTCGTCCGCCTGGATCAGCTGCGGCCTGCCCGCGGTGACCGTCGCCATCGACCCGAAGCCCGACGTGGGCTCGGTCGGCGCCCGTCCGCGCAGGAACTCCTCCTGCGGTTCCGCCCGCGGACCGGCGATGCGCACCGCGACGCGCCGCAGGCCCGGGCCGCCGATGACGGTGTCGATGACGCACTGGTCGGCCAGCGCGGGCACGAGCACGTCGGCGATCCGGTGCGCGGTGTCGTGCAGCGACAGCGTGCCGTCGGCCGCGTCCGCGATCGCGCCGAGGGCGGAGAGCCGCGCCGCGTCGCGCTTGTTCCGTCGGTGCGAGCGTGCGGCGACCACGGCGATGCCCACGCCCGACAGCACGACGAGCGCATCGAATGTCTCCTGCACGGTCGTTGAGACCGTGGTGGGCGCCCGTTGTTACGGCCCGACCGCAACCTGGAACGTTCCGCGCAGTTCCACGGTGACGTCCGCGGCCCCGATCCCGATGACGAGCGCGACGTCGCTGCAGCTCGGGCAGCGCAGCACGATGCCGGCACCGTGGTAGGCACGATGGTCGGCGATCGGCCGCTCGTCGCCGCAGGACTGGCAGCGCCGGGCGATGCTCGTGGCGTCCACCGCCAGCAGCTGGGAGAGCAGCCCCGCGATGGCGTTTCCGTCGGTGTGCACGTCGTCCATCTCAACCTCCGGTGGGGCCGAAGCGCTCGGCATGGATGCGGTGGTTCTCGTGGCCGGCGGCGACCAGGAGATGCGTCACGCCCTCGACGAACGGCGTCGGCCCACAGACGAAGCAGTGCGCGCCAGGCCCGGGGTCGACCTCGGCCAGCATGGACGCATCGACCCGCCGCTGCCAGCCCGACCAGCCCGGCGGTGCCGTGCGCGTGTACGTCTGGAAGACGGCAAGGCCCGCGGCCGGATCGAGCTCGCCGAGCTCCGCGCGGTAGAGGAGATCGTCCTGCGAGCGCGCGGACACGAGGAGTCGCGCCTCGACCTCGCTTGCCTGCGAGGCGCGGTGGCGCAGCATCGACATCAGCGGCACGAGGCCCGAGCCGCCGCCGACGAGCAGCAGCGGGCCGCCGTCGCTCACGGTCCAGCTGAAGTGCCCGCCGATCGGCCCGCGGACCTCGAGCCGGTCGCCCGCCCGTACCTCCTGCCCGAGGTAGGGTGAGACCTCGCCGTCGGCGATGACCTCGACCGTGAGCTGCAGCGTGCTGGACTCGGGGGCCGAGGCGATCGAGTAGGAGCGCTCGGCCTGATACCCGTCCTCGGCCGTCAGGCGCACGTCGACGTGCTGCCCGGCGCGGTGGCCGGGCCACTCCGGGACGTCGAGCACAAGTGTCCGCGCGCTCGGCGACTCCTCGATGACCTGCGCCACCGTCGCCGTGCGCCAGACCACGCGCGGCCCGGGTGTCAGTCGTTCCAGTACCGCTGTTCCCGCCACGGGTCCCCGTAGTTGTGGTACCCCGCGGCCTCCCAGAATCCAGGTTCGTCATCGATGGTCAGCGTCAGCCGCCGGACCCACTTCGCGCTCTTCCAGAAATAGAGATGCGGGACGAGCAGCCGCGCGGGCCCGCCGTGCTCCGGAGCCAGGGGCTCGCCGCCATAGGTGTGAACGATCCACGCGCGTCCGCCGCGCAGGTCGTCCAGGGGCACGTTCGTCGTGTAGTCCCCGTCGCACCAGGCCGTCACGTAGTCGGCCTCCGTGCCGACGCCCTCGAGCAGCGTGTCGAGCGCGACGCCGGTCCACGTCGTGTCGAGCTTGGACCACTTCGTCACGCAGTGGATGTCGACGGTGAACGTCTCGCTGCGGAGCGCCAGCAGCGCGTCCCACGACCACGTCAGCGGCGCATCCACCGCGCCATCGATCGTGAGGCTCCAGTCGGCCGTGGCGACGTACGGCGTCGGCCCCGCGGAGAGCACCGGGAAATCCGGCGTGAGGTACTGACCGGGCGGGATCCGGGACGGGTCGACGGCGGGATCGCGGCGGCCGTGAAAGCCACGTGAGAAGGCGGGCATGGTGCTCTGCCCGGAACCTACGCCGGTCGCGCGCGGCTCGCAAGGCCTCAGCGATACTCCGTTGCTCGTGCCGACCCACCAGGTTGAACAACCCAGGCTGGTCGCCGTCAACGTCGGCGCGCCCCGCGACGTCGAGCTTGACGGCCGCATCATCTCGACGTCGATCTGGAAGGAGCCGGTGGAGGGCCGGGTGCCGGTCCGCGGCGTGAACGTCGCCGGCGACGACCAGGCCGATCGCACGGTGCACGGCGGGCCCGACAAGGCCGTCTACGTGTACGCGGCCGAGGACAGCGCGTGGTGGACCGAGCAGCTCGGCACGGACCTCGGCCACGCCCCGTTCGGCGAGAACCTCACGACGATCGGCGTCGACGTGAGCGGGGCGCTGATCGGGGAGCGCTGGGCGATCGGCTCGGCGCTCTTCGAGGTGCGGCAGTCGCGTATGCCGTGCTTCAAGCTCGGCCTGCGGATCGGCGACCCGCGGTTCGTCCGCACGTTCGCCAAGGCGGACCGGCCGGGGGCGTACCTGGGCATCGTGCGCGAGGGCGACGTCGGGGCGGGCGACCCCGTGGAGATCGTCCACCGGCCGGACCACGACGTGACCGTCGCGCTGATGCATCGCGCGCTGCTTCAGGATCACGACCTGCTGCCGGATCTGCTCGCGGCACCGGAGCTGATGCCGGAGTGGCGGGCGTTCATCCTCGAGCGCACCAGGTAGCGTGCGCCCGCGGCCGTCCGGCCGCACCGAGGAGGAGCTGCACACATGAGCCGCACCCTGTTCGTGCTCGGCGGCACGGGATTCATCGGCCGCGAGGTCGTCACGGAGGCTGTGAGCGCCGGCCACACGGTGCGCGCGCTGGCGCGCTCGCCCGCATCGGCGACGGCGCTCGAGGCGCTCGGCGCGGAGCCGGTCCTCGGCGAGGCGGGCGACCCCGGGCAATGGTCAGAGCACGTCCGCGGCGCGGACGTGCTCATCGATCTCGTGCAGCCGCCGCTTCCGCGCCGCCTCGGCGCGAGCGCGGTCGCGAAGATCGTGGCGCAGCGTGAGGCGTTCTCGGTGGCGCTCGCCGCGCAGCTTGCGGAGATCCCGAAGAGCGAGCGACCCGTGTGGTTCGTGAGCTCCGGCGCGGACGACCTCGAACCGGACGCCGCCGGCACGATCGGCCACGAGTCGCCCAGGCCCACGGAGCTCAAGGGATTCGCGCGGATCGGCGTCCCCGTGCGCCACACCGTCGAGGCCACGGGCGCCGACGCCACGTTCATCTGTCTCGGCGTCATGGTCTACGGCCCGGGGAAGGGCTACACCAAGCACGTCGTCGATGCGATCCGTGCTCGCCGCGCGCGCGTCATCGGCAAGGGGGACAACCGGCTGCCGCTCGTGCACGTCACCGACGCCGCACGCGCGCTCGTCCATCTCGCCGGGCTCCCGCGCGACCAGATCGTGGGTCGCACCTTCGTCGCCGCCGACGGTTCGGATGCCACGCAGCGCGACCTGTTCGCCGAGACGGCGAGGCTCATGGGCCGCAAGCCGCCCGGCTCGGCGCCTGTCGCGCTCGTGCGGCTGATCGCAGGCCCCGCGGCCGCCGAGGCGATGACCTTCGACGCCCATGTCGACAACTCGGCGCTGACCGCCACCGGGTTCGCGTACCGCTATCCGACGCTCCGCGAAGGGGTAGAGAAGACCCTCGCCGACCTCGGCGAGCTGGCCCCGGGCTAGTGGCGGTAGTCGAAGAAGTTGCCGTGGCGGCGCGCCTCGGCTTCGACGGCGGCGGCCCGCCGCGCCGCTGAGTGCTGGTTGTCGCGCTCACCGCGGATCTGCGCCTCGGCCGCGCGTTCGGCGCGCGCGGCGTGACGTTCCGGGCGCGGTAGCCGCAGCTCGCGCAGCACCACGGCGAGGGTTCGGCGATCGCGGCGCATCGCTCTTCTCACGGTACGCCCGGCATTCGCGGCCGTCAACGCGGGGGCGTAGCGGACGGCCCGAAAGTCCGCAAGATCGCTCCGCCGCCTACAGTCCGCCACGCGTGCGCGTCCTCTTCGTCACCCCGATGTGGCCCGGACCTGATGACCCGGACTTCGGGTCGTTCCTCGTGCCGATCGTGCGCGAGCTCGAGCGGCTCGGCCACGACGTCGAGCTGGTCGCGATCACGCGTCGCGCCGGCGGGCCGCGGCGCCATCTGCGGCTTGCCGTGGACACGATCCGCGCCGCGCGCCGCACGCGCCCCGACGTCGTCTTCGCACACATGCTCTTCCCGGCCGGGCTCGGCGCGCTGATGGGCGCCCGCCTGTCCGGGGCGCCCGTCGTCGTGATGGCGCACGGACAGGACGTCGCGAACCTGGGCCGCCGGTCCCTGCGAGCGGCGACCGCGCCGGTGCTGCGCTGGGCCGACGGGCTGATCGCGAACTCCCGCTGGCTGGCCGCCCGGATCCCGCGCGCGCCCGACGCCGTCATCGACTGCGGGGTCGACCTCGAGGCCTTCAAGCCCCGCCCGCGCGGCGACGATCCCGCGCCCCACTTCCTCTGCATCGGCTCGCTCACCGAGCGCAAGAATGTGATCGCGCTCGCCGACGCGTTCGCGCGCCTCGGCGAGGGCCGCCTGACGTTCCTGGGGGACGGGCCGCTGCGCCCGGCGCTCGCGGGCCGGGCGAACGTGGAACTCCCTGGCCGCGTTCCGCACGCCGACGTTCCCGCCTGGATCGCGCGCGCCGACGTCATCTGCCAGCCGTCGCTGAGCGAGGCGTTCGGCCAGGCCTCGCTGGAGGCGATGGCGATGGAGCGCACCGTCGTCGCGACGATCCACGGCGGTCCGCCCGAGTTCGTGACCCCTGAGGCCGGCGTCCTCGTCGATCCCTGCGACCCGGACGCGCTTCTCGCGGCGCTGCACCAGGCCGCCGGGCGGGGGACGCCGCACGCCGGGGCGCGCGTCGCGGCGGCCGAACACGACGTCCGTCTGCAGACCGCGCGGATGCTCGAGGTGCTCGAGGCCGCCCGGCGGTGAGCCGCGCGCTCGTCAGACCTCCTTCGGCACCTTCCCGCTGAGCTGCAGCATCACGCGCATGCAGCGGTGGCCGGCGTCGGACGTCGGGCCGAACATGTTCGGGCACCCGCTGGGGATGACCGCGATTCCGTGCTCGGTGCAGAACTCGACCGCCGCTTCGGAACTGCTCCCCGGGCCCATCCCGCGGTGCAGCCAGACGCGCGGGACGCCGGCCTCGTGTGCGTCGGCCACAACCTGCTCGGCGGCCTCCGGCGTTGTCACGACGACGATCCCGTCGAGCGGCCCCGGCACGGCCTGGACGCTCGCGTAACACTGGTCGCCCTCGACCTCGCCGGCGTTCGGGTTGACGGCGAAGACCTCGTGGCCGGTGTCGCGCAGGCGGCGATAGATCAGGTTCGCGGGCTGTTTCGAGTCACGTGAAACGCCGGCGACGGCGATCCGGTGCTGGGCGAGGAACTCATCGGCTGCGTCGCGAAGGGTGGTCATGTCTTTCGAGTGTCGCCTGCCGCGGCCCGCCAGGCGTCCGTAGATCGCCACGATTGGCGTCAGCGAGAGCACGGACCGGTCGAGACCGTGGCCCCATGGCCCGCGACGGCCCGCTCCAGGACCGACGCGACGACGCTGTTCGGCACGCCGTAGCCGCCGCGGACGTCGCGCTCGCGCGACGAGGCGAAGACCGTCGTCAGGACGCGGCCCCGCCCGTCGACGATCGGCCCGCCCGAGTTGCCGGGGCGCAGCAGCCCGCGCACCGGGGTCATCGGGCGCTCGACCGGACCCTCGCCGTACGCGTCCTGAGATACGACGCGCCGCGCTTGACCGATCCGCGCCGGCTCGACATCGAACGGGCCGTTGTGCGGGTACCCGAGCAGCGCGCCTGCGGTCCCGGCGACGGGGTTGTCGACCAGGCGCAGCACCGGGCCGCTGAGGCCCGGGACCGCGAGCACCGCGACGTCGTCCACCGGGTCGAATGCGAGCGCCCGGGCCGGGAGGGTGATGTTCCCGCTGCGTGGCCGGACGACGACGTCGCCGTCGGTGCCGGCCACGACATGCGCGTTCGTCACGACGACGTTCGGCGCCGCGAGCCAGCCGGAGCCTTCGACGCCGAGGCCACAGGCGGAGCCGAGGATCCGCACGACCCCATCCGCCGACCGCGCGACGCCGGGCCGCCGCAGGATCGCGCGGTCCGGGGCGGACAGCGTCGTCGTCGAGGGCCCGGCGATCGACGGAAGCGGATCGAACCGCGCGAGCGCTCGCAGGATGCCCCCCGACGGCGGCAGCGCCTCGTTGAGCGCCTGCAGGATCTGCGACTGCTGGACCTCGGCACGCAGCGTCCGCGCGCCCGGGGTCTGCAGCGCGACGGCGCCGGCAAGCCAGGCGAACGTGAGCGCGACGACACCGCCGAGGAGGGCGCCGAGGACGGCGTCCGCCGCTGCGACTGGGGTCCGGCGCATGCCACGGCCCGCCCGGATGCCGATGGATTCGAGCAGGGCGGCGAGCAGTCCGCCGACGAGCAGCGCGCCGCCCATCGCGAAGAGGGGGGACCAGGGGGAGGTGTCGCCGCCCGGGAGGATCAGCGGACCGAGCCGCGCGCCGGCCCAGGCGCCGCCGACGAACCCGACGAGCGCGAGCGACCCGGCGAGGAAGCCCCGCAGCGCACCGTGCATCGCGGCCGCGATCGCGACGACGAGGATGATCCAGTCCAGCGTGGTCATCGCTGCTCAGCGTAGGGTGCGGGAGGTGGATGACCCTCGCCTGAAGCTCGCCGAGACCGTCACGGCTGAGGCAGGTCGACAGGCGCTCGCGGCGTTCCGCTCCGACATCGGCGCGGTGCGCACGAAGCGCGGGCCGCACGACGTCGTCACCGAGACCGACGAGCGGATCGAGCGGTTCGTCGCACAGGCGCTGCTGTCCGCGTTCCCCGGCGACGGGATGGTGGGGGAGGAGGGCACGAGCGACCGCGAGTCCGAAACCGGCTTCACCTGGACCATCGATCCCGTGGACGGGACGTGGAACTTCGCGTCCGGGATCCCGCACTGGTGCGTCGTGATCGCGTGCGCCGACGAGCACGGGCCGGTCGTCGGCGCGATCGCCGACGCGGTGAGGGGCGAACTGTGGAGCGCGGTGCGCGGCTCCGGTGAGCTCCGGCTGAACGGCGCGCCTGCGCCGCCGCGGCCGGTCCGTGAGATCGCGGATTCGACCTGGGCTGCCGCGTTGGGTCCTGCGTTCCGCAAGCCACGCTGGCAGGGGCTGCTGGGGCGGATCGGGCCGGTACGGCTCATGGGCAGCCTCGCGCTCGACCTGGCGTGGACGGCGGCCGGGCGGCTCGACGCCTTCGCGTACTCGTGCGATCGCAAGCCGTGGGACGTGTGGGCGGGCGAGGTGATGGCGGGCGAGCGCGGGCTCGTCGTCCGCGAGGAGCCCGAGTCGCGGCTGCTCGCGGTGATGCCGCCCGGCTGGTGGGAGGAGCTGGGCCTCGAGGCGGGCGCGGGCTGAGGCTCAGCTCGTTGCGGCCGCGGCCGTCTGATCGCTGCGAACGACCTGCATGAGCTCCTCGTACGGGCCGACGAGGTAGGCGTCGTCGCCCGCCGCGAAGCGCGTGTCGCGGCGCGGGGGGTAGTCGAGCCGCCCGCGGTCCGCGCGGCGGCTGATCGCCACGACGCGCACATTCGCGGTCAACGCGACCATCCGCGTGCCCACCAGCCCGCCGCCGTCGCTGACGGTGAGGCGCGCGACGAGGAACGGCTGTCGACCGACGTAGAAGGTGGCGAGCACGCCCAGCCCGATCGCGGCCCCGACGAACCACGGCGCCGCGATCGCCGCGGTCGACCAGACATGCCGGAAGTCGAACGTCTCCTCGAGCCTGTTGCCGAGCGAGCGGTCAAAGACCCGCAGGATCACCGGGACGTCGACCCAGCGGTCGCCGAGTCCGTCGCGGATCGCGAGCCCCGTCTCGATGTTCGTCATGTCGTCGGAGGTGACGACGGCGACCGCCGAGGCCGTCGAGAGGTTCGCGGCCTCGAGCGTGCGGCTGAGCGTCGCGTCGCCGACGATCACGCGGACGCCGAGCAGGCGCGCCTGGCTCGCGTAGCGGTTGTCCTCGTCGCGCTCGATCACGACGACCTCGCGCCCCCGGTCCTTGAGGCCTTCGAGGATCCGCATCCCGACCGACCCGAGCCCGATCAGGATCACGTGGCCCTCGGTCCCGCGCACGCGCGCACGCCCGAGCGATGCCTCGATGCGCCGGCTCACCAGTGCGTTGGTCACGAACGCAAACAGGAGGCTCACGAACGTCGTGCCCGCGATGATCAACCCGATCGCGAACGCCTGCATCGCGGGTGTCTGGTGCGCGAACGAGAAGTCGCCGAAGCCGACGGTCGCCGCGGTCTCGATCGTGAAGTACATCGACTGCAGCAGTGTCATGCCGCCGCCGTCCGAGTCCTCGTAGAAGAGCCGCAGCACGATCGTCGAGATCACGAAGATCACGAGGCCGGCGAACAGCGTCGCGCGGACCGCACCGTCGGCGTAGTCCGCGGCATCCCGCACCGCAAGCCCGACGCGGCGGCCGAGGCTGCGCCGGACGGCCGGGGCATCGTCGTCGTGTTCGCGGCGCCCCACACCCGGGGCGCTGAGGTCTGCCGGGGTTCCGAGCAGCACGACGTCATCACCGGCGCTGACGCGATGGTCGCGGCCCGGGCACGCGACGACCTCCTCCTGCGGGTGCGAGAGCACGGCGATCGGCGCCAGGTCCCCGTACAGCTCGCGCAGCGTGCCATCACCGGGCGCGCTCACCTCGGCGGCGACGAAGTGCTCCCCGTCGAGCTCGAGGTCATGCGCGCGGCGGCCGAGGCATGCGTCGACGACCGAGGGGGCGAAGAGACCCGCGACGTCGAGCACGCTCCCGGCGCCCGTGATGCCCTCGACCGCGCCGCCGACCGCCGGGTTGTCGAGGTGCACGACGACGCGCACATCAGGGCGTTTGTCGCGGACCAGCAGCGCAGTCTCGAGCGTGCGCAGGTCCGAGCTCTCGGCGCAGATCACCGCAGTGGCGCCGGCCAGCCCCGCCGCCGTGAACGGGTCGCTCAGGATCGTGCTGCGGACGATGTGGGGGACGTCCCACGCCTGGACGACGGAGACCAGGCGCGGGTCCGGGTCGTCGTCGATCACGACCACGGGGATGCCGGCGAGATGGAGCTGCTCGATCGTCCTCAGCGCGACGTTGTGCAGCCCGCAGACGATGACGTGCCCGAGCCACGAGCTGACGTCGAGCTGCGGGCTCGAGGTCGCTTCAGGAAGCGCGGGTGGCGGCGAGGTGTCCAGGACGGGTCGGCGATCGAGTGAACATCAGATCGGCGCAGTGACCCGTCAGCACCGGAACGACGGGCGGGAGCATAGTCGAGGGTGCGGGCTACCGCTGCGGCGGCGGAGGCACGCTCGTCCGGGCGCGGCGCTTCTGCACGAGCTGCCGCCGCTCACGCGCCTCGGCGACCCGCAGCTGCCGCAGGCGCTCGCGTTCGGCCTCGAACTGCTCCTCATGCGGCGGGCGCTCTCCCCGCAGCTCCCAGCCGGGGAGCTCATCGTGCGTCGGCATGACGCTCGGATCGGCAGGCTGGCGAGCCAACACGCCGACCGCGCGCCCTGTTGGCCGGATCTCGTACGGCGTCCGACCCCATGCGGATGAGAGGACTCGAACCTCCACACTCTTGCGAGCACAGGCACCTGAAGCCTGCGTGTCTACCAATTCCACCACATCCGCTGGCAGGGAGGCGTCAGGGTAGCAGCGCAGACCGGCCGTTCGCGGGCCGTTCGACCCCCTGACGGTTGCTATCTTGGTCGCCCCGAGCCGCCATCGTCTAGGGGACTAGGACGCCGCCCTCTCACGGCGGAAACCGGGGTTCGAATCCCCGTGGCGGTACTTCTGAAAGCCCCGTAGACACGGGGCTTTCGTCGTTCTCGGGGGCGCGTGCGTCAGTGTATGGGCCAGTCGAGCGCGCTCGTCCAGACTCGAGACTCCTGCTTTGCATGGGTTGCGGGAGCGGCGGGTGAGCTGGCCTGCGGGTAGGGTCGGTGTGTGCAGGCGACGCTGACGGTCCTTTTCACTGATGCGGTCGCCTCGACGGAGACGCTCACGCGGCTTGGGGATGAGCGGTTCGGGGTGGTGCAGCGTGTCCACTTGGATCTGTTGCGGACGGCCGTGGCGGCGCATGAGGGCCGGGAGGTCAAGAGCTTGGGCGATGGCCTGATGGTCACGTTCGGCGGTGCTGCTGATGCGTTGGCGTGCGCGGTCTCGATGCAGCAGGCGGTGGAGGCCGCGGCGCGGCGCGGCGAGGAAGGGCTCGCGTTGCGCGTGGGTGTCGCTCTGGGCGATGTGGATGTCGCGGACGATGGGGACTGTCATGGGACGGCGGTTGTTGAGGCCGCGCGCGTGTGCGCCGCAGCCGGGGGCGGTCAGGTGCTGGCGAGCGAGACGGTGAGGTTGGTCGCAGGTTCGCGCGGCGGGCATGTGTTCACGCCGCTGGGGCCGGTCGAGCTGAAGGGCCTCGGGGAGCCTGTGTCACTCGTCGAGGTTGGATGGGCGCCGGTTGCTGAGGGCGGCGCGGTCGCGCCGGTGCCGTTGCCGCCCCGCCTGGCGTTTGAGTCCTCGTGGACGTTCGTGGGCCGCTCGCGCGAGGTAGAAAGACTCAACGCGCTGTGGGAGGAGACGGTCAGCGGCGGGCGGCGCGTCGCGCTGTTGGGCGGCGAACCGGGCGAGGGCAAGACCAGATTGGCGAGTGAGGTCGCGGGGCGCTCGCACGAGAAGGGTGCGCTGGTGCTGTTCGGCCGCGTCGACGAGGATCTCGCAGTTGCCTATCAGCCATTTGCTGAGGCGCTGCGTCATTACCTTGCAAACGTCGACGAAGCAACGCGCGATGTGGTGCTCGGGTTACGTGGTGGGGTTCTCGCGCGGCTGGTGCCGGAGCTGGTGGAGGAGCAGCCGGCTGGACAGGTCGAGGCCTGGGCGATCTACGAGGGCCTCGTCGACTGGCTGTCCGGGGAGGCGGCGGAGCGCCCCGTCGTGCTGGTCCTGGATGACATCCACTGGGCCGCGAAGGCGACGCTCGGTGCGCTGATGCACCTGGTGCGCAGCGAGCGGCTTTCTCGGATACTGCTTGTCGGGACGTACCGCGACACCGAGCTGGACCCCACCCACCCGCTCACGGCCGCGCTCGCGGACCTGCGCCGTGAGGAGGGCGTGGAGCGCCTCGCGATCCGCGGCCTGGACGCCGCGGGCGTCGAGGCGTTCGTACAGGCTGCCCGCGGCGGTGTTCTCGACGACGGTGGCCGCGAACTTGCCGAGCTGGTCAGCGAGCAGACGCGGGGCAACCCGTTCTTCGTCGGGCAGGTGTTGCGCCACCTGGCGGAGTCGGGCGCGGTGCAGCACGTCGACGGACGTTGGGTGCGAAGCGACGATACCGACGGCTTTGAGGTGCCCGAGGGCGTGCGTGAGGTCGTCGGCCGTCGCATCTCGCGCCTGTCGCCGCTGGCCGGGGCACTGCTCAAAGTCGCCGCGGTCGCCGGCCCGCAATTTGACACGGCGATCGTCGCGCAAGTCGCTGGACACTCGATCAATCAGGCGCTAGACGGGTTCGACGAGGCCGTCGGCTCGCGGCTCGTGCTCGAGACAGACGTCCCGGGCCAGCTGCGCTTCGCGCACGCCCTAGTACGCCAGACGCTCGAAGACGAGCTGACGACGCTGCGCCGCGTGCACCTGCACCGCGACCTCGCGCTCGCGATTGAGGGCCGCTTTGGCGCGCCGGACAGCGCCGTCGCGGAACTCGCTCACCACTTCGCCGAGGCCGCAGTCGCCGGGGAGGGTGAGCGCGCGGCCCACTACGCCGAACGCGCCGCCGTCCAAGCGCTCGACCGCGGCGCGGGTGAGCAGGGGATAGACCTGTTCGAACGCGCGCTCGATCTGCTTCCTGCGGACGCCGACCCCGATGGACTGCGACGCGATCAGCTCTACGCGCAGCTCGCCCAGTGCTCGTGGGCGGTGTTCGATCAGCCCCTGCTGGAGGACGTTTGCCGCCGCTGGCTGGCACTCGGACGCCAACTCGAAGATGCGGTGATGCGCGTGAACGCCACGGGGTGGCTGCCCGTCTCGCTCATGTTCCGCAGCGCCCCTGGGCAGCAGGACATCGACGCGATGGCCGAGGCGCTGTGCATCGACCTAGACGGCATTGATCTCAGCGATCGGCGCCGCTTCACGTTCCTGGGCACGTGGTGCGCGACGGACGCGGCGGGACTGCGCGCGTGGCTGCTCGGAATGCTCGCAGTCGGGTGGGCGTGGGGTGTCCCGCTCGCGGCCGTTGGTGATGCGCTGCCCGCACGGACTCCGCTCGCGCTCGCCGACGAAGCACTGCGCCTGGCCCGCGAGAGTACGGACGCCCAGATCGCGGATGAGGCGCGCTTTCTTCGCACGTCGCCGCTGGTCGGTAGTCCCGACGTCGAAGAGCTGCTGCGGGAATCCAGGAGCACGGTCAGGGTCGGCTACTCCCACGGGGCTGGCGGAAGGCAGATGGTCGCGATCGCACTGGCCCGAATGGGTCGCCTGGACGACCTGGTGGCACTCACCGACGAGATGGTCCTGGTCGCCGAACAGAACGGCGACCACGTCCTGCGCGTTGAAGCGCACCGCATGCGCGCCGCAACGGACATCGTTCGCGGGCGTGAAGAGGAGGCACGACGCGCCGTCGAACGCGCGCTCCAGGTGAATCCTGAGCGGCTCACGGTCCAGGCGTACCACGCCTCGTTGACGGTCACGCGGCTGCTCAGCGCGGGGCAGCCGGATGACGCACGCCCGATCGCCGAGCTGCTCGACTCTAGCCCAGCACTAGACAACTCCCACCTGGTCGCCGCGGTCGCGGCCGCACAAGGCGACCTCGTCGCGCCGCGGGCGATGCTGGAGGCCTGGCGCGCATCCGATCACGAGCTGCCGGTCGATTCGTCGCTTCCGGGACGGCTCTGGGGCCTTGCCGAATGTGCCCACGCGGTCGGCGACGCCGACAGTGCGCGCCACCTCTATGAGCACCTAACCGCATACGACGGCCAACTGCTCGTTTACGGGCTCAGCGGCATCCCCGCCAGCGCCGCATACACACTCGGCCTGCTCGCCGAGACCATCGGCGACGGCAACCGTGCAGGAACTCACTACACCGACGCCCTCAGCCTCGAGGAATCCTGCGGAGCCGAGGCGCTCGCCGCCCGCACCCGCCAGGCCCTGGCTCGCCTCGGCTAGCGCTGCTCCTGCCTGGGACGAACAGCAGCACTGCTGCTTCGCATGGAAAGCAGCAGCGTGTGCGGAGCTTGACCCACGCGCCTGCGGCAGCACGGACGTCGCAATGGTCGTCGTTCTCATCGTCCTGCGTCTTGGCTTTCACGCGCACTACGGTTCCGCGAAACGACTCTGGGGTGTGGTTGTCTCACCGGTATGAAGAGTGCTGAGCGGTTGATGCTCCTGGCGTCGCTGGTGGTTGCGGCCACCGCGCTGACGGCACCGGCCGCTATGGCCGGACCAAAGCCAAAGCTGACAGTGAGGGTCGCTCCGGCGAGGCCGACGACGAGAACACCGATCACCATCGTCCTGAAGGCGCCGAAGACCAAGCCCGGCGTCACCTGGTACTCCGCGTACCTCGCGATCGGAGATCAGGACCCCGGACTCCAGTGCACCTGGGCCCTCCCGACCACGAGCCTGCGGGCAACACGCAGGGGGCTGTTCGCTGTGACCCTCAAGCCCCGGCAAGGCAAGCCGCGCTACCCGCGCTGGTGCCCGGGCACAGCCCATCTCGAAATTCGCCGGAAGGGTGGGCCCGGCGAGATTTCCGCTGACGTGCTGTGGCGGCGGGACTTCAAGGTCAGCCAGATCAAAGGGGACGCGCCGATCCCGCTGAGCTTCGTCCCCGTGAAGACGACGCTGCTTCCCGGAAGCACGCTCACGGCGATGATGCCCGACGTTCCAGTCCGGCCGACAGGCCCCGCGCACCCCGAACGCGTGACACCACTCAGGGGCACACTGCGCGCGAGGATCCCCGGACGGTTCGCGCCGAACGCCGACATCAACACAATCGACTTCAGCGGCGCGATCACCCCCGCATCGTTCGCGCCGGACCCCCTGTGCGTAGGGACCACGCCGCCTCCGACATTCACCATCGTGCCGAAGTCCACGATGTCACTCGCGGTCAACGGCGACGTGACCTGGAATCTGGTCCTGAGAGGGGCGCCCTCACAGCTCTTCGGCTGCGGCCCCGCCGGGCCGCTGACCGGCACCACGAGCATCCCGCTCAGCGGCAGGTCCGAAGCCAACGGCCTCTTGGACCTCACACTCATCGGAAGCGTCCCCGACATCGCCCTGCCCGACGGATCCAAAGGCCAGCTCACAGCACACCTCGACGTCAGCGTCGACCTCAGCGGGAGACCCTGAGCGAGGCGGGCGATCACTGTCGCTTTGGACGAAAAGCAGGAGCCGGCCGCGTTCGACCTCGGGGCTGCTCGGGCTTCCTCATGTGCTGCGCTCGTCGGGTACATTCGGTTCATGCGTCGCCACCCGTGCCTGAGCCTCGCGGCCGCACTGCTTGCGGCACTGCTCTTGGCGCAGTCCGCGATTGCGGGCACGCCGAAGAAAGGCGGCTCATACCGGGGTGCCGTAGCTGCACCTCGCACCAGCATCGCCGTGACGTTTCACGTCTCCGCGAGCGGCGCGAAGGTGAGTGCGCTGAAGATCAGCAACATGCCGATCTACTGCTCGGGCGGCGGCCCTCCGGTTCCGATCACGTTCAAGAGCGCCCGGGTCGCAAAGGGCAAGTTCAAGTCCACGGGGAAGCAGACGATCAGCGTGGGCCCGAAGAAGGGTCAGACCGGCGCGACGCTGTCGATCACGGGGACGTTCGGCAAGCGCGGCAAGGAGAGTGGGAAGCTCACGATCAAGTACTCCAGCGCTCCGACCTGCGGCGGCACAAGCACGTACACGACGCACGCCTGAGGACGAAGCTGGGCGTCCTGGCCGACGGGTTCAGTGGGCGTGTTTTGGTGCGCAGGTGCGGTACCTGCGGCTGGCATGCAGCGTCTTGCCTGCGGCGGTGTGCTCGGTGATCGTGACCGAGAAGGTGCCCTTGGGCAGTCCGACGAGGTTCACGACGCTGCTGTGGTGTTTGACGGGGGCGCGTCTGCGATTGACGGTCACCGTGAAGGACGCGAGCCGTTGTCCCGCGGGAGCGTGGACGTGGATCGTCAGGCGCCGGCGGCTCAGGCAGCCGCGGGCCGCCGGCAGCCCCAGCTCGGTCGCCGTGTCACGCGCGGGCGCGGGCGCGGGCACAGGAGTGGCGGGCGACGGTGCCGGGGTGGGCTGCGTGGCGCCTGGGCCGGGCA
>Ga0302299_10000537_pt1 | contig 20863 bp, 19 predicted proteins | sample III_Fen_N3_4_FD_198795 | JGI IMG/M metagenome (GOLD analysis project Ga0302299, IMG submission 198795) | Peat permafrost microbial communities from Stordalen Mire near Abisko, Sweden - III_Fen_N3_4 | ecosystem: Environmental > Terrestrial > Soil > Wetlands > Permafrost | place: Sweden: Abisko... | reverse complement strand
CGTCTCGAGCAACCGTCGCGTCTTCAGCAACCGCACCGTGTCCGACAGCGCGACTGGCAGGGCGCCGCCGCCGAGCTGGGCGTAGGCAACACGCACTCCGGCGCCGATGCCCGCGACGACCGGAGCGAGCTGGCTGTGCAAGCCGCAGCAGACGACGGGAAGGCCACCGAGCTCCTCGGCGAGCGAGTCGTGCTCCTCCACGCATGCTGCAGCCGCCTGCCCCGTCGTGTAGGGAAGCCCCATCACGTGGGCCGCCCCGGGCGGCTTCAGCCCGAGCCCGCGCGTGAGGTTCGCATACACGATGTCGAACCCGCCCGAGCCGAGCTCGAGGTCGCGCGCCTGCGTGTTGACGAGCACGGTGTCGCCGACCTCGACCGGCCCGGTCTGACGCGGGTAAGCGAGACAGGGCCTCTGGTCGACATCGCAGCGGATGAGCTCGTCGAGTCGCTGGGTGACGGACGTCACCGTCCCCCAGCGGAGCGTCACCGCCACCTCACGTCTCCCGCGCCGCCTCGACGAGCGCGAGCGTCACCTCGACCATCGCGTCGAGATCGGCGACGGCGATGCGCTCGCCCGCTGTGTGGATGTCGGCCATCCCGTTCGCGAGATTCACGCAAGGGAGGCCGCGCTCGTTGAACACGTTGGCATCGGCGCCGCCGCCCGAGAATGCTGTGGTCGGCTCGTAGCCCGCTCGGCGGAGCGCCTCGCCGGCAAGACGGACGGCCGGCTCCGCCTCCGTGAACGTGTAGCCGTGGTAGGTGTCCTCGATCTCGGTCTCGGCGGTGCAGTCCGACGTGCTCGCGGCGAAGCCGATCGCATCGAGCATCTCCTGCACGAGGATCCCAACGGTCTTCGGGTCGCGTGAGCGCGCCTCCGCTTCGAAGGAGCACCACTCGGGGACGATGTTGCGGGCCGTTCCCCCCGTGATCACGCCGACGTTGGCGCTCGACTCGTGGTCGATGCGGCCGAGTCGCATGTCCGCGATTGCGCGGGCCGCCGCGAGGATCGCCGAGCGCCCCTCCTCCGGATACATCCCCGCGTGCGCGGCGCGGCCGTGGAACCTGGCCGCGATCGCCTTCTGGGTGGGCGCTCCCAGGATGATCTCGCCGATCGGCGCGGCCTGGTCGAAGACGTAGCCGAGCTGCGCCTCGAGCCGCGTGTGGTCGAAGGCGTACGCACCGCGCAACCCGACCTCCTCCTTCGGCGTGAAGAGCAACTCGACGCCGGAATGCTCCCGGCCGTCGGCCACGATCCGACGCGCCGATTCGAGCATCACCGCGACGGCCGACTTGTCGTCCGCTCCGAGAATCGTGCCGCCGGCGTTGCGGACGATGCCGTCCTCGACGAGGGGCTCGATCGGGCCTGCCGGCGGAACCGTGTCGAGATGGGCGCAGAGGAAGATCGGGGTGCCCCCGTCGCGCCGGCCCGGCAGGCGACAGAGGATGTTGCCCATCGTCGAGCCGACGACGGGGCCGGCCTCGTCCTCGTCCCACTCGAGGCCGGTCTCTCGCAACTCGACGAGCACCCGGTCGGCAACGGCCCGCTCCTCTCCCGGCGGGCTCGGGATCGCACAGAGCTCGAGGAAGAGGCGGAGAACGTCGCTCAGCGCGCGGCCTCGACGGCGACAGCAGTCCGTGCCCGCGCGCGCTCGAGCGCGGCGCCGACGAAGCCACGGAAGAGTGGCGCCGGCCGCGTCGGGCGCGACTTGAACTCCGGGTGGAACTGGCTCGCGACGAACCAGGGATGCTCGGGCAGCTCGACGATCTCAACGAGCCTGCCTTCCTGGAAGGTTCCCGAGATGACGAGGCCGTGCTCGACGAGCTGGTCGCGAAACTGGTTGTTGACCTCGTAGCGGTGACGATGACGCTCGTGGATCGTTGCCTCGCCGTAGATCTCGCGCGTCCGTGTTCCCTCCGCGAGCTCGACCGCCTGCGCGCCGAGCCGCATCGTGCCGCCGAGATCCTCGATCTCCTTCTGCTCGGGCAACAGGTCGATCACGGGATACGGCGTCTCGGGGTCCATCTCGGTCGAGTTCGCGCCCTCGAGGCCGCACATGTGGCGGGCGAACTCCGAGACCGCGACGTGCATGCCGAGGCAGATGCCGAGGTACGGAATGCCCTGCTCGCGCGCGACCTGGCAGGCGAGAATCTTGCCCTCCCAGCCCCGCGAGCCGAAGCCCCCGGGCACGAGGACCCCGTCCGCCGTCTCGAGCTCCTCCACCGCCTCCTCGTACGTCATGTTCTCGGAGTCGAACCAGCGCACGTGCACCTTCGCGCCCTGGTGCATGCCCGCGTGCTTGAGCGCCTCGTGCACCGACAGGTAGGCGTCGTGCAGCTTCACGTACTTGCCGACGAGCGCGATCTCGACGATCTCGCGCCGCTCGACGATCAAGTCCGTCATGTCCTTCCACTCGCCGAGCACCGCGGGAGGCGCATCGAGGCCGAGCCGGTCGCACACGAGCTGGTCGAGCCCCTCTCGCTGGAGAAAGGCGGGGATCAGGTAGACGTCGGGAACGTCGGGCGAGCCGATCACCGCACCGGCGTCGACGTCGGCGAACAGCGCGATCTTCTCCCGGATGTCGTCGGAGAGGACGTCGCGAGAGCGGCAGACGACGATGTCGGGGTGGATACCGATGCGCCGCAGCTCGTTGACCGAGTGCTGCGTCGGCTTCGTCTTCAGCTCGCCTGCCGCCTCGATGAAAGGCACGAGAGTGACGTGCAGGTAGAGGACGTTCTCCTGCCCGACCTCGCGGCGGAACTGGCGGATCGCCTCCAGGAACGGCAGCGACTCGATGTCGCCCACCGTGCCGCCGATCTCGGAGATGACGACGTCGGCAGGCTGCGCAACGGCCCCGCGGCGAATCCGGGCCTTGATCTCGTTCGTGATGTGCGGGATGACCTGTACGGTTGCCCCGAGGTAGTCGCCCTTGCGCTCCTTGCGCAGCACCGTCTCCCAGATCGCGCCGGCGCTGTGGCTCGAGTTCCGGGAGAGGTTCTCGTCGATGAAGCGCTCGTAGTGGCCGAGATCGAGATCCGTCTCGGCGCCGTCCTCGGTGACGAAGACCTCGCCATGCTGGAAGGGGCTCATCGTGCCCGGGTCGACGTTGAGGTACGGGTCGAACTTCTGCGCCTGGACCCGCAGGCCGCGAGACTTGAGCAGGCGCCCGAGCGAGGCGGCGACGATTCCCTTGCCGAGGGCCGAGACGACCCCACCGGTGACGAAGACGTACTTCGTCTGGTGATCCGTCACGCGATCCTGCCGAGGCGATCGAGGCCGCGAAGCACGGGGGTCGCCTCGATCACGGCGCCGAGGGAGCGGCGCTCGCCGACGAGGGTCAGGACGGAGAGCGCTGCGATCGCGCCCCACCGCCTGCGTCCCGTGAGCAGCTCCACGGAAGAGAAACCTAGCACGGCGCCGAGCGCGTTCGAGCCTGCATCTCCGAGCATCGCCATCTCCCTCAGATCGTAGGGGGCGATCAGGACGGCCGCGCCGATGGCCCGTCCGGGCGCTCTGCCGAGCAACAGCGACCCGAGGCCGAAGGCCTTCAGCGCCCTTCCCGGCCGCGTGTCGAGCTGGTTGACGGCGTTCGCCATGAGGCCGACGAGCACGGCTCCCGAGAGCGAGCCCGTGCGCGCCAGCGCGTAGAGGGGAATGCCGACGAGCTTCAGCGTGCCGGTCGTCGAGCCCGCGCCGAGGTGGGCGCGGAAGCCGCGCTCCGGCCCGCTCCAGAGATCGTCGGCCAGCCCGATCGCGGCGACGGGAGCGACGGTGGGCACGGCGACGCCGATCGCGGCCCCGACGAGCGGCAGGCGAAGCCCGCGATGGTTGACCGCCTGCGGCCCGCACGCGAGCATCAGGTCGCCGAGCTGGCGGCCGCGGTGGGCGAATCCACGCACGTCGCGGCCGGTCGCGCGATGCTCGAGCGCGAGCTCGACCTCCTCGACCTCGAGCCCCGCCCGGACGGCGTCGATCGTCATCCGCGTCTCCACCCCGAAGCCCATGGCGAGTGGGAACACCGCTTCGCGTGCTCGCTCCGTCAGCCAGCGTTGTCCCGAGAGAGGCTCGCGCGGCACGAGGCCGCAGCGAAGCCGGATCAGCGACCGCGCCGCCCGCTTCGCGAGCCCGAAGCCGCCGCCGACACGCTCGCTGAACGCGGCGATCGCGAGCTCGGCCGCGGTCTCGCCGAGAGGCCGGAGATCGCCCCGCACATCGGCATCGCAGAGCAGCAGCGGTCCCGGGTCGAGCTGCCGCTCGGCGAGCGTCAGCGCCTGTCCCTTGCCGCGGCGAGAGAGCCGGATCACCCTGGCGCCCGCCTCCTCGGCCACGGCCGCGGTTCGGTCCCTCGAGCCGTCGTCGGCGATCACGATCGCGGCGCCGGGAAACTGCTGTCGCAGCGAGCCGATCGACGCTCCGATCCGGCTCTCCTCGTCGCGGGCGGCGACGAGGACGGTGAGGCGGGCACTCACCCGTGCGACGGGAGGGGCGGGATCGCGGGCAGCACGCCGTCCTTCGCCGTCTCCCGGAGGCCGTAACTGCCCGGCTCGGCGCCACCGAGGAGCAGCACCAGCGCCAGGCGGCCCGCCGATGTCTCGACCGAGTCCACCGTCGAGAGGCCCGCAAGCGAGAACGCCGGGATCGCGCTCGGGGATGCTCCCGAGGCCTCAGTCCCGACGGCCGGATCCCCGGAGCGCGCCAGCCCTCCGTAGAGACCGGCGAGGAACGTCTTCGTCAACCCCTGCTGCGGCTCCGCCGAGCGAACGACGACGAGGCCGTCCGCCGGAGGGGTCGAGGGACCCTCCCGCTCCTGGACGATGATCTTGCCGAGGGCGTCCCAGAGCGGCGTCTTGCCGCCCCTGGTCAGCTCTGCCGCGAGCGCGGCGCCGAGCTCGTCGACGTGATCCTGCCCCAGGTAGCGACGGAACGCAGGATCGCGGCGGAGCGCCTTCTGGATCGCCTTCGTGTCGAGCGGGACGCTGATCGAACGCGTGCGGACGACGGTGCCTCCCGCGTCGCGTACCGCCTTGCCGACGTTGAAGGAGACGCCCTGGTCGACCGGGCCGACGAAGAGCACCGCAACCTTCTTGGCCTGGAGGCGGCCCGGCACGACGGCCGGGTAAGCGGCGTCGGCGAAGCCCTTCAGTGCGGCCGCACCCCGGTCCGCGGACTCGAGCGATTGCTTGGCAGCGTCGCGCTCGTGCTTCAGGTCTGCGATCTGGCCGGTCAGGTTGGCGCGCTCGGCGTCGTTCACGAACCCCTTGCCGGAGAGGCCGACCCCGACCAGGATCCCGATCACGAGAGCGACGAACACGGCCGTCAGGGAGGCGACGTGGTAACGGAGGTCGAACACGAGAGAGAGTGTAGGGCGCGCCGGGCCGGAAACCGGCAGGCGCGCCGACCGTACCGTCCCGGTCAGATCCCGAGCGAGTTCCCGATCGAGCGTCCCAGGGACTGGATGACGTTGCGGAGTGCCGGTGACACGAGGACGGCGACGACGACGGCGGTGAGCCCCGCAAGGGCGAACGTGACGAGGGGCCAGATGCCGACGCGGGGCGAGACGAGCCGCGAGACGCCCTTCGCGTCGACGAGCGACTCCCCCACCTTGAGGCGCGTGACGAACGTCGAGGCCATGCCCTCGCGATTCCGTTCCATGAACTCGACGAGGTTGAAATGCGTTCCCACCGCAACGATCAGCTCGGCCCCACGCTCGTGCGCCAGCAGGAGCGCGATGTCCTCGCTGATCCCCGGTGCGGAGACTGTCGCATAGGAGAGCCCGAGCGCCGTCAGCCGTTCGGCTCCGGGCGCCCGCCCGTCTGCGTACGCGTGGACGAGGAGCTCGCCACCCGTGAGGAGAGCCTCATCGGAGACCGAGTCGAAGTCGCCGACGATCACGTGCGGCCTGAGCCCGATCTCGAGCAGCGCGTCGGCCCCGCCGTCGACGGCGACGAGCACCGGCTTGAAGTTCCTGATGTACGGGCGCACGATCCTGAGGTCGCGCTTGTATCCGGGGCCGCGGGCGACGACGACGGCGTGACGGTCGCGGAAGCGCGTCTGGAGCGGCGGGAAGTCGATGCCGTCGGCGAGCAGCTTCCCCTCGTCCCGGAGATGGCGCAGCGTGTTGTCGGCGAACGCCTCGAGCGCCTCGGTGACGCGGCTCTGCTGCTCGGCGAGCGCGCCGACCAGGGTCGCCTCGGTGAGCTCGACGCCCTCGGCGATACGGGTCCCGTTCCGCCACAGCGCGCCGCTGCGAACGGTGAGCGTCTCACCGTCGTAGACGTGGTCGAAGAGCTCGGCGTCCGTGACGTCGACGAGGCAGACGCCGGCGCGAACGAGCTCGAGCGGGCCGGGGTTGGGAAACCGCCCGGAGCTGGACGGCGAGACGTTGACGACTGCGCGGACACCCGAGCCGGCGAGCTCCTCGGCCGAGACGCGGTCGAGGTCGACGTGATCGATGATGGCGAGGTCGCCGGGGCGCAGCCGCTTGACGAGGTCCTTCGTCCGCCGCCCCAGCCGGGCGGTGCCGACCACCTCCGTCATGGTCTCGGCTCGGAGGCGATCGCAGTCAGGAACTCCTCGCCGCCGAGCATGCGCTCGAGCTCCGTGCGACGCTCCTCCGACGAGAGCACCTCGATCCGCGTGTGGGTCGGGTCACCGGGGATCTTCTGGACGCGGAAGTGGCGCTCCGCGACGTTCGCGATCTGTGGCAGGTGCGTGATCGTGATGACCTGGGCGCGCTCGGCAAGGCGGCTCAGCGTCTCGGCCACGCGGTGGGCCGTGACGCCTCCGATCCCCGCGTCGATCTCGTCGAAGACGAGTGTCTCGCCACCCGCCAGGACCGCGAGCGCAAGGGCGACACGAGACAACTCGCCGCCCGAGGCCGTTTCGGCAACGGGCCCGAAGGGCATGCCCGGGTTGGGCCGGATCAGGAAGGCGGCCTCGTCTCTTCCGCTCGGGCCGGCCTCCCGCTCGCGCAGCTCGACCCTGAACTCCCCCTCTCCCATGCCGACGCCCTCGAGGTTCTGCGCCACCGCCGCGGCAAAGGGCTCCGTCACCGCTGCCCGCACCTTCCGCATTGCGGTTGCCGCGAGCTCGAACCGCTCCTCGGCGTGCTCCAGCTCGGCTGCTGCGGCCGCCACCGGGTCGAGGCCCCCGTCGAGCGCGGCGAGCTCGCCGATTGCGGCCTCGCGGCGCTCGAGCAGCTCGTCGAGCGTCCGGGCGGCGAAGCGCCGGCGGAGCTCTGCGATCAGATCGAGGCGGGCCTCGACCTCCTCGACGCGCGCGGGATCCACCTCGAGCGACGCGACGAAGCGGTGCAGGTCGCTCCCGACCTCGCTCAGGCGCACGGCGAGCTCGCGGAGTTCGGCGGCAGGCCCCTCGAGCTCGGGCGCGAGGCGCGTCAGCGGCGCGAGCGCGCGCTCGGCGGCCGCGGCAAGCGCTGCGGCGCCGTCACCGTCATCGGGAGCGACTGCCGCGGTCGCCCTGACCGCGCCGTCGGCGAGCTCCGCCGCGTGGCGCATGCGCTCGCGCTCGCCACGCAGCGCCTCCTCCTCGCCGTGCTCGAGCCCGCCGGCTCGCTCGACCAGCTCGCGCAGCGCCTCCACACGCTCTCGTGCTGCTCCTGCGTCACGTGAGATCTCCTCGCTCCGGCGGCGGGCGGCCGTGAGCGAACGCCACGCTTCGCGGGCGTCCTGCCGCCGCCCCGCCTGCTCCTCGCCCGCGAAGGCGTCGAGCACGTCGAGCTGGTACGCGGGCCGGGCGAGCCGGCGCTGCTCGAACTGGCCCGACATCGCGATCAGCCGCTCCGTTGCCGTCGCGAGGTCCTCGCGGGCGATCGCCCGTCCCCACGCGTAGGCGCGCGTGCGTCCGTCTCCGAACACGCGCCGGGCGAGGACGAGGCCTGCCTCGTCCTCGGGCCGGAGCTCTGCCAGCGACTCGAGCCCGCTCTCCGCGAAGAACCCGTCGGGCACGTCGAGCTCCGCCTCCACGTACGCCTCGCCGGCGGCGGGGCCGACCGCTCCGGCATCTCCCTTGACGCCCAGCAGCAGCCCGATCGCCTGGGCGAAGATCGTCTTGCCGGCGCCGGTCTCGCCGCTGAGGACGTTCAGGCCCGGCGCGAGCTCGAGCTCGACCTCTCGAATGAGGACGAGGTTCTCGATTCGCAGGCGGCGCAGCATCGTGCAGATGGTAGACCGGGAGCGCGCGCCGCACACGTGTCCGCAGCCGACAGGACGGAGGTGCCGGGGCTCTACGAGCTCCCGAAGCTCTGCCGGTACCGACGCACGAACGTCGCGTCGGGAAGGGTCCCGAGCAGCGACCGTTGCTCGCCGAGGCCGATCGAGACCCGAGCGCCGGGGCCTGCGTCGGCGATGCGATGGCCGTCGACGAGCACCGCACAGTCGACGTTGGCCGTCCTGTTCCAGACGTGGAGATCGCGGCCGCGCGGCACGACGAAGGGCCGCGCCCGCAGGTCGTGCGGCGCCACGAAGGTGAGCGCCATTGCATCGAGGCCCCACATCAGCACCGGGCCGCCGTTCGAGAGGTTGTACGCCGTCGAGCCAGACGGCGTCGAGCAGATCAGGCCGTCGCACGGAACCCGGCCGAAGTCCTCCGCGCCGATCGACCACTCGAGCTCGACCATGCGCCCGAGCTCGCCGCTCGCAACGACGGCGTCGTTCACCGCCACGTATCGCTGCCCGGCGGCCTCGACGTCGAGGGTCGAGAGCTCGACGGTCTCGAGTCCCCCGGCGAACACCCGGGCCACGCCCACCTCGAGCTCGTCGCGCGGGATCGCGCTGAGGAACCCGACGCGGCCGAAGTTCACTCCGATCACGGGAATCCCGGTGCCGAGGAACCCGTGGAGCGCGCGGATCATCGTCCCGTCTCCACCCAGCACGATCGCCACCTGGACGTCGGCGGGAGGATCCGGATAGCCGTCCCCCGCGACGACGAGCTCGACGCCCTCCTGCTTCGCGACCGACTCGAGCCGTGCCAACCCGGAGCCGAGCGCCTCGGGGCGGCCGTGAAGCACGACCGCGGCCCGCGTCACACGGCTACCCGATGGCATCGTCGATCCAGCGGTCGAGCTCATCGGCGTCTGTCGGCTCCGGGCTGTCGGTCAGGTGGACGAGGAACTCCCGGTTCCCTTTCGGCCCGGGGAGACCGGAGTCTACGACGCCGGCGACCCTCGAGCCCCAGGAAGCCGCCGCTGCGCACACGTCGCGCAGGACGCGCCGCCGCACCTCGGGGTCGCGGACGACCCCCTTCGGCGTGTCCGCCCGGCCGGCCTCGAACTGCGGCTTCACGAGCACGAGCGCCTCCCAGCCGGGTGCGGCGAGTCGGAGGAGCGGCGGCAGGGCGGTCTTCACCGAGATGAACGAGACGTCGCAAACGAAGATCTCGGGCGCAAACGGCAGGCTCGTGACGTTCCGTGCGTTCGTACGCTCGAGCACCATGACCCGGTCGTCTGCGCGCAGCCGCGGGTGCAGCTGCCCGTAGCCGACGTCGAGCGCGATGACGCGGGCGGCACCCGCCTGGAGGAGGCAGTCGGTGAAGCCACCCGTCGAGGCGCCGACGTCGAGGCAGTCCTTGCCTGCCGGGTCGAGCGGCAACTGCTCCAGCGCGTGCGCGAGCTTCTCGCCCCCGCGGGAGACGAACCGCGGCGGCCGGTCGACCGCGAGCGGAACCGACTCGTCGAGCTGCGTCCCGGGTTTGTCGTACCCCGGGACGAGGCCGGCTATCACGAGCGCCTGCGCCTGGCTGCGTGTCTCCGCGAGGCCGCGCTCCACGAGCAGCACGTCGAGCCGCTTCTTCATCGTGCTGGCAGGCTAGCCGGATGCGAGAGGAGCGCATCGTCATCGCAGGGCACGAGCTCGTGCTCGCGCGCCCGGACGACCCGGAGAGCCTGATCGACGAGAGCCGCTTCGACGTTGACGAGTTCCTTCCCTACTGGGCGGAGCTCTGGCCGAGCGGCATCGCGCTCGCGCACCACCTCGCCGAGCGCGATCTCACCGGCGTGCGCGTGCTCGAGCTCGGCTGCGGGCTGGCGCTGCCGTCGTTCGCCGCGGCGCTCGCCGGTGGCGACGCTCTCGCGACGGACTGGGCTCGGGAGGCGATCGAGCTCGTGTTGCGGAATGCGGCCGCAAACGGGGTCGGCCTGGCCGCCGAGGAGCTCGACTGGAGCTCTGAGCGAGCTCTCCGGCTCCACCCGTTCGATCTCGTCGTGGCGGCGGACGTGCTCTACGAGGAGCGCAACGCCCGACCGCTGCTTCGGCTGCTGGAGCACGCGATAGCGACCGGCGGCGCCGCGATCGTCGCGGATCCCGGCCGGCGTCACGCACCGGCGTTCTTCGAGCTCGCGGCGGCGACCGGGTGGTCGGCAGAGCACCTCTCCGTCAAGAACCTGCCCGCGGGTGGGATCACCGTGTTGCACCGCTGCGAAACGCTGGCGACCGGCTGAAGCCGGTGACCTGCCCTATGCCGTGCGCACGACGAGGCCGTCGACGATCTCCTGCAGGATCTCCGTGCCTGCCGGAATCGCGTCGAGTGCGGTCGTTGCCCGATCCGCCGCCGCGCGCACGAGCGCACGCGCCCCATCCGCGCCGAGCCGCTCCGCATACCCGTCCCCGTCGAGCACGTCGTCCACGATCTGGAACAGGAGCCCGAGCTCCTCGCCGAACGCCCGCCACGGCGCCTGCTCCGCCGGCGGCACCCCGGCAGCCTGGAGGCCGAGCCCGACCGAGGCGGCGAACAGCCTCCCGGTCTTGAGTCGGTGGAGCTCGGCCAGGTCGTCGGTGGTGCCCGTGATGTCGAGGTACTGGCCGCCGATCATGCCGAGCGTGGCCTCGGCGAGCTCCCTTGCCGGCCCGGTGGCCGGGTAGCTGAGCGCGAGCCGGAAGGCCTCGACGAGCAGGGCATCGCCCGCGAGCAGCGCAATCCCCTCCGGAAACGCGATGTGCGCGCTCGGCCGCCCGCGGCGCTCGTCGTCGTCGTCGAGCGCGGGCAGGTCGTCGTGAACGAGCGAGAAGGCGTGGACGAGCTCGAGCGCAGCCGCGGCCGGCAACGCGACCTCCGGCTTGCCGCCGGCAGCCTCCGCGGTCGCGAGGCAAATCACGGCCCGGATCCGCTTCCCGCCCTCGAGCGCATAGCGCATCGAGTCCTGCTGCGCGCCGAGGTCGGGCGTCAGCTCGATGCAGGCGAGATAGTCCTCCGCGAGCCGGGCGAGTGCTTCAGGCGCCTGCATCCGCGCTCGCGCGTGCCCGCTGCACCTCGGCCTCGATCTGCTTCGCGAGCTCCGCGATCTCGGCGAGATCGTCGACGGCGGCGTCGACGTCGCCCGCCTCGGCAAGGCGCTCGAGGCCGTCGAGCTTCGCCCGCAGGCGCTCTGCGAGCTCCTGGGCCCGACCCAGGCTCTCGTTGGCGCTCATGCCGCCGTCTCCCGGTCGACCCGGCCGAGAATCCCGTTGACGAGGCGTGCCGCGTCCTCGGTCGCGTATCTCTTCGCCAGCACCACCGCTTCGTTGATCGCAACCTCGGCAGGCACGGTTCCCTCCTCGAGCTCGTAGACGCCGATCCGCAGGACGTTGCGCTCGAGCGTACCGAGCCGATCGGCGCTCCACGCGTCGGAGGCGGCGGTGATCGTGTCGTCGAGTGACGGTGCGCGCTCGGCAATGGCCTCGGCGAGCTGGAGCGCGAAGTCGTCCGGCGTCCCGTCGTACAGCGACGCCAGCGGTTGCCCCGTGAGATCCCACTGGTAGAGCAGGAACAGCGCTGTGCGCCGCGACTGGCGCCGGCCCACCTTCGCGACGGTCACGCGACCTCCGCGGACATCGATGGCAGGCGGCCCTCCATCTCGGCAAGGTAGCTGGTCGAGTAGTCGCCTCCTCGGAACTCGCGCGAGCGGAGGATGTCGAGGGCCACGTCGCGCGTCGTCGGGATGCCCTCGACCTCGAGCTCCTCGAGCGCCCTGATCGCTCGGGCGATCGCAGCGTCCCGCGTGTCGTCGCGCACGATGACCTTGGCGATCATCGAGTCGTAGAACGGTGGGATCGCGGCGCCCTCGATCACGGCCGTGTCGACCCGCACGCCGGGGCCGAGCGGCGGGCGAAAGCGGGTGATCGTTCCCGCAGCGGGAGCGAACTCGCGACGCGGGTCCTCGGCGTTGATCCGGATCTCGATGGCGTGCCCCGAGCGGCGCGCGCGACCCGTCACCGGCAGCGACTCACCGGCCGCGATGCGGAGCTGCTCACGCACGATGTCGATGCCCGTCGTCATCTCCGTCACGGGATGCTCGACCTGCAGCCGGCAGTTGACCTCGATGAACGACGGCGCCCCGTCCGGACCGAGCAGGAACTCGAACGTCCCGGCGTTGACGTAGCCGAGCTGGCGGCAGGCGCGCTCGACCGACGCCTCCATCGCCTCGCGCGTCTCCGGCGTGAGCGCGAGCGAGGGCGACTCCTCGATCAGCTTCTGATGGCGTCGCTGGATCGAGCACTCGCGCTCGCCGAGGGTGAGGACGCCGCCCTGCCCGTCGCAGAGCACCTGGATCTCGACGTGACGGGCCGGGACGAGCGCGCGCTCGAGATAGAGCGCGCCGTCGCCGAACGCCGCCTCGGCCTCGGCGCTCGCGGCGCCGTAGGCCGCCTCGAGCTCCTCGGGGGCTGTCACCACCCGCATCCCCTTGCCGCCGCCGCCGGAGGTCGCCTTGAGGAGCACCGGGAACCCGAGCTCGGCGGCTGCGACGCGGATCTCCGGGAGGGTCGCGACGCCCTCCGTGCCGGGCACGAGCGACACGCCGGCCGCGCGCATCTCGGCTTTCGCGCGTGCCTTGTCGCCGGTCTTCTCCATCACCTCGGCCGGCGGGCCGATGAAGACGAGGTCGCTCTCGGTGCACGCGCGCACGAAGGCCGGGTTCTCCGACAGGAACCCGAACCCGGGGTGAACGGCCTCGCAGCCGGTCGTCTCCGCCGCCGCGATCACGTTCGGGATGCGCAGGTAGCTGTCGGTCGCGGCGGGCGGGCCGATGCAGACGGCCTGGTCGGCCATCTGCACGTGCAGCGCCTCGCGCTCGGCCGTCGAGTACACGGCGACCGCCTCGACGCCGAGCTCGTGGAGCGCGCGGATCACGCGGACCGCGATCTCACCCCGGTTCGCGACGAGGACGCGGGAGAACATCGTCACACGATCGGCTGGGTGTCGGCCGGCTCGAGCTCGAAGAGCAGCTGGCCGAACTCGACGGGCTGGCCGCTCTCGACGTGGATCGACCTGACGCGGCCCTCCTGCTCGGCCTTGAGCTCGTTGAAGAGCTTCATCGCCTCGAGCAGGCACAGCGTCTGACCGACCGTGACGACGTCGCCGACCTCGACGAACGCGGGGCTTCCGGGCGAGGACGAGCGGTAAAAGACGCCGACCATCGGCGACTCGACGCGAATCGCCGTCCCGCCGTGGCGATGCGGCAGATCGGCCTCGGCGCCCTCCGGGATGGCAGCGAGGGGCGCCGCGACAACGCCCGTCTCGTCTGCCCGCCTGACCGAGACGCGCATGCCCTCGTCCTCGATCTCGATCTCCCCCACGCCGGACTCCTGCACGATCTTGACGAGCTCGCGGATCCGCTCGCCGCGTGTGGCATCGACATCGCCGAGCAGGAGCGACGTCTCGCGCGAGTGCCTCTGGCGGATCGTGTGCAGCAGCGTCTCGGCCTCCTGGCCGAACATCGCCAGCAGGACGAGGTCTTCCTCGCTGGCAGCGAGCCCCTCGGCCGCCTCGCGGACGTCCTCGGCGCTCGGAGGGTCGTCGCCGAGGCCTCCGCCGCTGCCGGTCACGAGCGCGACGGCCCGGGAGACCGACGGCTCGATCGGCGCCGGCGTCGTGCCGTACGCGCCCTCGACCAGCATGCGGAACTCGTCGAGCACGGTGCCGTAGCGGCGTGCCGAAAGGATGTTGAGCAGAGCCTGTGACGCGAGGATCTGCCCGATCGGGGCGGCGAGCGGCGGCCAGCCCGATTCGGCCCGGATCCGGACCACCTCGGTCAAGGTGTCGAGCAGGCGGTCGCCCGCTGCGTGCGCGCGGAGATGGACGTCGAGGGCGGCGACGAGGCCGGCCGGGAGGTCGTACTCGGCGGCCCGCACGGCGATCCGCGGCGCGACGGGGGCGACCGGCTCGTCGCCGATGTGCTCGTCGACGAGATCGGCGGCCTCCCAGAGGTTCGCCGTGTCGACGCCCGTCTCGCGGCCGAGCCCGTGCAGCGCCTCGACCAGGGACTCGCCGGAGACGCGGTGCAAGGTGAGCGCGAGGGGATAGACGGCGGTGGCGATCAGGTCGGCCCCGACCCGCGTCGCGACGACGGCGTTGAGGAGGCCGGTGCCGGCGGCGCCCTGCACGAAGAGCCCGACGGGGAGGCCCGTCTCCTGCGCGATCCGCTGAACGAGCTCCTCCGTCAGGTGCGGCAACAGCGCGTCGGTCGGGTCGTTGATGATCACCCGCGTCGCGCCGAGCTCGGGGATCTGCTTCGCGCGCTCCACGAGCGCGTCGATCTCTCCCAGGCGGCCGGCGCTGTACACGAGGCCGACGTGGAACTCCTTGCCCGCGGCCACGATCGCCTCGCCGGCCTCGAGCAGGTTGGAGACGTCGTTGAGCGGGTCGTGGAGCCGGAAGACGTCGATGCCGTTGTCGGCTGCGCACGAGACGAAGCGGCGCACGATGTCGGCAGAGACGGGTCTCGACCCGACGAGGAAGCGGCCGCGAAGGGCGAGACCGAGCGGAGTCGTCGTGCGCGCGTCGATCGCGCGGATGCGCTCCCAGGGGCTCTCGACGGCGCGGCGCACGGCCGAGTCGAACACCCCGCCTCCCGAGACCTCGAGGTAGGCGAATCCGGCCCGGTCGAGGATCTCGGCGATGCGAAGCACCTCGCCCGTCGGCAGCTTGCCGGCGAGGGGATCCTGCGAGAGGAGGCGAATGGTGGTGTCGACGATCTGCGGCATCAGCCCATGACCTTACCGAGTGGCGTGCCCCGGCGAGCCGCCCGGGGTCGCACTCCGCGCTGGGCCTGACGCGGACGCGAGACGCTCCACGGCGCGCAGGAGACCGTCCGCGCCGACTCGCTCGCTGATCGCCCGTGCCTCGGCGAGCGACGCTGCAACCTCCGGGTCGTCACCGGGAGGCATGGCCCGCGCGAAGGCGATCCGCACCTCTGCCATCTCGAGCGGCTGATCACGGGCGTCGATGATCGCCACGGCCTCGGCAAACCCGGCACGAGCAGCGTCGACATCTCCGGTCGCAGCCGCGACTGCCGCTTCGGCCACGAGCACGACCGTGAGCGCTCCCGGGTCGTCGGCCGGGAGGTCGGCGCGGGCCGTCACCGCGGTCGCCGCCGCGTCCTCCACCCGTCGGTCGCCAAGGAGCGCATCGACGAGAGCTCCCTCCACCTCCACCACGGTCCAGCCGCCGATCGCCCGGGCGACGGCGAGCGCGTCTCGCGCGAGCGACGCGGCGGCCGCCGCGTCGTCGCGGCCGAGTGCGAAGCGGGAGAGCGCCCTCAGGTTCTGCGCCACGAAGTACGTGTCACCGGCCCGCTCGAGCGCCGGGTGCGCTTCGCGGGCGAGCGCCTCCGCCTCGTCGTCGGCGCCGCGGAAGTAGTTCACGTGCGCGAGCTCGACCCGAGCGCGCGCCGCGTCCCGGATCCGCCCGAGCCCTTCCGCAGCCTCCACGACCGCACGCAGCTCGACCTCGGACTCGTCGAGCCGCCCGAGCGAGAACAGGAGGAACCCCATGCGGAGGTGGCCTTCGAGCTCGAGGCCGGCGTCGCCGGTCGCTGCGGCGAGCTCCAGCCCGCGCGCGAGCTCGACGATCGCCTGCTCGACGTGACCGTCGAAGTCCGCCAGCACCGCGGACAGCTCGTAGGCCGCACGGGCGCCGACCTCCGCATCGTCGAGCTCGCGAGCAAGCACCGCCGCACGCTCGAGGCAGTCGCGAGCCTCTGCCCGCCGGCCCTGCTTCTCGTGGACGTTCGCGAGCCACACGAGCGCGCCGCCGAGCGCGGAGGGGCTCCGCAGGGCAACGGCCTCGTCCGCGACGATCGTCGTCAGGGCATCGAGCGCAGAATCGAGGCGACCGAGCGCGATCTCGAGACCGCAGCGGCGGACGGCGAGCGCGTCGCGTGCCGGGTCGTCGGCCGCGAGGAGCGCGAGCGCCCGGCCGAGGAATCGCTCCGCCTCGCTGAATCCCTCACGACGCTCGCTACGCCCGGCTGCCGCGACGAGGGCTGCCACGGCGCGCTCCACGGGCGCCTCGAGCGGTGCACGCTCGATCTCGCGCGCGAGGAGGCACGCGCGCTCGAGATGGAAGGCCGCGATCTCGACGAGCTCTGGCGCCCCGGGCAGCTGCTCGACCCAGTCCGCGCAGCGTGCGTGCATGCCGGCGCGAGTGGCCTTCGGCAGGCGAGCGTAGGCCACGTCGCGGATCACGTCGTGGTGGAACACGTACTCGGGCTCCCCCTCGATTGTTCCCTCTTCCCGCAGATGGATCACCTCCTCGTCGAGAAGACCGGCGAGCCCGGGTTCCACCGCTTCGCCGGGCGCGAGCGCCGCCAGTGCTCCGCCCCAGAACACCGTTCCGACGACCGATGCAGCACCGAGAATGCGCCGGCCGCCGTCGGGCAACCGGTCGAGCCGGGCGCCGACGAGTGCCTGAAGCCCGGCGGGCACCGGCAGGGCTTCGACGTCTGCGAGCCCGGCGTCGAGGAGCCCGCCGGCGGCGACTGCGCGCACCGTCTCTTCCAGGAACAACGGGTTCCCTCCGGCTCTGCGAACGAGCAGCTCCCGAACATCGGGGGGCACGGTGACACCGAGCAGGTCGTCGACCAGCTGGCGCGCGGCATCGTCAGCGAGAGGGGACAGCTCGATCAGGCCGTCGGCTCCGGCCGCGATGCTGCCCGCGACCGACTCACCGGCCTCGATCCTCGCCGTGCACAGCACGAGGAGGGGCACCGGCAGGCCGCCTGCCGATCGCAGCAACTCGAGGAGCGTCGGCTCGGCCCAGTGAACGTCCTCGACGACCACGACGAGCGGCCGCCCTCCGGCCAGCCACTCGAGGAGCCGGTTGATGCTCCAGTGCAGCTCGCCCTGCGTGATCGGCCCGGTGGCGGTCTCTCCTCCCCGGCTGATCCCGAACAGGGCGGCAAGCGCACGCCGCACGGCGACGCGCTGATCCGTCGGGGCCTCCCGGCCGAGCCGGTCGACCAGGGCCGCGAGCCGGAGCGCGATCTGCTCCGGCTCGTCGGAGACCCGCGCGCCCGCGGCGGAGGCGAACGCCTCGACGAGCGGCCAGTAGGTGATGCCTTCCCCGTAGGCAAGGCAGCGGCCGCGCAACACGACGGCGTCGAAGCCCGAGAGAGCCTCTGCGACGAGCCGGCTCTTGCCGGCGCCGGCCGGGCCGGTGACCGTGAGCACTCTGCTCACCCGGGTCTCGACAGCGGTCAGCCAGCCGGCACGGAGGGTGGCGAGCTCGGCGTCCCGGCCGGCAAGCGCAGCTTCGCTGCGACGCTCCATCGGCCGCGTTCGCTCGGCGAGCGCCTCCCACACCTCGACCGGGGCGGACTTGCCCTTGGCCGCCACGGGCTCCGCGCGCCGGTAGCGAACGGCATGCCTGGTGGCGCGGAACGTCTCGACCCCGACGAGCACGCCGTCGACAGGGGCGGCCGACTGGATCCGTGCTGCCGTGTTCATCACATCGCCCGTGACGACCCCCTCAGGGCCGTCCCGGGCCGCCTGCATGGCGACGAGCGCCTCGCCGGTGTTCACGCCGAGCCGCAGGTGCAGCTCGAGCCAGGGGTCTTCCCGGCGGACTCGGGCGATCTCGTCGCGCGCCGCGAGCGCGGCCCTGACGGCCCGGAGCGGGTCGTCCTCGTGCGCGACCCGGGCACCGAACACTGCGACGACGGCGTCGCCGATGTACTTCTCGACCTCCCCGCCGTGACGTTCGAGCTCGTTCGTGACGGTGACATGGAAGCGGCGAAGCAGCGCCCGCACGTCCTCGACGTCCAGGCGCTCCGTCGTCGCCGTCGACCCGACCAGGTCGACGAACACGGCCGTGACCGGCCGTCGCTCGTCCTCCACCGCCCCCGCGGGCGCTCCGACGAGCCGGAGGCCGCACGCCGGGCAGAATCGGGCACCCTCAGGGCACGGGGCGGCGCACGTCGGGCATGCGGTCATCGGTGCCCCGGGACAGCCCTGGCCCGCTCAGCAGCAGCGAGGCCCGGTCGATTCCGCCGGTGGCGTGTAGGGCGGGAACGCCGCGCGCATCTCGCCCCGAGGATATTCCGCCGTTGCGAGGATCAGGTCGCTCGTGTGGGCCTTCGTGGCGGCGATGACGAGGTCCCGCGTCGGGTGGCGGATCGTTCCCCCGAGGATGAAGTAGGGGCCCTTCTTACCCTGCGCGGTCTTCGACTTGCACGGGCCGCGGCAAAGCGAGAGGCTCAGCAAGCCGGCCGAGGTGTGCATCCGCAGCCGGACCGCCGTCGCGGGGCCGGTGGTTCCGATGTAGGCGATGCTCCAGGTCAGCGTTCGCTCGAAGGCGTCGTACTCGGCAGTGAACTCCCCGCGTTGCGCCTTGTCGCCGGTCAGCGACGTGAGCAGCGGCCACTCCGTCGACAGGTAGCCGGCGTTCGGTGGCGGTGGCGGAACCGCGGCGGTGGCGCCGGCAGCGAGAGCTGCCAGCCCGAGGGAGAGCGCGACGACTATCGCTGCTGTCGTTCGACGCACGGAGCGGATGGTCATGGTGCCTCCTCTGCTGTGAGGGACGCGGTTGCCGATTGTCTCGCGATCGCGCCGCAACTGCAAGCAGGGCGACGTTGGCGGAGAACGTCGGCGGCCCAGCGCGCCTCAGGCGCGCGAGATGTACCGGGCTTCGCGGGGGTCGACCTTGATGCGGTCGCCCACGTTGACGAACAGTGGCACGGCGACGACGGCGCCCGTCTCGAGCGTGGCGGGCTTCGTCACGTTGGACACGGTGTCGCCCTTCACGCCCGGCTCGGTCTCGGTGACTGCGAGCTCGACGGAGGACGGAAGCTGGAGGCCCGCGGGCTTGCCGTTGACGGCGAGGATCTGCACGGTCGAGGACGGCAGGATGTAGGAGAGCTCCTCCGCCACCTCGGCCCGCGGCAGGGCGAACTGCTCGTAGCTCTGCTCGTCCATGAAGTGCGCCTCGTTCCCGTCGTCGTACAGGAACTGGACGTTCTTCGTCTCGGTGTGCACGCGCGTGAACTTCTCACCGGCCCGGAACGTGTCGTCGATGACGGCGCCGGTCTCGAGGTTCTTGAGCTTCGTGCGCACGAACGCGCCGCCCTTGCCCGGCTTGACGTGCTGGAAGTCGATGATCCGCCACATCGAGCCGCGATGCTCGATGTGCATCCCGGTCTTGAACTGATTCGTGGAGACGACGTCTGCCATGACGGGCGGGAGGGTAGCTGCTCGGCTGGTTGAATGGCGCGATGACGCGACGGGACGAGGAGGTCGGGGTCGACGCGGCGCGCCGGATCGCCGTTCGTGCCCAGGCGCTCGACGGCTCGGCGGGCAACGTGCTCGAGACGGTGCGGCGGCTCAACACCGGCCGCCTCGACGAGGCGCTCGAGTCGCTGGCCGGCTTCCTCGGAGCCGAGCCGCCGTCGCGCTCGACCGCTACGAGAGGACGAGCAGCTCCTTCGTGAAGTGCGTCATGATCTCGCAGCCGTCTTCCGTGACGGCGACGAGATCCTCGATTCGGCAGCCGCCGACGCCCGGCAGGTAGAGGCCCGGCTCGACGGTGACGACATTGCCCGCGGCGAGCACCGACGTCGACTCGGGCCGGAGGGTCGGCGCCTCGTGGACCGCGAGACCGACACCGTGACCGAGGCCGTGGCCGTAGGCCTCGCCGAGACCGGCCTCCGCGATCGCCGTTCGCGACGCGGCGTCGACCTCCACGCCGGTCGCGCCCGCCCGGACGGCGGCGAGCCCGTCGAGCTGGGCCTGGCTGACGAGCTCGTACGCCTCGGCGAGCTGCGTCGGGAGGTCGCCGGTCGCGAACGTCCGCGTGCAATCGGAGCAATAGCCGTCGACGACGCAGCCCATGTCGACCGTGACGAGCGTGCCCGCCGCGATGATCGTCTCGCCTGCGCCGGCGTGCGGACGCGCACCGTTCTCCCCCGACGCCACGATCGACCCGAACGACAGTGCTTCCGCTCCGTGCTCGCGGAACGTGCGCTCGATCCACCAGGCCACCTCGGCCTCGGTGCGGCCGACGAGTGGCCCCTCGACGAGGGCCGCGTAGACGGCGTCGGAGATCGCAGCCGCGCGCCGGATCGTCGCGAGCTCGGCCTCGTCCTTGACCACCCGCAGCGCCTCGACGAGCCCGCGGGCCGGGACGAGCTCGGCGCCGCCGCCGCCGATCGTCTCCCACTGGGAGAACGGGATCGTCAACGCCTCGAACCCGATCCGCCTGCCGGCGAGCAGCTCCGCGAGGGCGCCCGCGACGTCACGGCGGGTCTGGACGACCTCGACTCCTCCGACCGCCTGCGCCGCCTCGAGGTACCGGAAATCGGTGTAGAGCGTCATCGAACCGCCCGGCTCGACGAGCAGCGCGCAGTTGGAGCTCTCGAACCCGGTCAGGTAACGGACGTTGACCGCATCGGTGACGAGGAACGGCTCGGATAGGCCGGCCGCGAGGCGGTCGAGGCGGCTCACGGGCGCCGCTCGTTGAGGAGATTGAGCGCCTCGCGATAGCCGTCGAAGCCCTTGCCGACGATGCGCATCCCACCGAGGCCGGTGAGCACCGAGAAGCGGCGCCACTCCTCGCGCTCGTCGACGTTGGACAGGTGCACCTCGACGAACGGGACCTGGAA
>Ga0302299_10000535_pt1 | contig 20880 bp, 18 predicted proteins | sample III_Fen_N3_4_FD_198795 | JGI IMG/M metagenome (GOLD analysis project Ga0302299, IMG submission 198795) | Peat permafrost microbial communities from Stordalen Mire near Abisko, Sweden - III_Fen_N3_4 | ecosystem: Environmental > Terrestrial > Soil > Wetlands > Permafrost | place: Sweden: Abisko... | reverse complement strand
ATCGGGCTCGCCCGCGCCAAGCTCCTGATCATCCTCGACGACGACATGGTCGCCGAGCCGGGACTCGTCGCCGCGCACATCGCTGCGCATCCCGACGGCGGCGAGCGGTGCTTCGTGATGGGCCCGGCGCCGATCGCGCTGCCGGCGAACCCGCGTCCCTTCCTGCGCTACATGGCGACGACGCGCAACGAGCACTACGCGCGGCTCGCAGAGCCCGGGCACGTCTTCCACGTGCGCGACCTCTACTCCGCCAACGCCTCGGTCCGCCGCGACGTCCTGCTCGGCGTCGGCGGCTTCGACGAGGCCTACCGGACCTATGGCGGGGAGGACGTGGACCTCGCGCTCCGGCTCCAGGAGGCCGGGGTCGTGTTCGGCTTCTGCCCGCAGGCGGCAGCTACAGAGGGATACGAGAAGACCTTCCTGGAGCTCGCGGCGGACATGGTCCAGGAGGGTCGCAACGCGGTGCGGCTGGCGATCGAGCATCCGCAGGCCGCCGCAGGCCAGCAGTTCTCCGAGCCATGGCCGCAGCCGTGGTGGTGGAAGGCTGCTCGCCGCGGCCTGCTCGGGGTGACCCGCATCGTGCCGCGCACGCAGGACGCGGTGACAGCGGCGACCGCGGCGCTCGACCGGCGGGGCGCTCGCCGCATGCACCTGCTGCTGCGATTCGTGCTCGAGTACCACTACTGGATCGGCGCGGGGCCCGAGCTGCGTCGCGCCCGTCGGGACGGGCTCCTGCCATGAGTGCCCGCCGCGTCGTCCACTTCACCGATTCCGCGGGGTTCGGCGGTGCCGAGCGCCAGATCCTGACACTGATCGAGCAGCTGGACCGCGCGCGCTGGGATCCGGTCCTCGCCCACCACGGGTCGCCCGGGATTCAGCCGCTGGTCGACGGGGCGCGCGCGCTCGGCGTGCCGGACGTCGTCCTTCCGCCGATGCCCGACGGGGTCGCCGGCGCGGGTCGAGTCCCGCAGGCCGCGCGCACGTTGCGTGGCCTGCGCGCCGACGTCCTGCACGCGCACCTGACCTGGCCGCTCGCGTGCAAGTGGCCGCTCGCCGCGGGGTTGGCCGCCCGGCTCCCGGCAGTGCTCGCCACGGTGCAGCTCTATCTGCCGTTCACCGCGACGCGCGCGACGCTGCTGCAGCACCGTGCCCTGTCCCGGCGCGTCGGGCGCTACATCTGCGTGTCCCGTTTCGTCGCCGACGCCTGCATCGCGCACGTGGGCTGGCCGCGCGCGCGGGTGAGCGTCGTTCACAACGGCATCGACCCGGCGCCGTGGGAGCGCGGGAACGCCGCGGCCGGGCGCGCGGCGCTCGGCGGGGGCGACGGGCCGGTCGCGCTGACGCTGGCCCGGCTGGACCCGCAGAAGGGCCTCGAGGTCCTGGTCGAGGCGGCGGCGCGGACGCCGGGCCTGCAGTTCGCGATCGCCGGTGACGGGCCGGAGCGCGCCGCGCTCGAGCAGCAGATCGAGCGGCTCGGGCTCGGCGGGCGCGTCCGGCTGCTCGGCCGCCGCGAGGATGCACCCGACCTGCTCGCGGGCTGCGACCTCTTCGTCCTGCCGTCGCGCTTCGAGGGGCTCCCGGTGTCGGTCGTCGAGGCGATGGCTGCCTCCAGGGCGGTCGTCGCCACCGCGATCGGGGGGACCGACGAGGCCGTCGTCGAAGGCGAGACGGGGCTGCTCGTGCCCGCCGGGGATGCCGCGGCGCTGGCGAGTGCGGTTGCGCGGATCGCCGGAGACGTCGAGCTGTCCGCGGCGATGGGCGCGGCAGGCCGCGAGCGTGCCGTGGCGGCGTTCACCGCCACGGGGATGGCACGCGCGGTCGAGGCGACCTACCGGGAGCTGCTGGGGGACCCCGCATGAGCGCCCGCGCCGCCACCATCGCGCTCTGCTACCACCGCGTCGGCAGGCTGCCGCACGACCCGTTCGGGATGGCCGTGACACCGGAGCATTTCGCCGAGCAGCTCGAGGTGATCCGCGGCCACCGCCCGCTGGCGCTTGCAGACCTTGCCGCGGAACTCCATGCCGGCGACGTTCCTCCCGGGGGCGTCGCAGTGACCTTCGACGACGGCTACCGCGACAACCTCGAGGTCGCCGCGCCGGCGCTGGAGCGCGCGGGCGTTCCCGCCACGGTCTTCGTCACCACCGGGCTCACCGGCACACGCGACGCGGTCTGGTGGGAGGAGCTCGACGACCTCGTCCTCTCCGGCCCGCCGCCGTCGCCGGGCCTCACGCTGCAGGGACCGGGTGAGGTGCGAGCGTTCCGCTTCGACGGCCCGGGCGGTCAGGGAGGCACCGGCATCGAGATCTGGGCGTGGATCCGCACGTGGGCCCTCGTGGAGATCCAGGCCGTCCTCGAGCAGCTGCGGACGTGGCGCGGGCGCGACGTGCTCCAGCGCGACGACACGCTGCGCGTGATGGACGGGGACGAGCTGCGCCGGCTGCGCGGGCTCGGCCTGTTCGACGTCGGCGCGCACACGCGAACGCACCCGGTGCTCGCGGCTCAGCCACCCGAGGTCCAGCGCGCGGAGATCGCTGGCAGCCGCGCCGACCTGGAGGCCTGGCTCGACGGGCCGGTGCGCGGTTTCGCCTATCCGTTCGGGAAGCCGGGCCCGGAGTTCACGCCGCAGACCGCCGCGCTCGTACGCGACGCGGGGTTCGACTGGGCCTGCGCGATCCATCCGCGCCCCGTCACGCGGCGCACGCGCATTCATGAGATCCCGCGGCACGTGCCGCCCGACGTCGGCGGCGGCGAGTTCGAGCGCTGGCTCAGCGAGCGCCTGCATCCCCCGCGCGCGGTGCGCCGGACCGCCGCCGAGCTGCGCGCCCGCGTGGCGCGGCGGCTCCGGAGCTGAGAGCCCCTCAGCGGCCAGGCGCGCGCAGGGTGTAGCTCGTCCGGGACGTCACGGGCGGGCGCCCCGCGGGCGTGACGGTGACGGTGGCAATCGCCTTCAGGGTGCGGCGCGCGGCGACGAGCCGGCGGGTCGACGGTCCCAGCGTGACGTGAACGGTCGTGGTGCGCCCGGCAGCGATGCGCTTCACGAGCGCGGCGGCGAGCCGGCGCGCGGCGGCGCTCGTCGCGGCCACCGTATCGAGCCGCAGCCTCGCGCGGCAGTTGCCGGGGCCGGGACAGCGCACGCGCAGCGAGACGACGCCCCTGCGGCTCACGTGCAGCGTGCCGCCCAGGCGGATCGCCGGCTTGCCGGCGGGCGGTGCGGTCGCGGGCTGCGCGGTCCCGCCCGGCGGCGTCGCCGGCGCGGACGCGCTCGTGTAGGTCGCTGTCAGGGACGTGTCGGCGGCGGCCGTGAACGTGTGTGACGCCGCGCCGCCGTCGGACCACGAGGCGAAGGTGAAGAGGCGCCCGCCGGCGGTCTCGCTCGGCACGGCACTCACGGTCGCCTGCGAGCCCTTGATGACCGTGCAGATGAATGGCGCGGCCGCGGTCCTGTCGTCGGCGGTGAGTGTGCGCCCGGCCGGATCCGAGGCCAGCGCGATGTCCACCGTCGCCGGGTCGAGCCGCCGCGTGACGGTCGTGCTCAGGCCGTCGGCGTCCGTCGCGGTGAGGGAGAGCTCGAGGTGCGACGGATACGAATGATCCGGCGCGATGAACGTCCCGCCGGGGCCGTGGCGCGTGCTCAGGTTCCCGGCGATGAAATGGGAGTGACATGACGTGCCGCCAGGACAGTGGCGCAGCACGAGATCCCAGGTCATGTTCGCGTCGGCGATGGTTTGACCGGCCCCGTCGTACGCCGAGCCGTGGAACGCGAGCTGGTCGCCGACCGTCCACGGCGCCGCGGTGTCACTCGGGGAGTCGATGGCGACGACCGGCTTCTTGCCGGCCTCGATCTTCAGTGCGTCGGAATCACCGGTGCGCCCGAGCGAGTCGGTGACGCGCACCTTGACGTTCGTCACACCCGCGCTGGGGAAGGTCGCGGTCGCGAGCGGCGAGGAGCCGGTGTTCGTCTCGAACGTGCCGTCGCCGTCGAGGTCCCATTCGTACTTCGTGATCGTCGCGCCGGCGGAGGCCGACGCCGCGGCGCTGAGGTGGACGGTGAGCGGGTTGGGGCCGCTCGTGGGGTCGAGCGCCGTGACCCGCGCGTCCACGGCGCCGTACCGCAGCCGGCGCACGCTGCCGCTCACGATGTCGACGATGAAGATGTCGCCGCCCGGCCCGCGCTCGAGTGAGACGAGGCCGATGTCGGTGTCCGGATTCCAGGACGCGAACCGCTGCACATTCGTGCGGTCTGGCAGACCGTCGGAGCCCGCGCCCATGAACCACAGGCAGCCGCGCGCGTAGTCGCCGAAGAACAGACCCGAGTTGTAACTGGCGGGGTAGTCCCCGCCGTCGTAGAAGGCGAGCCCGGTGATGGCCGAGCCGGTCAGCGGCGCGGCGTTGTAGTTACTGAGGTCCTGCGTCGGGTAGCACGGCCCGCTGTACGACGGATCCTCCTCGTAGGTGGTGTGGTAATAGCTGAAGAACGGAGGGGTGATCCCGGCGCCGTCGACGGCATAGAACGCATTGCACAGCGCCGGAGAGGCGTTCTGGTAGTCCGCCTGTGGATTGTTGCCCTGCCAGTCACCCTCGTAGCACGGCCAGCCGAAGTTCCTGACGGGCGGCGTGGCGTCCGGGATCCGGTTGATCTCCTCCCAGCGGCCCCAGCCGACGTCCCCGAGCCAGAGGTCGCTCTGGGTGGTCCCGGGCCGGAAGGTCATCCGGTAGGGATTGCGCAGGCCGTAGCCGATGATCCGGCGCTGGCCCGCGTCCCCGGTCGTGAACGGGTTCCCGGCCGATGCTGCGCCGGTGTCTGGGTCGATGCGCAGCACCGCGCCATTGAGGTTGGTCGGGTCGGTCGTCCCGGCCGCGTCCCCCGGGGTGCTCGCGTCCTGTGCGCGCAATGCGCCGGCCTCGCCCGCGCCGTCGGGGCAGGGATCGGAGAACTGGCCGAGATCCGGGTTGTCGTAGTTGGCGCCCTCGCCGCCGCTCACGTAGAGCTGGCCGTCCGGGCCGAAGCGCAGGTCCCCGAGTGAGTGCGAGGAGAACTGCTGGCACCAGCCGGAGAGGAGCGGCTTCGGGTTCGGGGCCGTCCCCGGGACCATCACGCCCGAGACGGGGTTCACCTCGATCCGCACGAGTCTGCCGGAGACCGGGCACCCAAGTGCCCCATAGAGCTGGCCGCCGCAGTCCGGGTCGTCGTCCGCCGTGTCGGCGGTCCCGGTCGGCTGGTGCAGTGGCACGTCCTCGGCCGCCGCGCCGGTCGAGGCGGCGAATGTCGCATCGCGCGCGTACAGCGCGTAGATGTACGGACGGTCCGGGAAGCCCGGGTCGACCGCGAGCCCGAGCAGCCCGCGGTCCCCGTTGTTGTACACCTCGCGCCGCAGGTTGATCACCTGGTCCGGCGTGGTGTCCGTCAGGCCGTTGAACACCTGAATCGTCCCGCGCTTCTCGGCGACGAACACGAGCGAACTGCCGTTCGGTGCGAACCGCACAGCCGTGGGCTGTACGAGGCCGCTGAGCACGGTGCGCTGCTGAAAGCCCGCGGGGAGCGTGATCGTCGCTCCGGCGGCGGCCGGGATCGCGGCGCAGCACAGCGCGGCGAGCACGAGCGCGAGCAGGGCGTTCCGTGCCGAGAGCCGCATCCAGCGAGAGTATCGGCGCGGGGACCGGGGGACGCCGGGCGCTGGACGGTCGTCTAGGGGCTGCGAACGGCGCGGAGGCGCCCGAGGCCGTCGCGCAGCAGCGCGCGCTCACGCACCGCCTGAGGGAAGGCCAGGAAGCACGCGCCGTAGACGGCGGCTCCCGCCATGCCGGCCAGCGCGATCGTCACGAGGTTCGACGGCGCGAGCAGCTCACGCTCGGCGACGAGCAGCGCCGCCGCCGGGAGCAGCGGCAACGCCACCGGGACGAGCACGTCGCGCAGCAACGTTGTCGCCCGGACCCCGTTGACGCGCATCGCGTAGGGGAGGACGAGCAGCATCTGCAGTCCGCTCGCGATCAGCGTCGCGAGCGCGACGCCCTTCACGTTGAGCGGTCCGACGAGCCAGATCGAGAGCCCGAGGTTCAGGACTGCCGACCCGACCGCGAAGATGACGAGCGGCCGGTGGCGGTCCATGCCCTGCAGCATGTAGATCGCCGGCCACATCGCGACCTCTGCGAGCGCCGCGCCGGTGAGGATGACGACGACCGCCGAGTCCTTCGCGTACGCGCGTCCGACCCAGGCGACGAGCAGCGGCTCGGCGAAGACGACCATCGCGGCGCCGACCGCGACGAAGATCCCGAGCGCCAGCCGCGTCGAGTTCACGTAGATCGCGCGCAGCATGCCCCGGTCCCCCTCCGCGTGAAGCTGCGATGCGAGCGGCATCAGCACCTTGGCGAACTGGTACGTGAGCATCTCCGGCAGCTCGCTGACCCGCCGCGCGACCGAGTAGGGCGCGACCGCCGCGACCGGCAGCGACGCGGCGATCACGATCTCGTCCGTCTTGCGCTTGATCACGTTGGCGACGTTCAGCCCGAACAGCGCCGAGCTGAACGACGCGACGGTGCGCAGGTTCCCCCGCTGACCGCCGCGCAGCCCGAAACGCAGATCGGGCGCGGTGCGGTGGATGGCATGGATCGCGGGGATCTGCCAGACGAGCGTGAGCGGGACGGTGATCGCCGCCATCGCCAGGACGCCGCCGCCGAGCAGCAGGACGATCGCCGTGCCGGCGGCGAGCGTGAGGATCGCGGCCGAGCCGATGAGGTTCATCAGGTCGAACCGGTGCAGACCTCGCAGCACCGCGAACGCCGTGCCCGCCGGCAGTTCGACGGCCAGGCCGAGCGCGGTCAGGCGCACGAGCCAGATGCCGGTGTCGTGTTCGCTCGCCGGCAGGTTGAAGATGCTGATCAGCGGGCCGGCGAGCAGGAACCCGAGGATGAACACGCCCAGCCCGACGGCCATGTAGATCCGCAGCGTCGTCGCGATGAGGCCGGAAGCGGCCTCACTGTCGCCCCTGGCGCGGTGCTCGGCGACGTATTTCACGACCGCCTCGTTGACCCCGAGGTCGAGCAGCGTCCCGTAGGCCAGGAACGAGGCGACGAGCACCCACAGGCCGTACTGCGTCGCGCCGAGGCGGTCCAGGATGAACGGCGTCAGAAGGAACCAGACGCCGATCGTGACGATCTGCCCGACGTAGTTGCTGAACGTGCTGAGGAAGATCCGCCGGCTCAGCGCCGCGTGTTCCGGGGGCTCGTCGCCCGCGGGGGGCTGCTCCCGGGCGTCGGGCGACATGCGGTGATTGAAGCAGCGGCCCAGGCGGCTGCCCGGCCTCTGTTCAGCCCAGCTCGGCGGCGAGCGTGAGCTCGGTGGCCGGTGCTGCCGCCGGACGGACCTGACCGGTCTCCAGCCGACGGCCGTGCTGCACCCGCTCGCGCACGAACATCTTCAGGATCCGCCAGCCGTCCCGGAACGGGCGCAGATTGCTCTCGCCGTGGATCCGGGCGTCCTCCTGGCAGGGCACCTCGGCGACCGTCAGTTCGGCCTGAGTCGCGCGGATCGGCATGAGGAGCTCGCCCTCGAAGCCGTCGCCGCCACCGAGGATGGTGTCGGCCTCGCTGTGCCAGAAGGCGTTGTACCCGTACGTGATGTCGGAGTAGCGCGAGCCGAACAGCGTGTTCGCGACGGCGCCCAGGAAGTGGTTGCCCAGAGCGCGCAGGGGCGTGAAGTCGGTGCTGCCGCCGCCCTCGATGCTGCGCGATCCCTTGACGAAGTCGGCGCCTGCCACGAGCGCGTCGACGAACAGGCGGATCTCCTCGGGGCGCTGGGAGCCGTCGGAGTCCAGCGTGACGACGATGTCGCCGGTCGCGGCCTCCACGCCGCACTCGATCGCCTCTCCCTTGCCGCGGCGCTTCTGCGAGATGATGCGGGCGTCGGGACGGCAGGCGCGTGCGGCCTCGATCGTGCCATCGGTCGAACCGCCGTCGACGAGCACGATCTCGTACTCACCCGGGATCCGCGGGAGCACGAGCGGGATGTTCCCGGCCTCGTTGAGCGCGGGGACCACGATGCTCACACGAGGCGCGAGCGGCAGGTCCTCCATGTTCGCCTGGGCGCCTCCCGGCGTGGCACTGCTGACCGTCGCCTGTTCCATGGCGTGATACGTCCCCCGAAACTTGTGGTGTTGCCCCCCTGGCGACACCTGATGAGCCTGCTGTGAAGGTCCCCCCCTCACCACGACTTGACCCAAAGACTAGCGTCGAAATGGGGTTTGTCACCCCACCATTCCGTCTATGAGCGGTCGGTCCCGGGCGACGAGCGGTCTGGACGTTCGTTGGAGGGTCGTCGGGGGAGCGGCGCCCAGAAGGGCCAGAAACCCAGGCGCAGAGGGGCATTCCCTGCCCTGGACGGTCCTGCCGCGAGGGAGGAGCTAGGGCCGGAAGCTGGTCTCGACCACCGGGCCTTCGCGCCGCACGACGACATCTCCATGCCCCTCGAGGGTGCACGAGCCGGCGGTCGAGAGGTCCTCAGGGTTGCCGAGCGCCCGATTCGGCGCCGCGTAGCGGTCCTTCGTGAAGCCCGGGCGGTCGCCGATCGACCCCGACATCCGCATCTCGGTGCAGTCGCCGCCGATCGCGATCAGCAGCCGGAACTGCGGCCGGGCGCCGTCCCGGCCCTCGGCGAGCGCGTTCAGCTTCGCCCGCAGACTGCGGATCGGCACCGAGATCAGGGTGCTGCGCAGGCTGATGCTCAGCTCCGAGGCGAGGCCGACGGGGTCGCCGTCGTGGAGTGCGCGCAGGCAGGAGGGACGGATGCTCGCACCGGTGGCGCTCGGCACGGTCTTGGGCGTCCGCAGCACGACGAGCCGGCCGTCGCGCCCGTCCTCCTCGGTCTGCAGGGACGCGGACACGCGCTCCGAGATGCGCTTGCAGGTGGGCGACGTCGCCCACGCGGGGACGGCGGAGGCGGCAGGGCAGCCCGCGGGGTTCTGCGTCTCCAGCTCCCAGGGTGCGGCCGACGAGAACTGCTGGAAGCTCCCTCGGTCCCCGAAGGACTGAGTGGCGCCGGCGGTCGCGGGCAGGACCGACGCGGTGCCGCGCTTCAGGGACGACGCGTTCCCGTGCGGGCGCGAGTCCAGGTGGTGTGCTCGCTCACGCTCAGGGTCACGTCGACCGAGACCGGGAAGGTCTTCAGGAACCCGAAGACGGAGGCGTCCGCGGGCCGGGCGGTCGCGCCGAGACCTGCGGAGAGGGACAGGGCGAGCATGGCGGCGGCGAGCACCAGGCGTCGCGCGGCTGGACGGGAGCGCATCAAGCCCAACCTGGTCGAGCTCCCGGCCGCCGCTCGGTCGGGATACCCTGACCCCGTGATCAGCACGAACCAGCTCAAGAACGGCAACCACATCGAGGTTGACGGCGTCATCTTCAAGGTGATGGAGGCCCAGCACGTCAAGCCGGGCAAGGGCGGGGCGTTCGTGCGCACGAAGCTGCGCCGGACCTCGGACGGGAACGTCATCGACAAGACCTTCCGCGCCGGTGAGAAGTTCCGGTCGGTGAGGACCGAGGGCCGCAAGATGCAGTTCCTCTACGCGGACGGCACCGACGCGCACTTCATGGACAACCAGAGCTTCGAGCAGATCGCGATCCCGCAGGGCAGCATCGAGGACGAACTGCGCTGGACGAAGGCCAACGACGAGGTCGACATGCTGTTCATCGACGATGCGCCGTCGGCGATCCAGCTTCCGTCCTCCGTCGAGCTCGAGGTCACCGAGACCGAGCCCGGCCTGCGCGGGGACACCGCCTCGGGCGGCGGCAGCAAGCCCGCCACGCTCGAGACCGGGGCGATCGTGAACGTTCCGCTGTTCGTGAACATCGGCGACCGCGTGAAGGTCCAGACGGAGACCGGCGAGTACATGTCGCGCGCCTAGCGCGGCATCGGCTCAGCCCGTATGTCCCGTCGCACCGACCAGCGCCGCGCCGCGGCATTCGCGCTCTACCAGCACGAGGTGACCGGGCGCGAGCTCGGGGACGTCCTCGAGCGCGACGCCTCGATGTTCACCCGCTCGCTCGCCTACGCCGCGGAGGACCGCAGCGAGGAGCTCGACGACATGATCGGCCGGCACGCGCACGGCTGGCGCATCGAGCGGATCGCGCCGCTCGAGAAGGCGATCATGCGGGTTGCGCTGCTCGAGATGCTGCATCCCGACGCCGTCCCCGCCGACCACCCGATCCCGCCGGAGGGCGCGATCGACGAGGCGGTCGAGACGACGAAGAACTTCTGCGGGGCCGATGCCCCGAAGTTCGTGAACGGCATCCTCGCCGCCGTCCTGCGCGAGATGGGCGAGAATGGGGAACCGACATGACCGGCATCGACACCAGCACCCTCGACGACCTTGTCCATCGCCTCGAGCGGGCGGCCGAGCAGCTGCGCAGCGGCGACCTCGGCGCCGATGCCGCCGCCGGACTCGTGGAGGACTGCGCGGCGCTCGCCGGGCAGGCCTCGGCCGAGCTCGAGCGGATGTCCCGCGCCACGGCGGCAGAGCCGATCCCGGGGCAGGACTCGCTGTTGTGAGCGGCGACGCGGGTGGAGAGCGCCGACTGCTGTCGAGCGACGGCGCGCAGTCGCTGTGAGCGGCGGCGGCGGGGTCGCCGCCCGCTATCCGGACGAGTTGCGCGAGCGCGTCGAGTCCTATCTCGAGGGCCTCGCCTTTTCGCATGCGCCCGTCACGGACGGGCTGCAGGACGCGATGCGCTACTCGCTGCTCGCGGGCGGCAAGCGCATTCGCCCGGTGCTCGCGCTCGCGACCGCGCGGGCACTCGGGCGCGACGCGGACGACGTGCTGCCACTGGCGGCGGCGCTTGAGCTGATCCACACCTATTCGCTGATCCACGACGACCTGCCCGCGATGGACGACGACGCGCTGCGCCGCGGCCGCCCGACCTGCCACGTCGCGTTCGGCGAGGACGTCGCGATCCTGGCGGGCGACGGGCTCTACGCCGAGGCGTTCAGCCTCGTGCTCACCCGCCAGCAGGGTGAGCCCGCGCACCTGCTCGCCGCCGTCGCCGAGCTCGCCGCCGCGACGGGCGTCAACGGCATGGTCGGCGGCCAGTTCATCGACGTCGGCGGCACGGCGCCCGAGGGCGCCGAGGGCCTGCGGCTCCTGCACGAGCTGAAGACGGGGCGGCTCATCGGCGCGTCCGTCGAGTGCGTATGTCTTCTTGAGGGCATGGCCGAGGCCGGGATCGAGCGCTACCGCGTCTTCGCCCGCGAGCTCGGCGTCCTCTTCCAGATCGTGGACGACATTCTCGACGTCACCGGAACCGACGCGGCCCTCGGAAAGCCCCAGGGACGCGACGAACGGCACGGCAAGCGGACGTACGTGACCGAGTTCGGCCTGGATGGAGCACGCGATCTGGCGCTAGCCTCACAGCAGAGCGCGCGCGAGGCCCTCGAGGCCGCGGCGCCCGGCGGAGCCGCAGAGCTCGCCGACATCACCGACTTCATCGCAACGCGACAGAGCTGACCCGACAGCACATGAGCCGCCGCCTCGACCTGATCGACCGCCCGCAGGACCTCCACGGCCTCAGCGACGACGAGCTGCAGGAGGTCGCGCAGGAGGTCCGCGAGCACATCATCGACACGGTCGGCGAGATCGGCGGCCACTTCGGCGCCAACCTCGGCACCTGCGAGCTCGCCGTCGCGCTGCACTCGCTGCTCGAGAGCCCGCAGGACAAGCTGCTCTGGGACGTGGGCCACCAGGCCTACCCGCACAAGGTCCTCACCGGCCGCCGCGACCAGCTCGAGACGATCCGCAAGTACGGCGGCCTCGCGCCCTTCTGCTCGATCGCCGAGAGCGAGCACGACATCATGGGCGCCGGCCATGCCTCCACCTCGATCGGCTACGCCGTCGGGCTCAAGGAGGGCATGAAGCTTGCGGGAGACGCTGAAGCAGGCCGGGTCGTCGCCGTCATCGGCGACGGTGCGATGACCGGCGGCGTCGCGTTCGAGGCGATCCACCAGGCCGGCGGCCTGGGCACCCCGATCGTGGTCGTGCTGAACGACAACGGCATGTCGATCGCGCCGAACGTCGGCGCGCTGTCGCGCTACTTCAATCGGGTTCGCCTGAACCCGAAGTTCTGGCACGCGCGTGAGGGTGTCGAGGGCAAGCTCAGCCAGCTTCCCGGCGGCATCGGCTCGCGCTTCGAGCGCCTCGGCCCGCAGCTGAAGGAGTCGATCAAGGCGTTCTGGGCGCCCGGGCTCTTCTGGGAGGAACTCGACTGGGCCTACGTCGGCGTCGTCGACGGCCATGACGTCGCGGCGCTGCGCCGCGCGCTGCGCGAGGCCTTCGCCGCCGAGCGCCCCGTCGTCGTCCACATCGCCACCGTCAAGGGCAAGGGCTTCGCGCCCGCCGAGGACGGCGGGCTGGAGGGCATGGAGAAGTGGCATGCCGCGAAGCCGGGCTCGATCGCGGATGGTGCTCCGGTGCCCTCCAAGCCGGCGGCGGTGCCCGCCACGCCGAAGCCGCCGACCTACACCGAGGTCTTCGGCAACGCGATGGTGCGCGAGATCCGACGCGACCGCCGGGTCGTCGGCATCACCGCCGCGATGAACACCGGAACCGGCCTCGACATCGTCCAGAAGGCCGAGCCGGAGCACTACTTCGACGTCGGGATCGCCGAGCAGCAGGCCGTGCTCTTCGCCGCGGGCCTCGCGCTCGAGGGCGCGCGGCCCGTCTGCGCGATCTACTCGACCTTCCTCCAGCGCGCCTTCGACCAGATCGTCCACGACGTCGCGCTGCAGGAGCTGAACGTCGTCTTCGCCATGGACCGGGCCGGCCTGGTCGGCGACGACGGCCCCACGCACCATGGCGCGTTCGACATCGCCTACCTGCGCTGCCTGCCGAACATGACGCTGATGGCCCCGCGCGACGAGGCCGCGCTCGTGAACATGCTCCATACGGCGCTGGCGATCGATGGCCCGGTGGGCCTGCGTTACCCGCGCGGCGAGGGCGTGGGCGTCCCGCTGCCGGACGTGCCCGAGACGATCGAGGTCGGCACGGGCGAGATCCTGCGCGAAGGGCGGCGCGTCGCGCTGCTGGGCTACGGCAGCGGCGTGCAGCGGGCGCTCGAGGCTGCGGAGCTGCTCGCACAGGACGGGATCGACGCGACGGTCGCCGACGCGCGCTTTGCCAAGCCGCTCGACGCGGCGCTGATCGCCCAGCTCTGCGCCGAGCACGAACTGCTCGTCACCGTCGAGGAGGGCGTCCTGCAGGGCGGCTTCGGCTCGGCGGTGTGGGAGCACTGCAACGAGCAGGGCATCCCGACGCCGCGCATCATCCGCGTCGGCCTGCCCGATCGCTACGTCACGCACGGCAAGCCGGCGCTGCTCTACAGCGAGGTCGGCTTCACCGGCGAGGCGATCGCCGAGCGGGTGCGCGTCGCGCTCGCCGTCGGCGGCGAGATCCCCGCCGGCGCCTGACGGCGGGCGGTCGGATGGCCGAGATCCACCCGCAGATCGCCGCGCTGCTGGCCTCCGAGCCGCCTGCGCCGCAGGCGCCCGGCCCGGCGGAGCTCGCGGAATGGCGCGCCGGATATGCCCAGACGGCGCGGGAGCTCGGCGGGCCGCCGATGCCCGTCGCGTCCGCCGACGACGTGCTGATCGAGCGTCCGCAGGCTCCGCCGGTCCCGGTGCGCGTCTATCGGCCGACGGGACCGGCCGATCCGCTCGGCGCGATCGTGTGGTGCCACGGCGGCGGCTGGGTGGTCGGCGACCTGGACGGCATCGATCACGTCGCCCGTGAGCTGTGCGAGGTCTCCGGCCATGTCGTCGTCAGCGTGGACTATCGCCTCGCGCCCGAACACCCGTACCCGGCCGCCGCGGACGACGCGCGGCTCGTGCTGCGCTGGGCCTGCGGTGCGGGAGCCCCGGGGCTCGGCATCGACCCTCGCAGGGTCGCCGTCGGCGGCGACAGCGCAGGCGGGCAGCTCGCGGCGCAGGCGGCGCTGCAGGAGCCCGGCCTGGCGGCCGCCCAGCTGCTGGTATATCCGGCCCTCGATCCGCGGATGGCCACGGCCTCATACCGCGAGTTCGCAGCCGGGCCCTGGGTCACGGCCGCCGAGATGGCCTACTACTGGACGGCGTACGCGGGCGGCGGCCCCGCCGATGCGCTGCGGCTTCCGGCCCTTGCCGGCGCTCCTCCGGCCTGGATCGCCGTCGCGGCACACGACCCGCTGCGCGACGATGGCGTGGAGTATGCCGCCGCGCTCCGTGGCGCCGGTGTCGAGACACACGTGGTCGTCTACGAGGACATGACCCACTCGTTCCTGCGCTGGGGCGGTGTCGTGGACCGTGCGCACGAGCTGATCGCCTGGCTCGCGGCCGCGCTCCGCTGAGGACGAACCGCCCCGGGAAAAGAAACGGCCCGCACTGTGCGGGCCGTCTCGGGAGGAGAGGTACTGCTATTTGAGGGTCCAACTTATGTGATCACTGAGAGAAGTCCTGTCCTTCTCGAAAGGTCCAAGTTCGAGGAGTGATCTACATGGTGCGAACAGCAGACCAATTCGTCTGTGAGGCGCGTCACAGACCGTGAGAACGGGCGCGAAAGCAGTTGGGGAAGTACCGTTCGCGGCCTGATGACGGCCGACAAGGTTCGCCTGGACACCCTCCTGGCCCAGCGCGGCCTGTTTCCCTCCCGGGCCCGCGCCGCGGCGTCCGTGATGGCGGGCGAGGTCCGGCTCGGCAGCGGGGGCGCCCGCGCCGCCAAACCGGGCCAGATGGTCGCGCAGGACGTGCAGCTCGCGGTCGACGAGGGCCGCCGCCACGTGTCGCGCGGCGGGACGAAGCTCGAGAACGCGCTCGACGCCCTCGGCCTGGACGTCGCCGGCCGCCGCGCGCTGGACGTCGGCGCCTCGACCGGCGGCTTCACGGACTGTCTGCTCCAGCACGCCGCGAGGCACGTGATCGCGCTCGACGTCGCCTATGGCGAGCTCGCGTGGTCGCTGCGCGAAGACCCGCGCGTGACGGTCGCCGAGCGCCGCAACGCGCGCGACCTGCGCCCCGGCGAGCTCGAGTACGAGCCGGACCTCGTCGTCGCGGACGTCTCGTTCATCTCGCTGACGAAGGTGCTGCCGGCCGTCCTGGCCTGCTGCGCCCCGGTGTTCGATGCGCTCGTGATGGTCAAGCCGCAGTTCGAGGTCGGGCGCACCCGCGTCGGCAAGGGCGGCGTCGTGCGCGATCCGCTGCTGCGCCGGGAAGCGGTCGTCGGCGTCGCGCGCTTCGCCAGGGACGAGCTCGGCGCGGGCGTCCTCGGCTTCGCGCCGTCCGGCCTGCCCGGGCCGAAGGGCAACCTCGAAACCTTCGTCTGGCTCTGCGAGGGCGGCCGCGACGGCGTCATCGAGGATCTCGACGGCGCCGTCGAGGTGGTCGCGGCATGACCGCTCCGCGCTCCGTCGCCGTGCTCTCGCACGCGCGGCCGCAGGAGACCGACGACGCGCTGCGGCACCTGATCGCCCTCGCGCAGCGCCACGGCATGATCGTGCGGCTCGACGCCGACGAGTCGGCCAAGCATCCCTCGATCGCAGCAGGCCCCGGCGTCGAAGTGGGGGCGGAGCACACCGACGACGTGGACATCGCCATCGCGCTCGGCGGCGACGGCACGATCCTGCGTGCGCTGCGGCAGTTCGCAGGCACGAGCGTGCCCGTCTTCGGCGTGAACTACGGCGAGATCGGCTTCCTCGCCACCGTCGGGCGCTCCGAGGCGCCGGTCGCGTTCGAGCGGGCGCTCAGCGGTGACTTCGAGACGCTCACGCTCCCGGCGATCGCCGTTGAGCACCAGGGGCACGGGCTGATCGCCGTCAACGACGTGGCGATCACCAGGCGCGTCGGCGAGCGGGTCGCCGACCTCGCCTACGCCGTCGCGGGCGAGGAGGTCGGCAGCGTGCGCTGCGACGGACTCGTCGTCGCCACCCCCGCAGGCTCGACGGGCTACAACCTCGCCAATGGCGGTCCGGTCATGGCGTGGGGCGTGGAGGGATTCGTCGTCTCGTTCATCGCGCCGCACTCGTTGACCGCCCGAGCTGTCGTGGTGGCTCCCGACGACATGCTCACGGTGCATAACCGGTCTGAGAGCTCTGTCGATCTTGCGCTTGACGGTCGCCCGGCGCTTGAGATTGCGCCTGGCGGGATGATCTCGGCTGGTTTTGTGCGGGAGGCGACTGATCTGGCGCTGCTGCCTGGGTCGTCGTTCTACAGGCGCTTGCGTGAGACATTCGGGCGCCTCGCCTCGTCGTAGGTGCTTGGTCGCGGATCTCGGCGCGCCTGGCGCGCCGTGTGAACCGGGGCCGTCCATGCGTACAGGCCCCGATCCACCCGCCACGCCATCCATCGCCGATCTCTCGCTCCTGTCCCGGTGCTCGCTGTCCCCGGGAGGCCGGCGCCGGCGCGTTTGGGTTCGGGCGTGCTGGTCAGGGTGTCGAGCCCGCCGGTCCCCGAGCCCTCCGGTGCACGCGCCCTGAGCAGGCTGGTGGGGGAGGCGGTCGGCTTCGCCGATCGCCTCTGCCTCTAGGAACGGCCCCCTGGCAGGACAGAACGCGCCGCAGGCGCGTTCTGATGGGCATCAAGCGTCCCGCCAGGCCGCGCCCCTCCGCGGGCCGTCCCACCGGGCCGGCCTCACGCGCCCGTCCGCCACTGTTGATATCCCCACAGCGTGCTGCGCGAGCTCCGAGTCGAGAACCTGCTGTTGATCGATCGCGCTGAGCTGCTGCTCGCGCCCGGGCTGAACGTCCTCACGGGGGAGACGGGTGCCGGCAAGACGGTTCTCGCGCACGCCCTGGATCTCCTGCTCGGAGGCAAGCCGCGCTCGGGAATCGTCAGGCCCGGCGCCGCGGAGGCGTATGTCGAGGGCGTGTTCGACCTCACGGACGAGGTGCGCGCCGGGCTCGGTGATCGGTTGCCCGAAGATGCGGAGGAGCTGGTGCTCGCGCGCCGCGTGGGCGCCGATGGGCGCACGCGCGCGCTGGTCAACGGGCGCTCGGCGAATGTGACGGATCTCCGTGAGGCTGCGGCGGCGCTGCTCTCGTTCTACGGCCAGCACGAGCATCGGCGGCTGACCCTCGCCTCGGCCCAGCTCGAGCTGCTCGATGCGTTCTGCGGCCCCGGGCAGGCGGCTCGCCGCGCGGCGAGCGCGCACGCCCACGCGGACGTCCGGGCCGCCGAGCAGGCACTCGAGGACCTCTCGGGCCTTGCGGGTGCCCGCGAGCGCGAGCTCGACCTGCTCGCGTTCGAGCTCCAGGAGATTGACGACGCCGCCCCCGACGAGGCGGAGGAGCGCGAGCTGCTCGCCTCGCGTGAGCGCCTGCGGCATGTCGAGACGCTGCGCGGCGCCGCTCACGCCGCCGCCCAGGCGCTCGAGCCGGACGACGGCGCCGGCGCGAGTGAGCTGCTGGGGGCGGGTGGCGCGGCGCTCGCGGGCGCCTCCGGGGTGGACGCCGGCCTCGACGAGCTCGCCGAGCGCTGGCGCGGCCTGCTCTACGAGGCGAACGACCTCTCCGCTGAGCTGCGCAGCTACGCCGAGGGGCTTGACGCCGAGCCTGGCGCGCTGCAGGCCGCAGAGGAGCGGCTCGCCGCGACCGACCGTCTGAAGCGCAAGCACGGTGGCTCGATCGCCGCCGTCCTGGAGTACGCCGAGCAGTGCCGCCGCCGCCACGACGAGCTCGCAAACGCCGAGGTGGCGATCGAGCAGGCCGGCACGCGCCTCGCCGCGGCGACGACTGCGCGGGAGCACATCGCGGCCGAACTGCATGATGCCCGCACGCAGGCGGCTCCGCGGCTCGCGAGTGCCGTTGCCGAGGGCCTCGCCGAGCTCGCGATGGAGGGCGCGACGTTCGAGGTCTCGCTGTCGGCACGCGAGCCCGGTCCGAGCGGAGCGGACGCCGTCGAGTTCCTGCTGGCGCCGAACAGCGGCGTGCCCGCCGGTTCCGTCCGCGAGACCGCCTCCGGCGGTGAGCTCTCGCGCGTCATGCTCGCGCTGCTCGGGGTCGCGAACGACGGCTCCTCCGCCACGCTCGTGTTCGACGAGGTCGATGCCGGCATCGGCGGGCAGACCGCCCGTGCCGTCGGCGCACGGCTGCGCGAGCTCGCCGGCGGCCGCCAGGTGCTCTGCATCACACACCTCCCGCAGATCGCCTCACTGGCCGACCGGCACTTCAGGGTTGCCAAGGACGCCCGTGCCGAGCCGGCACTCACGACCGTGACGCAGCTCGCCGAGCGTGAGGTGGTCGGCGAGATCGTGCGGATGCTCGGCGCGGACGCCGACGACGTGGCGGCACGCCGCCACGCGCGTGAGCTGCTGAAGGCCGCATAGACTCGAGGGCGATGGAGCGCTCCGTCGTCTCGCAGGTGCCCGTGGTGCACGGCCCCGTGCGCCGGGGCCGGCGAACGAAGCTGCTCGTCAAGAAGCTGCACCGCGGGGAGATCGCGGTCATCGATCACCTCAACCTCGACCGGGTCTCGGCCGAGGACCTCATCGGGGCGCAGGTCACCGCGGTGCTCAACTGCCGCTCCTCCTCGACCGGCACCTATCCGAACATGGGGCCGTTGCTGCTGATCCAGGCGGGCATCCCGCTGGTGGACCTGCCGGACGACGGGCTGTTCGACATGATCCGCGACGGGGATCCGATCGAGCTGCGCGGGGGCGACGTGCTCGCAGCCGGCCAGCTGCTGGTGCGCGGCGAGCTGCAGGAGCCCACGGCAGTCCTGCAGGCGACCGAGCAGCGCCGCCAGGAGATCGGCGGTGCGCTCGCGGCGTTCGCGCAGAACACCGTCGAGCACATGGTCGAGGAGCAGGACCTCCTGTCCGGCAAGATCGAGCTGCCGCGCTTCGACACGGACTTCCGCGACCGGCCCGCGCTGATCGTGGTGCGCGGCGTCGACCACCGCGCCGACCTCAACGCTCTGCGCCCGTACATCCGCGACGTGCGGCCCGTGCTCGTCGGGGTCGACGGCGGCGGCAACGCGATCCTCGACGCGGGATTCCAGCCGGACATGATCGTCGGCGACATGGATTCGGCCGCCGAGGCGACGCTGCGCTGCGGCGCCGAGCTCGTCGTCCACGCCTATGCCGACGGCCGCGCCCCTGGGCGCGAGCTGCTCGAGGAGCTCGGGCTTCCGCACAAGGTCGTCCCGGCGCCCGGCACGAGCCAGGACGTCGCGATGCTGATCGCCGGGGAGAAGGGCGCGCAGCTGATCGTCTCCGTCGGCTCGCAGTTCAACCTCGTCGAGTTCCTTGACAAGGACCGCCAGGGCATGTCGTCGACGTTCCTGACGCGTCTGCGGCTCGGCGAGAAGATCGTCGACGCCAAGGGCGTGAGCCGGCTCTACCGGCCCAACCCCGGCATCGCGCCCGTCGGGCTGATCCTGCTCGTCGGCCTGATCTCGCTCGTTCTCGTGGTCCTCGTCACTCCGGGGCTCCGTGACGTCGCGGACCTGCTGTGGCTGAAGCTCCGGCTGCTGCTGGGCGGCGATCTCTGATGTTCGATTTCCGCTACCACGCCGTCTCACTCGTCGCCGTCCTCGTCGCGCTGGTCGTCGGCGTGTTGCTCGGCGTTGCGATCGGGGACGCGGGCCTCGTGTCCTCGGCGGAGAAGTCCGTGCGCGCCTCGCTCCATGCGGACGTGAACCGGGCGCGGGACGCGCGCAAGGTCACGCAGGCGGACCTCGACGCCGAGCGGCGCTATTCCGCCGCGGCCTACCCGCTGCTCGTCGCGGGGCGGCTCGGCCGGCAGCGCATGGGCCTCGTGTTCCTCGGGAAGCCGTCGGAAGCGGTCACGAACGAGGTGCGCGACGCGCTGCAGGGCACCGGCGGGCAGCTCGCCGGCACACTCGCCGTGCGCCGGCCGCCAGACCTCGCGGCGCTCGCCGGCGCCGCCGGCCCGACGCGCTACCGGAACCTCGTCGAGCAGCCCGACCTGCTCGAGCCGTTCGGCCGCCGGATGGGCGTCCAGCTCGTGCAGGGCGGCGCGCTGCTGCGCTCGGAGGCGGGCGCGCTCTTCTCGACGCGCGCCGGCTCGCTCGGCCCCTTCGACGCCGTCGTGGTCGCGCGGACCGAGCCCGACCTGGAGGGGGACGCCAAGAAGCAGGCAGACGACCTCGAGAGCGGGATCGTGCGCGGCCTCACCGACAATCCCGTCGCGGTCGTCGGCGTCGAGGAGTCGGGGGCCGACCCGTCACAGGTCGGCTGGTACCGCGACCACGACATGACGAGCGTCGACGACATCGACGAGCGCTCCGGCCAGGCGGCGCTCGTCTTCGCCCTCGCCGGCGCGACCGGCAGCTTCGGCACCGGGCCGCAGGCCGAAGCGCTGCTGCCCGGGGCCGAGAGCCTCGGTCCGTAGGGCGGGCGGGGCCTAGTCCGCTGCGGGCTCGAAGTCGAGCGCGGCGGAGTTGATGCAGAAGCGATTGCCGCTCTGCCCGGGGCCGTCGTCGAAGACGTGGCCCAGGTGGCCGCCGCAGCGGGCGCACAGCACCTCGGTGCGAAGCATGCCGTGCGAGCCGTCGGTCTTCAGTTCGACCGCCTCGGCGATCATCGGATCGGTGAAGCTCGGCCACCCGGAGCGGGAGTCGAACTTCGTGTCCGAGCCGAAGAGCTCGGCGGAGCAGCCGCGGCAGCGGTAGACGCCGTCGGACTTCTCGTCGACATAGGCGCCTGTGAACGGCGGCTCGGTTGCCGCGCCGCGCAGCACGGCGTAGGCGCCGGGGTCGAGCTGCTCGCGCCACTCGGCGTCGCTGCGAGTGACCTTCTCGGGGCTCTGCTGGGAGTCCATGGATGCCTTTCGTTTGACCTCTTGCAGATACGGTCGCGCGGGGCCGCCGGACGTTACGCCCCCAAGGGGTTCCATCGCCACGGGTCGCTAGGTTGC
>Ga0302299_10000534_pt1 | contig 20881 bp, 13 predicted proteins | sample III_Fen_N3_4_FD_198795 | JGI IMG/M metagenome (GOLD analysis project Ga0302299, IMG submission 198795) | Peat permafrost microbial communities from Stordalen Mire near Abisko, Sweden - III_Fen_N3_4 | ecosystem: Environmental > Terrestrial > Soil > Wetlands > Permafrost | place: Sweden: Abisko... | reverse complement strand
TCCTACAGCGACGGCTACTACACGGTCAACGTTCCACCCAACGACGGTTTCTACGTCTCCTTCTTCGACGGGGTCGGAACGTACGCCACCGGCTATTTCAGCGCGGGCAGTTCCAACCACTTCTCGGCCGACCCTGATGACGCCACGTTGGTGAGCGTCGGCTCGACGGGGATCTACGACATCTCCGCGGGCTTGCCGCTCGCAGTCCACGTGAGCGGCAGAGTCACGACCGCAAGCGGCTCCCCGCTCTACGGCCTCGATGCGTATGCGTGCATCCACCCTATGGCGGGTAGCTGCTACGTACCGAGCAGCATGTCGACGCAGGTTTCCTACGGTTCCGCAATAGACCCGGACGGTACCTACTCCTTCGCCCTGGCACCCCACGAGGTTTACTACATCTACTTCGTGGACTCGACGGGAACGTATGCCGGTGGCTTCTGGTCCAGCAGCGGCTATACCCCCTACCTGACCTCGGCCACCAAAGTCACGATTGGGACCGCGAACGTCACTGGCATCAACGTCGCGCTTCCGTCGGCGGTCCGGATCAGCGGTCAGGTGACCGACTCAGCCGGAGACCGGATCACAGTCGTAGATGTGTGGGCGTGCGAAGTCGGCACCAGCGGGTGCTTCTACGTCACGGCCTTCTCCGGCCAATATTCAGTGGCAGTCCGCCCCAACCACAGTTACATCCTCGAGTTCGACAGCAACTCAGCACACCACATAAGCGGGTTCTACAAGACGGGCGGCTCGGGAAACTTCACCGTCGACCAGGCCCAAGCAACCGTTGTTCACGTTGCCTCGGGCAGCCTGACGGGCGTGGACATCACTCTCCCTTCACCGGCTATGGTCGGCGGCAACGTGAGTGATGCCGCGACGGTCGCCATCCCGGGTGTTCAGGTTTATGCCTGCACGAACGCGATCAGCGGCTTCTGCTATTCGGCCACGACGTCGGCCGCGGGCGACTACTCGATCGAGGTCGTCTCTGGTGAGGACTACTCGCTGTTCTTCCGAGATGACTCGGGGGTCAACGCCTCCGGCTACTACGACGACGCAGAAAGTGGCAACTACACGGCCGATCCCGGTGCGGCCTCGCCCGTCTCTGTTGCCGCCATGGACGTCACGAAGATCGACGTCACGCTGCCGGCTGCGGTTCACATAGCCGGGACCGTAAGCACCACGGCCAGAGCCGGGGTGAGCGGCATCGTCGCCTGGGCTTGCGAGGTCGGCACGAGTTCGTGCTTCTACGACGTGACCGCCAACAACGGCCACTTTGCGATCCCACTGCTGCCCAGCCAGAACTATGTAGTTGAGTTCCAGGACCCGTCCGGTATGTACCTGGACGGCTATTACAGCAGCGGCGGGTTCACTCGCGATGAGGTCTCGGCCACGAGCGTGACGGTGGGATCTTCGGATGTGACCGGCATCAATGTGCAGGCGTGCCGAACGGGCGCGACCTATCACGCCATCACGCCCAGGCGGGTCCTCGACACCCGACCGAGCGGCGGCGTGGTCGTCCACATCGGTCTGACCGGAGCGTTTGTCGCAGGCACGGTGCGGACCTTCGGAGTGGCGAACGTGCCCTACGTCGGTGGTGGCGCAGCCGTGGCCGTGCCCCTGGGTGCGACAGCCATTACCGGCAACCTGACGCTCACCGGTGCGACCGCGGCCGGTCTTGTGGCCCTTGGGCCGACGATGACCCCGACCGGCGCCGTGACCACGATCAACTTCATCAAGGGTGACACGCGAGCCAACAACGTGACTCTGGGTCTCGGCCCCGACGGCTCGCTCGCGGCAGTCTTCCGCTCATCGACCGGCGGCGCATCGGTCCAGCTCATCTTCGATGTGACAGGCTTCTTCACGCCCGATCCGGGCGGCACGGGCGGCGCTCTGTATCACACCCTCGCTCCTGGTCGGGTCCTCGACACCAGACCGACCGGCGGCACGATCACTCACATCGGCGGCTTGGGCAAGTTCACGAGCCACGCCGTCCACTCGGTCGGCATCGTGGGCGTGACAGGGTTGGGCTGGGGCTCGGCGCTGGTTCCCTCCAACGCGATCGCAGTCACAGGCAACGTGACCGTGACCAATCCGACTTCGGCGGGCTATGTCGCCTTTGGCCCGACTGTGGCCGCCACCCCAACCACCTCGAGCGTCAACATCGCGGCCAAGGGTGCGACCTGCGCCAATGGGGTCACGGTCACCCTCGCCGGGGGCAAGCTCCAGGCAGTCTACGTTGGTCAGGCCACCAAAGACTCCGCCGATGTCATCTTCGATGTCACCGGCTTCTTCACGCCCGCGGGCAGCGGCGGTCTCGCGTTCTACCCGATAGCACCGGCCCGCTATCTCGATAGCTCGGCCAACAAGGGCCTCAGTGGCACCTTCACGAGTTCGACCGCCCGCTCGCTCGCCATTCGTGGCGTGGGCGACATCCCATCCGATGCCGCGGGCATCAGCGCCAACCTGACCCTCGTTACCCCACCGAGTGCGGGCTTCGCCTTTGCCGCCCCGTCCATCGTGGGCACCCCGACCTCGTCCACGGTCAATGCCGTGGTCGGCCAGAGCATCGCCAACGGTCTCGACGTCGCTCTCGACCCAACCGGCCGCCTGTATCTCATCTGGGTCGGCAAGCCGGCATCAAAGACCAACCTCCAGCTCGACGTCACCGGCTACTGGAAGTAGAGCGGGGGAGCGGGGCCTCCGGGCTCGATCAGGTCATGGCGCCGCGGTCGCCAGGCGGCTTACTGGTGGATCGTCGTTCCGCAAGTCGCGGTCCCCGTGACGTTCATGGCGTTCGGAGACGGAGTCGATCCGCTGGGCACCGCCTGCATTACATCGCCGTTGATCGTCACTCCGTCTGGGACCAGCGTCGTCAATCCGGCGCCCTTGGTCGAGTAGAAGGTGCCGGCAGTCTTTGTCTCGACCGCGACCTGCAGTAGGCCGGTGCTCGCAGTCACGAAGACCAGCACAGGGGTCGTGCCGGCCGTGCTCAATCCGGTGACGCCGACAAACGTGCCCGAGGCGGTGATGGTGCACCTTACGGCGACACCGGTCAGGGCCCCGCTGAGTTGCCCATATGGCGACAGCCCGCTGACCACGACGTTGGCCGACCCTGGTTGCTGATCGCCACAGTCGATGCTGCCCGAGATCGAGCTCAGTGCCCCGAGGCTACCCGTCGCGGTCGCGGCGTCCGTGGTCTCAGTCAATTTGGTATCGAGGACCAAGCCGGTAGCCGCGTTGAAACTCGTGACGCCGGTGCCGACGAACGTGCGCAGCCGAAGGGTTGCGGCGGAGCCCGTCCCGACGCGTACCTGGACCTGGCCCGCATCCGCGAAGATGACGATCATCGGGCCGCTCGTTCCGGCCAAGCCGATGTAGTCGATCTCGGGGCCGTCGAGCGAGGGTCGATCGCAGGTGATCGTTTGGGTTGTCACCGGGCCGGTCAGACCCGCGGTTCCGGTTATGGAGAACTGGGCGGTGGCTGGTCCCTTGCTCGCAGCCGGCGACGGCGACGGTGACGATACTGCGCTCGGCGCACTGGATGGTCCGGGCGTTACCGACGAACCCGGTACCGCCGACGGCGAACTGCTGCAGGCCGCCAGGACGAGGCCCACCAACGCCAGTGGCAACCACCTTCGCCAGTTACGTGGATGCATGGAACCGTCTCCTGAACGAGTCGGCCGGCTTGTCGCGACGAGGGAGCCCAAACGCGTGCCGCCGCGACCACCCTACGGCCCGCGTCGGTCTGGTGGAACAGATAGGGCGTGTTGTCTCGTTGCCGACGATACGGGGTCGCGTGCCGCAACAGAGGCAGTGCGCGCACCGGATAGTCGTGCGGCGAGAACGGGGTCATCCTCCCTCGCATCGAGCCGGTCGCGAGTGTAAGGCCCGCTGGCCCTCTGCGAGCTTCTCGAGGGCGCTGGACTTGGCCGGCTCGACTACTACACTCGGCGCATGAGCACGACCGACGGGAGTGAACGAACTCGGCACCTCGCCCTGGCAGTGGGCGTCGCGGTGGTGGGGCTGGCGGTCGCGGTGGGCATCTTCATCCGATACCAGGCTCGCGACCCGGGCCCGCCCGAGGAGGTGCCGCGCGCGCTCGCGATCTCGGCTCTTTACGCCACGATCGGGCTCTTCGCAATCGTGGGCGCGTTCCAGCGCCGACCGGCGATCGTCGCGGCGGCGGGCGTCTTGTGTCTCGCGGGTTCCATCCTTTCGATCGCCACCATCGAGTTCGCGGTTCCCGGTTTCGCACTGATCATGCTCGCGTCGCGACTCCAGGCGCTGCCGGCGCGGTACGGGTTAGAAGCGGTCATCGCCGTGGCCGCCGTCGTGCTCGTCGTGGGCGCGGCCGTCGCTCTCCTGGGCATGACCGGGGAAGCCTGCTGGCAGGCGACCGGATCGACTGCCGATCCGACTTACACCACGATCCCATGCGCCGGCGGTGCCTCCGCGAGCGGATCCGTCGGCGCCGGCCAGACCTTCGCGAGCGGGTCCGACGGCGGCGCGCTGACGACGCGTGGCGGCGCAGTGGAGGCAATTCTGCTTCTTAGTGCGCTCACGCTGACCGCTGTGACCGGCCGCGCCAGGACCGCGACCGGGGTCTAGCCTCGCCGCGCGGCGACTCGGAGCGCGGTCGCAGGCCATAGAACGTCCGTGCTATTACGGGCCGCCACGCTATAATTGGCGCCCAAGCCAACGAGGTTGAAGTGCCCGACTTTCGGCTCGTTGCCGACTTCAAACCGACCGGCGACCAGCCGGCCGCAATCGAGAAGCTGAGCGCAGGCCTCGAGAAAGGTCTGCGCTATCAGACGTTGTTGGGCGCCACCGGAACCGGGAAGACATTCGCAATTGCATCAGTCATAGAGAAGCATCAGAAGCCGACCCTGGTTCTCGCCCACAACAAGACGCTGGCGGCCCAGCTGTATTCTGAGTTCCGCGAGTTCTTCCCGGATAACGCCGTCGAGTATTACGTCAGCTACTTCGACTACTACCAGCCCGAGGCGTATCTACCGCGCTCGGATACATATATCGAGAAGGACTCCAGCCGCAACGACGAAATAGACAAGCTGCGCCACGCGGCGACGAAGGCGCTCTTCGAACGCCGCGACGTGATCATCGTCGCGAGTGTCAGCTGCATCTACGGCCTGGGTGCACCGATCGATTACGGGGCCACGATTTTGCGGTTGCGTGTCGGCGGGAAATACCGCCGCGACGCCGTTCTGCGACAGCTGGTGGATCTCCAGTATCAGCGCAACGACGCCGCCCTATCGCGGGCCCGGTTCCGGGTTCGTGGCGACACGCTCGAGCTGATCCCCGCAGCTGAGGACCGCCTGGTCCGGGTCGAGTTCTTCGGGGACGAAGTGGAGCGCATCACGGAGCTGGACTCGCTGACTGGCGAGCTACTGGCCGAGCGCAAGGAAGCGAACGTGTACCCGGCCAGCCACTTCGTTACTCCCGCAGACAAGCTGATGCTCGCCGTCAAGGCGATCGACGAGGAGATGGAAGTCCGAGTCGGAGAGCTGGAGGCTCAGGGGCGCGCGCTGGAGGGCGCCAGGCTTCGGCAGCGCACGACGTTCGACCTCGAAATGATGCGCGAGCTCGGCTATTGCACCGGCATCGAGAACTACAGCCGCCACCTCTCGGGCCGCGAAGCCGGATCGCGTCCGTGGACACTGCTCGACTACTTCCCGCCGGACTGGCTGCTGGTCGTGGACGAAAGCCACATGTCCATACCTCAGGTCGTGGGCATGTACAAGAACGACCGGACGCGCAAGGAGATCCTGGTCGACTTCGGCTTCCGGCTGCCGTCGGCGCTCGACAACCGACCGCTCACGTTCGAGGAATTCGAGGCCAGCGTCAACCAGGCCGTGTACATGAGCGCGACGCCCGGACCGTATGAATTGGAACGCAGCCAGCAGATAGTCGAGCAGCTGATACGTCCTACCGGCGTTGTCGATCCACATATCACGGTGAAGCCGACCGAAGGTCAGATAGACGATCTGCTCGAACTGATACGTGGTCGTGTCGAACGCAACGAGCGATCCATCGTGACGACGCTCACGAAGAAGATGGCCGAAGACCTGGCCGACTATCTGCATGAGCTCGGCATCAAAGTCCAATACCTGCATTCGGAAGTCGACACTTTGGAACGAGTGCAGATCCTTCGCGATCTTCGACTCGGCGTGTATGACGTCATCGTCGGGATCAACCTGTTGCGCGAAGGAATAGACCTGCCTGAAGTCACGCTTGTCGCGATTCTCGACGCCGACAAGGAAGGCTTCCTGCGCAGCGCGTGGTCGCTGGTGCAGATGATCGGGCGGGCGGCGCGCAACATCGGCGGCGAAGTTGTGATGTACGCCGATCGAATGACCGATTCGATGAAAGCGGCGATCGACGAGACGAACCGGCGGCGCGCGATCCAGGAGAAGTACAACGTCGACCACGACATCGAGCCGGTCACCATCGTCAAGGGGATCCGCGACATCAACGATCGGCTGAGGGCGGTCGCAGAAGCTCACGGCACGTACGCAACGGCCCCCGGGCAGGAGCGCGCCTTCACGGCCATGGCGAAGGAGCAGGTCGAGAAGCTTGTGGCGCAGCTGGAGGCAGAGATGCGGCGGGCAGCTCGAGACCTCGAGTTCGAGCGCGCCGCAGCGCTTCGCGACGAGATTCAGGAAATCCGGTTACGCGTTCTCGAGGAGGACGAGTCGGCGGCGGTGGCTCGGGCCGCCGAGCGCGCGGGTAAGGCGAAGCCCGCGAGCGCGGCAGGCGACCGCTTGGCGCCGGCGCGCGCCGGTAGGACGATCAAGCCCGTGCGCCAGGTGGCCCGGCGAGTGTTCGAGACCATGTATCTCGACGCGAGCAATCCTGGCGGTGCGGGCGGCGACCGAAAGAGTGGCTCAACTCCTGGCGGAGACTTGGACGCCGCGGCGCTCGACGTCACGGAGGTACGCGTGGTGGCCACCACCGAATCGGAGGGTTCGAGCCCGACGGACACGGCATCGGATTGGCTGCCGGGCATTCGAGACGAGCACGAGGACGATGGCTGGGCCGCGAAATGGACCGAGCGGCCCACGTGGGATCACACAGTCACCCCGAACGTGATCAAGCGAACCGGGCAACGACCGCCTCGCGGCCGGCGCGGTCGGTAGGGCAGCGCCTCGCGCAAGTCACTGCAGGAGGATCCATGGACCCGTTGAGTGAGGCTTTCCAGCACCATACTTGGGCTACGGAGCAGCTGATCGTGCACCTCCGCAAGCTTCCCAAGGAGGCCCTCAGCGCCACTGTTCCAGGCGTCTACGGCGAGGTGTTGGCGACGCTATCGCACCTGATCGCGGCCGATTCGCGATACCTGCGCTACCTCGAAGGCACGCCGCCGCCGCCCAAGAGCGGCCCGGACCCGGTGAGAACGCTCGATGAGCTGTCCGACGCCCTGCGCGATCAGGCGGTTCGGTGGCGCGTCGTTCTGGCTCGCGCGGGGCAGCTCGACGTCACGCTGCCTGCCCGAGGAGAACGTCCTGAGTTGCCGCACGCAACGAACTTGCTGTTTGCCCAGGCGCTCCACCACGGCAACGACCATCGCACCCAGATCTGCACGGTCCTCTCATCGAACGACTACCTGAGCCCGGACCTCGACGTGTGGACCTACTGGATGGACCGGCGGATGAAGCCGGCAGGTTGATCGGGACCCGGCGCGGCTGCTAGAGCAACTCGGTCGGGACGGCCGGCTCGGGGATTGTCGGAGGCGCACCCACGGCGCGTCCGGCGGTCAAGGCCAGGACGACGAGCAATCCGACGACCATCGCCAATGCAGCGCGAAGCCCTACCGCGCCCGCCACGGTCCCGATGATCGGCGGCCCGGTCAGCAGCCCCGCATAACCCATCGTAGAGACGGCCGCGATACCGAACCCGGACGGGATCCCCGGCTGAGAGCCTCCGGCCCTCAAACAGATCGGGACGATGGCGCCGAGGCCGAGGCCGAGCATCGTGAAGCCCATGATCGCCGGCGCGGCCATATGCAGCAGCAAGGCCATCCCGAGCCCCGCCGCTCCGAGCACTGCCCCCAGGGTGACGAGCCTGCCGGCGCCCAATAGCTCGGTCATCCGGTCGCCGACGAGTCGGGAGACCGCCATTGCCACCGAGAAGGCGCCGAGCGTCAGAGCCGCCTGCTGTTCGGTCGATAGGACCGAAGTCCGCATGTAGACGCCGCTCCAGTCGCCGGCGGAACCCTCCGCCAGCATGCCGCAGAAGATCAGGAAGCCCAGGGCCAGCAGACGGCGCGGCGGCCGACGAAGGGCCGAACCCCCGGCCGGCTGGCGGTGCGGGAGCATGGTGCGCCCCAGAACCAGCGCGGAGCCGGCCATCCAAACGGCGAGCAGGCAGAACTGCGCCAGAACCGAGAGGCCGAGCGTGACTGCCACGATTGTCACCGAGGCGCCCAGGAAGGAGCCGATGCTCCACGTGCCGTGGAGCCGGGAGATGATCGGCCGCGTCCCGGCCTGTTCCACGGCCAGGCCGTTGGAGTTCATCGCCACGTCCATCGAGCCCTGGAAGGCGCCGACGAGAAGCAAGGCGACTGTCAGGGTGACGAACGAATTCGCGAGCGCCAGCCCGGGGACCACGACCGCGTAGCCGAGCAACGTCGCCACCGTCACGACATGGCTGCCGAAGCGCCCGGCAAGGACCCCGGCGAACGACATGGCGAGGACGGCTCCGGCCGACGCGGCCAGGAGCGCGAACCCGAGGTGGGTCGAGTCGAGACCGGTCTGATCCTTGATGGCCGGGATGCGCGACGCCCAGGCGCCGAACATGACGCCGTGGACCAGGAAGGAGTAGGCGACTGCGCCGCGAGCGCGGCCCAGATGGGCGGGTTCGGGCAGGCGGCGGTCTGTCTGCATGCGGGCAAGTATCGCGTCAGGCGGGGCGGCGCGTGGCGCGTAGCGGGTCGCGTGCGGGGAGTGGCGCATGGCGCGTGGCGAGCGGAGCCTGGCACGCCGCGTGTGGCGTGTGGCGAGTCGCAGCGACGCGGCCCTCGGTCAGCCGGCTCCGAGCGCCCGCGCGACGGCCACCAGCAAGACCGCGGCGACAACCCCGGGGAGGAGCAGACGCGTCCGGGCGACGATCAGCGCACAGAAGACCACGGCGACCGGCTCGATGCCGACTACCAGCGACGGAGGCGTGGCGTCGGTTATCAGGCAATTCATCGCCGCGAGGGCGGCCAGCGCGGCGGGACCGGCCAGGCGCAGGTAGGTGACTGCAACCGGTGGGAGTCGGTCGATTCCCGGCGCAAGCATTGGCAGGGCGCGGGCGGGAAAGGTGACGGCCCACATAAGGACCATCAGCGGGATGAGGCCGAGGCTCATGGCAGGCCCGCCTCGGCAGACGGCTCCGGCGTCTCAGGATTGCTCGACTCCTCCGATGGCGACGCCGGCACGGCCAACCCGAAGAATGGGCCGAACACGGCTCCGGCGACCAACCCCACGGAAGCGCCCCCCGCCAAACCGACGGGCACCGCGACCGCCACCGCGCCGAGCGCCGCGGCCACGTCGCGACGCCCCGAAACCATCCCGAGCGACAGTCCCGCCATCGCGGCCGGGAAAGCGATATCCAGCCCGAGCCGATGCGTATCGACGGCGCCTCCGGCCAGATATCCGATCACCGAGCCGATGTTCCATGGAATGAAGATCGCCAAGGCGGCGAGCCAGTAGCCGCGCCGGTCGAAGCGACCGATGCGCCGGAAATGAGCCAACGAGAGCGCAAATGTCTCGTCGGTCAGGAAGTGGGCCATGAATGCCCTCTCCTTGCGGGGCCGTTCGATCGTGTACGGCGCCGCGGCCGCCGAGTAGAGCAGGTGTCGGGCGTTGATCAGGAGGGTCACGCCCACGATCGCCAGCCACGGCGCTCCGGCCTTGACCATGCCCGCGGCCGCGAACTGTGCGCCGCCCGCGAGCACCACGACGGACGCCGCAACTACGTCGAGCAGCGTGAAATGCGCCTGCAGAGCCGCGAGCCCGTAGACCAATCCGACCGGCAGCGCATACGCCGCGATGGCCAGCCCGTCGCGGGTCAGCTGCCGCCGCGACTCTCGGACGACATCGGCCGTCGGCTCCGCGGCGCCGGACTCCGCGGCCCCGGGCTCCACAGCCGCGGGCTCCACAGCCGCGGGCTCCACAGCCGCGGGCTCCGCGGCCCCCGCGTGCGCTATTCCAGGAGGCTCCCCGTTCATCCGCGCTTTCTCCTCAGCGTCCCAACCTCCCGGTCGGTCGTCGGATCGTACCGGACGCCGAGTATGGGCGCGTCGTATGCTCCGAGAATGGACGCACAAGGGGATCTGAGGGTTCGACTCGCCGCCTTCGAATGGCTGGGCGAGCAGGTCGAACTGCACGGCGACGTCCTGCCGCGCGCTCTCTTGGAGCAGGGCTTCGTGTTCGAAGGTCATCGAGTCCCTCTTGTTGGGCCGCAGGGCATCTTCAAGCCGCACGTCTGCGAGTTGCCACTATCGATCACGACGATTCCGGGGGGACAGTACCCGGACCAGATGTCCGGGCCGGACCTGCGGTATTCATACCGGGGAACCGATACGCAGCATCCCGACAACGTTGGACTCAGGCAGGCTATGAGTCGTCGGCTGCCCTTGGTGCTGTTCGTGCGCCTCAAGCCGGGTAGATACCTTGCGCACCACCCCGTCTTCATCGTCGGCGACGATCCAGGCCGACTGGTCTTCGAGGTCGATGTCGAGCGGAGACTCGGCGCCCTGGGAGAACCGCAACTTCGGGCGAGCGAGGACGCCGGAGAGATCGAGCGGCGATACGTCATCTCGGCATTCCGTCGTCGCGTTCACCAACGGCAGTTTCGCGAGCGCGTTCTCGAGGCTTATCGCGAGCAGTGCACCATCTGCCATCTTCGGCATCAAGAACTGCTCGACGCGGCGCACATCGTCGCGGATTCGGAGGACGAGGGCGATCCGGTTGTGAGCAACGGGCTCGCGCTCTGCAAGCTCCATCATGCCGCTTTCGACAGCTTCTTCCTGACAGTCAGGCCCGACTACACGATCGAAGTGAGGCAATCAATCCTCGAGGAGTCGGACGGGCCGATGCTCCTGGTCGGTCTCAAGCAGATGCACGGTCAGCCGATCCAGATGCCTCGGTCGCCCGCCGATCGGCCCGATCGGGCCCGCCTGGAAAGCCGTTACGAGCGGTTCCTGAGGGCTTCATAGCCGATCCAGCGGCTCCGTACCGCGCGCGACTGCACGGCTGGGGTGCGCCACGGCAGCGCCCGCCTGGCGCACACGCCGCAAGCCGTGCAGACTTCGCCAATGCGGCGGGCCGGCGCCGCCAGGTGCGGCGCCCAGACCGGCCCATGACACGACTTGGGCCGGCAAGAGGAGATCACGAGCATGGTCGGGTCGGAGAAGTCGGAGGAGTCGGGGTCCCGGACGGGGACCGTCGCGGTCGATCTGCTTCGGACCGGCAACGCGCGATTCCTCGGTGCAGTCGGTGCAAATCAGGATGCGGCCGGCATCGAGGCCAGGCTCGCCAGAGCGAACCCGTACGCGATCGTCCTCGGCTGTTCCGACAGTCGGGTTCCGCCTGAGATCGTCTTCGACGAATCTGTCGGCCGGCTGTTCGTGATCCGGGTTGCGGCCAGCCTGGCTGGCAGCGCCGAGATCGGCACGATCGAGTTCGGTCTCGCCCGCTGGGGTTGTCCGCTGCTCGTCGTCCTGGGCCACTCCCAGTGCAGCGCGGTAGCCGCGGCGATGGATCGACTCCCACCCGGCGCCGACCCGTCGCCCAAACCGCGCGACGCGGCGAACCTCGCGTCTCTGGTCGGCTCAATCCACGCCAACGTGGGCTGGATCGCCGCCGGCTCGTTCGACGATCCCTGGCTCGAAGCCGTGCGGCGCAACGTACGCCGGACGATGGAACAGCTGGTCACCGGGTCGCCGCTCATTCGCCGGCGCGTCGAAGACGGCCGGCTCCTCGTCGGCGGTGCGATCTACCACGTGGAGACGGGAGCGGTGGAGTTCCTCGACCCGGAGGCGGCGAGCTGAATCAGGTCCGGCGGTGTTCCCAGACGCGTCGGGTGCGCTGAACGGCTGTTCTATTTCGCGGTATTGCCCTACAATAGTCGCCTATGCCGCAGGAAGAACTCGTCGTTCGCGGAGCCCGCGAGCACAATCTCAAGAACGTCACCGTGGCGATGCCGCGCGACCGGCTGGTCGTTATCACCGGCCTGTCAGGTTCGGGCAAGAGCAGCCTCGCCTTTGACACGATCTATGCCGAGGGCCAGCGCCGCTACGTCGAGAGCCTGTCCGCTTACGCGCGCCAGTTCCTGGGCGAGATGCAGAAGCCGGACGTCGACCAGATCGACGGCCTGAGCCCGGCCATCTCGATCGACCAGAAGGGCGCCAGCCGAAACCCGCGATCGACGGTCGGCACGGTCACCGAGATCTACGACCACCTGCGCCTGCTGTTCGCCCGCATCGGCCACCCGCACTGCCCAACGTGCGGGCGCGAGATCGCCCGCCAGAGCGTCCAGCAGATCGTCGACCAGATCTACGAACTGCCCGAAGGTACGCGGTTGCTCGTGCTCGGGCCGGTGATCAAGGACCGCAAGACCGAGGGCGACCGTGTCTTCGAACAGATCCGCCGCCAGGGCTTCGCCCGCGTGCGCGTCGACGGCGAGCAGATGGACCTCTCGGAGACACGCCAGCTCGACAAGTACAAGCGCCATTCGATCGAGGTCATCGTCGACCGCTTCGTGGTGCGTCACGCCGATGAGGCCGCGGCCGCGGCGGGAGCCCCGCCTACCGACGCGCCGACGAACGAGCCGGTCAAGCCGCCCGACGCCACGCGTCTGGCCGATTCGGTGGAGACGGCGCTGAGGCTGGGCGAAGGCGTGGTCCTGATCGCGCCGGCGCCGCGCGACGGTGCGCCGCCGGACTTCGAAGAGCGTCGGTACAGCGAGCAGTACAGCTGCCCATACGACAACACCACTGTGGACGAGCTGGAGCCGCGCAGCTTCAGCTTCAACTCGCCCCACGGCGCGTGCCCGAGCTGCACCGGACTCGGTAGCCGCCTGGAGATCGACCCGGACCGCGTCACCAACAAGAACCTGCCGTTGTCGGCCGGAGCGCTCGTGCCCTGGGCCCGCCTGCCGATGGAGAACTCCTGGCACGGCAAGATCATCGAGGCGGTCTGCCGCGAACACGGCTGGGACGTGAATACGCCGCTGAAGAACCTTCCGCCGGAGGCGCTCGAATACTTGCTCTATTCAAAGCGCGGCGAGAAGGTCGTCATCGGATACCGCCACGAGCGCGGTCAGAACACATACGGCGCCACTTTCGAGGGGATCATCCCCAATCTGGAGCGGCGCTACCGCGAGACGGAATCGGAGTTCATCAAGTCCGAGCTCGAGCGGTACATGGTCGCCCGGCCGTGTCCCACATGCGAAGGCAGGCGGCTCAAGCCGGAGATTCTGGCGGTCACGGTCGACGGCCGAAACATCTGGCAGGTTTCCACGCTTTCGATCACAGCCACCTGCGACTTCGTGACCGCCCTCCCCGAGAAGCTGACCGAGCGTGAGATGACGATCGCCCGCCAGGTTCTCAAGGAGATCGCGTCGCGGCTGGGCTTCCTGCTCGACGTCGGCCTCGACTACCTGACGCTCGATCGGACGAGCCAGACGCTCTCCGGCGGCGAGGCCCAGCGCATCCGCCTGGCGACTCAGATCGGGTCGAGCCTGATGGGCGTCCTGTACATCCTGGACGAGCCGTCGATCGGCCTCCATCAGCGCGACAACGCCAAGCTGATCGCAACGCTGACTCGCCTGCGCGACCTGGGTAACACCGTGCTCGTCGTCGAGCACGACGAGGAGACGATCCGCACCGCCGACTGGGTGATCGACATCGGCCCCGGTGCCGGCGAGCACGGCGGCGAAATCATTGCCAACGGGCCGCTGGAGACGATTCTCGCCGAGCCGCGGTCGATCACCGGCGCGTATCTGCGCGGCGAGCTGCAGGTCGCGATCCCCGCCACGCGGCGCAAAGGGAGCGGCCAGTCGATCGTGATCCGTGGCGCCCGCGAGCACAACCTCAAGAACCTCGACGTGGCCTTCCCGCTCGCGTGCTTCGTCGCGGTCACGGGCGTCTCGGGCTCGGGCAAGAGCACGCTCGTCTCGGACATCCTGTATCGAGCTCTCGCCCGCGAGCTGAACGCCGCGCGCGACAAGCCCGGCGCGCACGACTCGATCGAGGGGCTAGCTGCGATCGACAAAGTGATCGACATCGACCAGAGCCCGATCGGCCGGACGCCGCGGTCCAACCCCGCGACGTACACCGGCCTCTTCGCCCCGATCCGCGAGCTCTTCGCCGGCACGCAAGAGGCGCGCGTCCGAGGCTACAAACCCGGCCGCTTCAGCTTCAACGTCAAGGGCGGCCGGTGCGAGCACTGCAAGGGCGACGGCATCCTCAAGATCGAGATGCAGTTCCTGCCCGATGTCTACGTCCCCTGCGAGATCTGCAAGGGCAAGCGCTACAACCGCGAAGCACTGGAGATCCACTACAAGGGCCGATCGATCGCGGAAGTGCTCGAGATGACCATCGAGGAGGCTCTCGAGTTCTACTCGGCGGTTCCGTCTGTGCGGTCGAAGCTGCAGACGTTGAACGACGTGGGCCTGGGCTATGTCCATCTGGGCCAGCCGGCGACCACGCTGTCGGGCGGCGAGGCCCAGCGCGTCAAACTTGCCACGGAGCTGTCGAAACGAGCCACCGGCCGAACGGTCTACGTCCTGGACGAACCGACGACCGGGCTCCACATGGCGGACGTGGAGAAGTTGCTTCACGTCCTGCACCGCCTCGTGGACACGGGCAACACCGTCGTGGTGATCGAGCACAACCTGGACGTGGTCAAGACCGCGGACTGGATCGTTGATCTCGGGCCGGAGGGCGGCGAGCGTGGCGGCTACGTGATCGCCGAGGGCACGCCCGAGGAGGTGGCCCGCGTGCCGGGCTCGGCCACCGGCGAATACCTCGCCCGCGTTCTGCGCGGCGAGCCGCTCGTGCCACTCTCGGCCGTGACTTTCGCCGAGTCGGCCGGGCACGTGCCCGCCTCGCCGCCCCGACCACAGATTCGGATCGAAGCCGCTCCCAAGAAGCGAGCGGCGGCGGTGGCGTTGCGGAACGTCCGCGGCGACTGAGCGGGCCTGCTACAGTCGTCCGGTTGACGCAGCGTCGGCAAAGACTGCCGGGCGAGCGGGACGTTCCACGGCACTTTGCGCGGGACGGGGAATCACGGGAAATGGAGAGATGAGCTCGATGCGATACAGAGGGTGGCGTCGGATCTTGCTGGCCGCGATTCCGGCTCTCGTCGTGAGCGCTTGCGGCGCCTCGCCGGTCAAGCCGACGCCGACACCGGCGTCGACGCCCGCCGCGATTCCCGCAGGTCCCGTGACGATCGTTCGATGGTTCGTCGGCCTCGGCAAGGGGAATGACGCCAACCAGGTCGACGCAGAGAAGGCGTTCGTCAAGAGCTACAACGCCTCCCAGAACCGCATCCAGATCAGCCTCGAGATCGTGCCGGCGTCGACTGCATTCGAGACGCTCAAGGCTGAGATCGCCGCCGGCGCGGCGCCCGACATCGTCGGCCCCGTCGGGGTGCGGAGCCGCAACGGGCTGTCTGGGGCTTTTCTCGACCTGACGGCCGAGATCACCAAGAACACATACGACATGACCCGCTACCCATCGGCCCTGATCGACTTGTTCAAGCAGGGCAAGGAAGGCCAGGTCGGGCTTCCGTACCTGATCAACCCGGGCTTCATCTTCTACAACAAGGACCTGTTCACGAAGGCGAATCTGCCGGATCTCCCCAAGAAGGTGGGCGATCAGTGGAACGGCAAGGACTGGACCTGGGACACGCTCGGGACCATCGCGGCACAACTCACCGTCGACAATAAGAACAAGAAGTCGACGGATGCGGGGTTCGATCCCGCCAATATCGCTACCTACGGGATCGACTTCCAATGGGCCGACGGACGGCGGGTGGCGTCCTGCTTCGCGCCGGGGTCCTTCCTTGCAGCCAACGGCACGGCCACGATTCCGGACGCCTGGAAGGCCGCCTGGACCTGGTACTACAACGCCATGTGGAAGACACACACGGCGCCCACGCTCAAGGTCGTCGACTCGCCGCTGCTGGCGAACGGCTCGACGGTCGCCTCGGGCCACGTCGCCATGGCGGTCTCGTGGCCGTGGGCCATCAGCACGTACGGCTCGCTGGACAAGACCGGAAACACGACCGCCAAGTTCGACAGCTGGGACATCGCGGTCATGCCGTCCTCTGGCGGCCAGACCTCCTCCCCGCTGGACGCCGACACGTTCGTAATCACCAAGGGTTCGGAGCATCCGGACGCCGCTTTCCAGGCGATGGTCGCGATCATGGCTGATAAGAACCTGCGGGTCGCGTACGGCGGAATGCCCGCGGCGACCGGGGACCAGAAGGCCTGGTTCGACCAGTTCGACTCGTACCTCTCCAAGATCTTCCCCGGCACGAACGTGTCCTGGTCGGTTCTGCAGGAGATGGAGAACTACCCCGCCAACCCGAGCCCCGAGGCAGACGTGCCGAACTTCCAGAAGGTCATCAACCTGACGGCCGCGTTCTACACGAAGATGCAGACCTCAGGGAGTTTGAACCTGCCCAACGAGATGACGAACCTCCAGGCGAACATCGCCAAAGCTTTCGAACAGGCATCGATCAGCCCGAATCCGTAGTCCAGGTCCGCCGCCCGCGGGCCGGTGATTCGAATCGACCATACCGCAGACCGGAGCGCGGACGCCGCGCTGTCACCCGCTACGATGGAGCCATGCCTCAGATCGAGTATGCGTTCCTGGCCGACGCCGCCGAAGTCCAGCCCGGCCAGAAGTTCCACGTCCTCGGCGGTGGAGTCACTCGCCTGAGCGGACCGTCGATGCCGTTCCAGCACCCGCATCTGGCCGTCGTGGTCGGACTGCGGCTGGGCGCAAACGAGCGAGACCGCGAGCACGACCTGGAGTTCATTCTTGCCGCGCCCGACGGGACGAAGGTCAGCAGCTCGTCCGGGCGGGTGGTCGCCCACGGCCCGCAGGATCCCAACGACATCATCCTGACCCTGACCATCGATCTGTGGAACCTGACGCTGTCGACGCAGGGCGAGTACACGGTCAGGATCATCGTCGGCGGCACGGAGCGGAAACGGCTGTCGCTGATGGTCAGCCAGACTCGAGAATCTGCGCCGGAGCAGCGGTACCTGGCTTGAGGATCGGAGATCTCGGTCCGGCGCGCCACGAGCGTCCGGTCATCGATGAGGCGGCGCTCGCTGCGGCCAGGAGCGCGGAGCGACTGCTCGACGCTGCGCGAGCGCGCGGCCTCACCCGGTGGGAGGAGTTCCTGGCCCAGGTTCCGGGGTTGCTACGGGACGTCGCGATCGCGGACCTGCGGCGCGTCGCAATGCGCGCCCGCGCGGCCTACGGCCCCAAGGACTCGATCCGAGAGATGTTCCCCGGAGACCTGACCGAGCCATTCCTGACCGATTTAGACAGGCTCCTCAAGGCCCTGGCCCGCGATGCGATGGAGCGCTAAGCGGCGGGTATTCTCTTCTGGGACACGGGCTCCGGGCGTGCGGTCGGTAGCTGGAGGCAAGGCTTGAACACCTGGCAGGTGAGCGGACAGGATCGGGCTGTCGTGCCGTTGCCTGCCGGTGTCGCAATCGCCGGGCTCGGCCCGCGTCTGGGCGCGTGGGTCCTCGATGGGGTCCTGTTCGCGCTGTTGGGCCTGATCCCCCTGATTCTCGCGGCCGTGACGGGCGGTTTGGGCCTGAATCCCGCAGCGGTGAGGCAGATGAATGCGGATCCGTACGGCCAGCCCACCGTCCCGTGGCTGGTCGTGAATATCGGCCCGCTGATTGCATGGGCTGCAGTCTGGGTTGCGATTGCAATCGGTTACTCGAGCGTCTGCTGGGCGTTCTTCCGCGGCCTGCCCGGTCAGAGGCTTGTGTCGCTCCAGGTTGCCGACGCCCGAACCGGGAGGAACCTCTCGCTTCCGCAAGCTGTCGTGCGCGCAGTGCTGCTCAACGGCCTCCCGGCGGCCGCCACGGCGGTGACATTCGTTGCTACTTGTCAGTTGCTGGCCAGGATTGTGCCGTCGACCTTCGGTCTTCCCGACGATCCCAGTCTGTATGCCATCGATACCGGCCCTTGGGGCGGTCTCGTTTCGTTTTGCAGCCTGGCCAGTTGGGGGTGGCCGCTGCTGCTGTTGATCAGCGCGCTGGCGAGCCGTGACAGGCGGGCGATCCACGACCGGCTTTCCGGCTCGGTCGTCGTCGGGCGCGCCCCGGCGTTTGCGGCATGGAGATACCCGTACGGGCCCGCGACGGCGGGCCCGGGCGGCTACCAATATGGGCCGGGGCCGGGTTTCGTGCCCTACCCCGGCTTCGTGCCCGGACCTGGGTACGCGCCCGCTCCTGGGCTTCCCAACCGCCCGCCGCCCGGAGCGAGCGATGTGGCTCCGACCGACGACGCGCCTACCGATGAAACGTCATCGGCCATGTTGCCGGGTGCGATTCCGCCGGACGCCGCGGTTCCTTCCTGGGGCGAACAAGCGCCGACGGCGTCCAATGCCGGGCCGGCGGTACGGAAGCAGGCCGCGGAGAACCCGCAGGTCTTCGGTGCGAAGCTTCCCGAGGGTTTGCAGGTGGCGGGCTTCAAGCGCCGAGCCGCGGCATTCGTCCTCGACATGCTCGTCGTTCTCGGGCTTTTCGGCGGAATAGCAACGGCCGTTCTGGGGACCCAGGCGACGAGCGTCGCGGAGCCGCCCGAGCGTCTCGCAATGCTGGCGGGACTTCTCGCGGGTATCGCCCAGGCGGCGGTGTTCGTTGTGACGTGGTCTCTTTGGCGAGGCTCGATTGGGCAGAAGGCCCTCGGTTTGCAAGTCGCCGACGAATCGACCGGCCATCGGCTGGGCCTGGCCGATTCGCTCGTGAGGTGGGCCTTGCTGATGGGCCCATTCGCCCTGTACATGGCCGCCCCGTATGTGCTTCGGCCGCTGCTCGGCATCGTCACGATCGGCTGGATGTGGCTGCTGATGTATAGCGTTCGGAACGATCCCGACGGCCGCGGCTATCACGACCGCCTGGCGCACAGCATGGTCGTCGAGCGAAGCTGAGGCGCGGCCGGACTGTACCGGGTTTCGCTACTGCTGAGAGTCGCGCTCCAGGCCCAGCTCGCGGTCGCTGAATGCCTCCAGCAGGAATGGCGAGGGCGAGGCGGGATCGTAGACGATGGTCAGCGACCGACGCGCTCGGGTCCACGCCACGTAAGCGAGGCGGCGCTCCTCCTCGAGGGCACGCTGGGGCTCGGTCGACTCGCGCAGTGAGCGGGCCGACGGAAAGCGGCCGGCGTCCATGCCGATGACCGCCACGTGGTCGAACTCCAGGCCCTTTGTTGAGTGGGCCGTGGCCAGGGTGAGTTGGGCGTCGTCGCGGCGCAGCTCTGCGATCCTGGCTCGGTGGCGCTCGATCGCTTCGACGAGATCCGATATGGAGTGGAACGGCGCAGCCCAGCCGACGAGGGCCGCCAGCAGATCGTCCGTCTCGACGGGGAGTGGCTCATCGAGCTCCCGATCCTCGAACTGCGACGCGGCACGAGGCGGCGGCTCGGGCAGCTCGATCCCGGTCCTCGCTAGCGCCGCCAGTCCGGGGAGCACCGACCCCGCGGCCGCCGCGCCGGTCGCCCCGATCTGGCTTTCCGCTGCGCGGCTTTCGGCGGCCCGCAAGATCGCGTCCACGCGGCGATCCTCCGTGAGCAAACGCAGCCTGGCGGCGCGGAACGGCAGCCCCATCTCCACGGCGACCGCCGCAGCAGGGAGCAACTCCGAATTCGTTCGGGCCAGGATCGCGCGGGTGCCGCCGTCGTCGGGCCAACCGGCGATGAGGTGAGCGATTCGGGCGGTCTCATCCGAGCCGTCGGGGGCCAGGATAAGCCGACCAGCTGCGACCGGGCCCGATCGGATCGACTTCACGAATCGCTCCTGATTGTGCTCGACCAGGCGGACGGCGCGCTCGACGACGACCGGAGGGCAGCGGTAGTTGACCGTGAGGTCGATCCGCCTCAGGTCCGGCAGTGAGTCCGCCAGTGCCAAAACCCGCCGCACGTCCGCCAGTCGCCAGCCGTAGATGGTCTGGTCGTCGTCGCCGACGAGGAAGATGCGGTTAGCCGGCGCGGCCAGCAACAGCGCCAGCCGGAGCTGGCTTCGGTCGACGTCCTGGGTTTCATCGACGAGCAGGTCACGGCAGCGCTCGCGCCAGCGCCGGAGGAGGGGAGGCCGAGCCTCGAGCAGCCGAAGTGCCCGTGCGACCAGGTCGTCGAAGTCGAGCCCGCCGGCATCCTCGAGCGCCTGCTCGTAGGCCAGGAACGCGCGAGCGATCGGGCCCGGCTCGGGATCCGTGGCGACTTCGGCGGCCGTTACCCCGATGTCCAGCTTGAGACGGCTGAACGCGTCGTCGAGTTGGCGAAGGGCACCACGCGTAATGTCGGGCCACATGTCGCGCAGCACGGACTCGCGATCCAGCAGCGGTTCCACGCTCTCCCCGCCGTCGGCGAGGATCTCGCGACCCAGGGCATGGAACGTCTTGACTCGTACTGCGCCCGCGCCGAGCCCGAGCGGCTCCAGCGCTGTGTCCACGCGCGCCGCCATCTCATCCGCGGCCCGCTTGTTGAATGTGACCGCTGTGATCGTGGCCGGATCGGCTCCGGTAGCCACGAGCCACGCGATCCTGGCGACGAGAGTCGTTGTCTTGCCACTCCCCGCGGGGGCTACGCACAGCACCGGTCCGGGTGGTGCAGTGGCGGCCTCAC